>ERZ779889.3567-NODE-3567-length-11198-cov-3.216728_pt1 | contig 11198 bp, 10 predicted proteins | sample MGYA00511030_ERZ779889 | MGnify/ENA primary metagenome ERZ779889 (study PRJEB29588, sample SAMEA2160616) | human gut metagenome | biome: human gut; feature: human-associated habitat; material: faeces | place: Denmark | collected 2008/2010 ...
CTTGCATGTGTTAAGCACGCCGCCAGCGTTCATCCTGAGCCAGGATCAAACTCTCGTTAAAAATCTTTAATTCCGATTTGACTCGGACTTAAAATCAAGTTCGTTCCAGTTCAAGAAAACTACTAGCTTTCTTATCCCCTTTACTGTTTTAAGGTTCGACATTAAATGTCTGTTCTGAATAATTCTCTTTAGAATTTTCAGGGTTGTTGTCTATTGTTTAATTATCAAGGTTCTTTGTCTTTGCTGTTTGAAACAGCTTATTTAGATTATCATATTCATCGACGTTTGTCAAGAACTTTTTTAATCTTTTTTCGACCAGCTTTTCAGCTGTTCGACCACTATCCTTTCGTCAAACATTCGTTTGTCTCAAGCGACAGCTTATTAAGAATATCATAATCAGTTGTGTTTGTCAACTGTTATTTTATTCTTTTTTTCAGGAGCAATTCCTGAAGATTTCTGATTACCCTCTAGCATTGCCTGCCATTCTCTAATCAGTTAGCGCCGTCTTCTGCTTCGACTCTGTTACCTCACGGCCTTGTCTAACGCGACAGCTAGATTAATATACCACAAGGGGATTTGAATTGTCAAGATTGTTTTTATATTTTCTGCAATTCAGACAATTTAGACAATTCAAGTTTAATTTATCGGGCTCTTATGGACATTTTCACAAAATGATACTTTATGACATATCATAGCATACAAAAGAACCTGTCACTGGCAGCTTTTCTTGCATACTTTGGTATACAAAAAACTTGTCACTAGCAAATTTTCTTACATACTTTGGTATCTACAAGACCTGTCACTGGCAGCTTCTTACAAATGTATGGTACTAAAAAAAGAGTCCGGAAATAATCTTCCCGAACCCTTTTACATTTTTTAATATTTCACTCCTGTCGCCAGTTTCATAATCGGATTTCCATCATATATTAATTTCAGCAATGTATTATCTTCTACCATTCTGTAAATTTCTTTTCCGATATCTGTTGTATACATTAATGTGATCACCATAAATATAATCCAGACAATAACTAACGCAATCCCCATTCCGAACAGTCCTCCCGCCAGATGATTCAACGCTCCGACTCCCGGAAGTTCTGTTACAATATCCAGTGCAAACACAACTGCTCTCAAAATAATCGTGACCACTATAAATGTTAAAATGAATGCAATAATATTGATCACCTGCTTTGCAATGTACGCACCTGCATATTGTGCAAAAGTTGTAACCCCCAGTTTCTGGTAGGTTGCTTTATTATTATTCTTTAACAGCAGATTTTTAAATGCCGCCGGTATATCAGCCGACTTGATCAATGTCTCCTGCAGACTCTCCGGTATATCTGCGTTCTCAATTGCATTTTCCACCGATTCATTCCCACTATTTTTTAATCCATCAAGTACATTTGCCGAAATTCCATACTTTGCAAGATCATCACTGCTGACTTTACCACTTACAATATCTGCTATAGAGATACCGTAACTTTCCAATTTTTCTTCACTGACTCCTGCTGCCTTAAGTACCTTTTTTACTGCTTCTTCCGTAAGGCCGCCCTTGTCTGAATAAGAGTCTCCACCACTGACCGCCGATGTCGCTGCATCTGCCATTGTACTTACTACTTTTTGTCTTATCATATCATCCAGCGGGGTATATTTTTCGATTGTCTGCGATACATATGGCGTCGCAAAGAATACGATCACAAGTGTCACTATCGTCGCTACAAGCGACACTATGATACGGACTGCACCTCTTATCAGTCCCGTTATGATACATATAAGAAAAATAATCCCTATGGATATTTCCAACCAATTCATAGTTTCTCCTTATTTTACAAGACGGACCTTTTCCATTCCATTTGCACTTAACACAATATATTGATTCACTCCGCCAACCGGGAACATTTCCAATATATTATTATCCATCCTGCCTTTAAATTTCTGTATTCCATTCTTCATAAATATACTGCAGTTTTTTCCATCGTACATAATAACCTGGTTTCCACAAAGTTTTACGTGACTGTAATCGCCTTTAAATTCTTTTGACAGAACAACTTTTCCGCTTTTATTATAAAGGCGCAGTTCATATCCGCCTTTACCCTGGTTTTTCAAGATCATACCAATATATTTTTCATTATGAAATACACTTTTGATCTCTTTGTCCATCTTTATCTTTACGGACTGTTTCGGAACTTCTTTTCCGCTATAGATGGCCATACAGTCATCACCGATTGCCACGGATGTATCTGCATCCATGAAAAATCCGGAGGCCAGTATCGTATTCTTATAATTCTTACCGGATACTTTATGATCGGCTTCATCCTTTCCGGCTTTCCCGAAGTTATAATAATATAATCTTGACACCATCTGTCCATTCTGCGTGTAAAGATACACAACCTGCATCACTTCACCGTTTGCAGATAATGCTACGTCCACCGGATAACCTGTCCCAGCCAGAGATGTCTTATGTTCCACCAGAACATTTCCTGCAGTGTCATAGCAGATTACTTTCATTGATGTGTCATTCTTCAATATGGCACTGACAATTCCCTGCTCTGATACGCTTACCTTTTCTATCGGCATTGTCGTATGCACTTCACCTTTCAGGCCATCCTCCTGCAGGATCAAAATGTCATTTCCTTCTTTATCAGCTACTGCTGCCGACTTGTCGCTGACATCTATCATCGGATTCTTTATCTGATATGACTGGTTCCATTTTTCTTTTCCTGATTGATTCAGATAAGAGATTCCGTCTTTACTGTATTTTAATACACCATCCAGGAACTGAACATAATTATTATCTGCTGCTCCTTCTCCTACATACGTATCACTGACCCGTACTTTCGTATATGTCTGGAGATTAATCAGCAGATACACCAATATCGCAGCAATTGCTATGACCGCAATCACAATCCCTATTTTTTTTTGTTTTTTTCTTTTCCGTCTGGCCAGTTCTTCCTGAATCTCCTTTTCTGTCACTCCATCTTCGCTGTTTAATTCATCCATAATCTCTTCGATAATCTTATCTGTCGGATCTTCCGGCTCTCTCACAACATGGAGATTGCTATTCTTCCTGCGTTTCATCCGTCGGTCATCCTTTCAACGTTTCTTCTGATACTGTGTACCTTAGTATAACACATTTCCCATTTATGGGAGTAACAATTTTTGTCCGATATAGATCAGGTTGCCATCCGATAATCCATTCATTTTGCATATCGCCTTTACATGCGAAGTATCTCCATATAATTTCTTACTGATCCCCGCCAGTGTTTCTCCTTTCTGCACAACATAATAATCCTTATCTGTCAATTGGCTTTCTTCCTCCTTAGAGACCTTTGCCTCTTCTGATTTTTTCACTGTACCGGATACTTCTTTTGCTCCCTCTTTAGCCTCGGCCGCTGTTGTTGTTTTTGTATCTTCTTCTGTCTGTCCGTTTTCCATGCTTTTTGAAAGATTTTCCAGCGATGTCTGTACCAACTTCATTTTGTCAAAATTATTTACTGTTGTAATTCCGATCACCAGCACAATCAGCACCAGCAGCGCACTGGTTATATAAGCAAATTTTGAACTTTGATGCTGTTCTTTATATTCCATTTTTTCTCTCACTGCACTACGAAAATCCTTTGCAGCTCGATCCTCAACCACCTCACTGGGAGTCACCCCGTTCTCTCTTCTTGTATTGATCATGTAGTTCTGCATCTCCGGATTTTTCTCATAATAAATATAATGTCCTCCCATCTGCATAATTTCTCCGAATTTGTATGCATAGAAGACTTCTTCCTGTTCCCTTGCATTTTTCCACAAGAACAGATTCCATTCTTCTGCGAACTCTTTTTCCTGGATCCGTTTAATTTCTCTGTTACGACTCATCGGACTGCCATCTTCAATGATCCCCCATCCAACGATCCGGCATTCCGGGAAAAACCGGGCAGCTTCTTCTTTTGCCTCTTCCTTCTCTTCTATCTGTAATTTCTATATCATTTCCGTTTGTCTTTACTTCTTTCATCTGAACCGCACCGGATACAAATACTGCATTTTCATCCTCAAGTTTCAGCAGTTCTCCCGTAAGTATCACCCCGACCGGTTGTTCTCTGGCTTTCTCCCGCAGCTGATTCAAATATGTATCCACGTAATCTTCTACGTATATCTTTGGATTGTCACTTACATTTCCTATCTGTCTTACATTTTTCGGAAGTTGTCTTTCCATGATACATTCACCTCATTTTAACTATTTTAAATTGCGGTCCGGCTATATTAACACTGCGTTTTACAACCATGCTGCAATTATTTTCGCATATGATAACATATAGGGAATGCATATTTTATCAGTTGATGGGACTTGTCCGAAAAAATATCCGATACGCTTTTTTGTTTCTCGACATACTTCGTAAAAAGGAGCCAAAGACCTCTGTTATAAATGTAAAAAAAGATAGAAATACCCAAAAGTATTCCTATCTCTCTATCGTCTTATTCGTTTATTCTATGACCACAATATTCCCGCAATCCTGATATCCTTCTGCGATACGATCCGTGATCACATCTGCACCTGTAAATGCCAGGAAAGTTACTGAACTGACCTCTCCGAATTTAGAATGGTCACATAATACATATTTTTTCTGGCATTGTTCTATTGCGGTTTTCTTCACCATAGCTTCATTCGCATCCGGTGTCGTAAATCCGGCTTTCTTAGTCACGCCATTGGTTCCAAAGAAACCTTTCGTAAAATGGTATTTTCTAAGCGTCTGCATCGCTTCACTTCCCACAACAGCTTCCGTCGAACTTTTCAGTTCTCCTCCTACCAGCCGGACTTTTACGCCTGCTTTGGCCAACCGCTGTGCGTGCGCAACAGCATTCGTAACAACAGTTACATCCTTATCACAGAAGAGCTCCAGCATATATCCGGTTGTCGTTCCTGCATCCAGATATATGAACTCTCCCTGTCCAATCAACCCAGCCGCATATTCTGCTATACGCTGCTTTTCCGATACATGAACTGTAATTTTCTGTGCCACTGTAGGCTCCTGTGGCGTCACTACGTGATCCGATGCAACCGCACCGCCAAACACTTTCACCAGTTTTCCTGCATTATGAAGCGCTGTGATATCTCTTCGCACGGTCGATTCCGATATATTCAGAAGTTCTTTTACTTCCGTTACGGTAATGCTGCCCTCTTTTTCAAGAAGCTTCAATATCTGTTCATAACGCTGTTCTGTAAGCATATGACCTCCTACAGGTTCTCCTGCATGAATTTACTTACTGCTTCACATGCTGCTTCTTCATCATCACCTTCAAATGTGAATGTTACTTCATGACCTTTCTTTGCTCCAAGACCCATAAGACCGAAGATCTTCTTGCAGTCAGCTTTCTTTCCTTCTTTTTCGATCATTACTGATGCTTCGAAAGATTTTGCAAGTTTAACTAACTCTCCTGCCGGACGAGCGTGGATTCCTTCGTTATCTGTGATTACATACTTAAATTCTTTCATTTTCATACCTCCATAAATATTACATTTTGTGATTTTCATTCTATTCATTTTTTACAGGTCTGTCAATATTTCTACTGGCAAACCTGTATTTTAACATTTATTTCCTAAGCGACTTTCTTTTTCAGCACTCCAAGTAATACTGCTGAGATTACAGTTCCTACTACCAGTGCCACCAGATACATCAGCGCATTTCCCACTACAGGGAACACGAAGATTCCACCGTGTGGTGCCATCAGTGTACATCCAAATGACATAGACAGTGCTCCGGCTACTGCAGAACCGACAATGCAGGATGGAAGTACATGAAGCGGATCAGCTGCCGCATATGGGATCGCTCCTTCTGTGATAAATGCAAGTCCCATAACAAAGTTGGTCGGTCCTGCTTCTCTTTCGGATTTTGTAAATTTGTTCTTAAATAATAATGTTGCAAGGGCGATCGCACATGGAGGCGTCATTCCTCCGATCATAACCGCTGCCATGATGTCATAGTTTCCTGCTGCGATTGCCGCTGTACCGAATACATATGCTGCTTTGTTGAACGGGCCTCCCATATCGATTGCCATCATTCCGCCAAGGATCAGTCCAAGCACGATCTTACTTGAGCCGCCCATTCCTGTCAGTCCATTGTTCAGTGCTGTGTTGATCGCACCCATGATCGGTTCTACTGCAAAGTTCATAAGGAGACCGATTCCCAGAATTCCAAATACCGGATAGATCAGTACCGGTGCAATTTTCTCAAGTGCTTCCGGAAGTTTATCACATAATTTTCTAAGAAGGAGAATCAGATATCCAGATACAAAACCTGCTACCAGTGCTCCAAGGAATCCTGATTTTCCATTTGCTGCCATAAGTCCGCCTACAAAACCAACTGCAAGTGCCGGTCTGTCACCGATCGCTTCGCCGATATAGCCAGCCAGTACCGGAAGCATCAGTCCAAATGCAAGATCGCCAATTGTCTTAAGCTGTGCCGCTACCGGTGTGATCGTACCGAAGTTACCTCTGTCTGCTGCTGATAATGCATTCATATCTACACAGAGTCCGTCAATCAGGAATGCAAGTGCGATCAGGATACCTCCACCTACTACGAACGGAAGCATATGTGATACACCATTCATAAGCTGTGTATAGATCCGATGTCCGATTCCACTTGATTTGCCGCTGTTGCTTTCCTTTACTTCTGCTCCGTTTGCTGCATGATATACAGGGACATCTCCGTTAATCACACGGTCTACCAGTTCATCTGCTTTACTGATACCATCCGATACCTGGCAGATAATTACTTTCTTTCCATCAAAACGGTCCAACGGTACCTGCGCATCGGCTGCTACGATGATTCCGTCTGCCTCTTCAATCTCTTTGGCCGTCAGGACATTTTTTGCTCCGCCGGAACCTCTTGTCTCTACCTTGACTGCACATTCCTTTGCTTTGGCTGCTTTTTCAATTCCTTCTGCGGCCATATATGTGTGCGCAATTCCTGTCGGGCAGGATGTAACTGCAAGAATCTTTACTTTTCCGGTTGTCTCTTCTGCTGTGCTTTCTTCATCTGCTCCTGCAAGTCTCTCATCAATACCTGCTTCTTTTTCATCCGCATCATTGATAATGTTCATGAACTCTTCAACTGTCTTTGCATTTCTTAAGGATTCTGTAAATTCTTCATTCATCAGAAGAACAGATAATTTACTTAATACGTCCAGATGAATGTTATCTTCTGTATTCGGTGCTGCGATCAGGAACATTAATGTTACCGGTTCGCCGTCCAGTGAATCAAAATCCACACCGTCCTTTACTACCATTGCTGCCAGTCCCGGTTTGGTTACTGCATCGCATTTTCCGTGTGGAATTGCAATTCCCTCGCCGATTCCTGTGGTACTTTCTTCTTCTCTTGCATATACCTGCTTTCTATATGCTTCTTTGTCATTGATCTTTTCGCTCTTTACCATGAGATCAACGATCTGGTCGAGCGCTTCGCTCTTGCTCTTTGGCGATGCATCCAAAAGAATACTTCTTGCATCCAGCAAATCTGTGATTCTCATATGATTTTCCCTCCTGTTGATAAATATATTTTCTTTGCAACACTTCTCTCTTTTATGCCTTACACCAGCTGCTTATATACTTCTTCTACTTCCGGTCTGGTTGCCAGATATTCGGAAAATGCACTCGCACTTCCGGTTGCGACTCCCATATGGAAAGCATGCTCATAATCCTGCTTTTCCATCCAGCCTGTCATGAAACCTGCCACCATGGAATCTCCGGCTCCTACACCATTGACCAATGTTCCTTTCGGTGCCGGTGAGCTGTAGACCTCTCCGTTCTCTGCGATCAGTACCGCTCCTTCACCCGCCATGGAGATCAGTACATTTCTCGCTCCTTTTTCCTGAAGCTTTCTTCCGTAAGGAATGACTTCTTCTCTTGTCTTAAGAATCACTCCGAAAATCTCACCAAGTTCGTGATTATTTGGCTTGATCAGGAATGGATGATACTTAAGAACGTTCATCAGGAGATCTCTTGTCGCATCTACGACGATCATAACTCCCTTATCTTTCAGCTCTTTCATGATCCGGCTGTAGATATCATCCGGCATAGACGCCGGGATACTTCCCGCAAGGAATAAGATATCTCCTTCTTTCATCGTATTCAGACGGTCCATCAGTTCTTCTACTTTGTCTTTTGGAATCTCAGGACCACTTCCGTTGATCTCTGTTCCGTCGATTGATTTCAGCTTTAAATTGATTCTTGATATTCCTTCTTCAATCTGGATGAAATCAGATGTCACTCCGTCTTCTTCCAGTCTTCTTGCTATTTCTTTTCCCGTAAATCCTGCCATGAACCCAAGTGCTGTACTTTCAATTCCAAGATTCTTAAGTACGATAGAAACGTTGATTCCCTTTCCACCTGGAAGCATGAGTTCTGAGCTTGTACGGTTTGTAAGTCCGAGTTTAAAATCATCCACTGAAACGATGTAATCCAGCGATGGATTAAACGTAACTGTATAAATCATATTTCTTACCCCTTTCAACTTGTTGAATTCATTATACCGTCAAACTCAGTCAATTTCAATCATGTTATTTCACAAATATTCTGGTTGTTTTTGGTTGAATATGCACAAAAGAAGTGTAATTATGACTGATTCAAATGTTTTTTCACTTTTTCCTATCATATATTCAAACTCGGTCAACCTGGGTTTGCCCCTTGCAGATATCAGCTTTACTGTATATTTTGTCATCTCCAGGACCTGTCAACAGCAGTTTCTCTTACATACTTAAGTATCTCCAAGACCTGCCACCGGCAGCTTCTTCCGAACGTATGGCGATCAAAAAAGGCTGCCATCCAACGAAATTTTTTCGTCAGAATGGCAGCCTCTGGCTATCCGTTCTTTATTAATTATTTCACGAATTCTTTTACTTTTGCATAAATGCTGTCTGCATCAAGACCATATTTCTTAATCAGTTCTACAGCCGGACCAGACTCACCAAATGTGTCATTTACACCAATCTTCATTACCTTAGCTGGTGCTTTCTCTGCAACTACGTCGCATACTGCACTTCCAAGTCCACCGATAACAGAATGTTCTTCTACTGTTACGATCTTTCCTGTCTTAGCCGCTGCTGCAACAACTGCTGCTTCATCCAGTGGTTTGATTGTGTGCATGTTGATTACTTCTGCACTGATTCCGTCTGCTGCAAGCTTCTCTGCTGCTGCGAGGGATTCAGATACTTCAAGACCTGTTGCGATGATTGTCACATCTGTACCTTCACGAAGTGTAATGGCTTTACCAATCTCGAATTTGTAATCTGCGTTATCATTGATAACCGGAACTGCAAGTCTTCCGAAACGGAGATATACAGGTCCTACATGCTCATAAGCTGCTTTTACAGCTGCTTTTGCTTCTACATCATCGGAAGGATTGATTACGATCATTCCCGGGATTGTTCTCATAAGAGCGATATCTTCGTTACACTGATGTGTAGCACCGTCTTCTCCGACAGAGATTCCGGCATGTGTAGCACCGATCTTAACATTTAATTTTGGATATCCAACTGAGTTACGAACCTGCTCAAATGCACGTCCTGCTGCAAACATAGCAAATGAACTTGCAAATGGAACTTTTCCTGTAGCAGCGATACCTGCTGCAACTCCAATCATGTTACACTCAGCGATTCCACAGTCAATGTGACGTTCCGGGAAAACTTTCTTGAACATTCCTGTCTTGGTAGCTTCTGCAAGGTCAGCATCTAATACTACCAGATCTTCATGTTCTTTTCCTAATTCTACTAAAGCATTACCGTAGCTTTCTCTTGTTGCGATTTTCTTTACTTCTGACATAATGCTTCACCTGCTTTCTCTAATTCTTCCATTGCCTGTGCATACTGCTCATCGTTAGGAGCTTTTCCATGCCATCCGGCCTGGTCTTCCATGAAGGAAACTCCTTTTCCTTTGATTGTCTTTGCAATAATTGCAGTTGGCATTCCCTTTGTCTTGCGAGCCTCTTTGAAAGCTGCTTCGATCTGGTCAAAGTCATTTCCATCAATATTGATCACATGGAAGTTAAATGCCTCGAATTTCTTATCGATCGGATATGGAGAGTTAACGTCTGTAATCTTTCCATCGATCTGAAGGTTGTTATTGTCAACGATCACTACCAGGTTGTCCAACTTTCTGTGTCCTGCTAACATAGAAGCTTCCCATACCTGTCCTTCCTGGATCTCACCGTCTCCGAGAAGTGTGTATACTCTGTAATCATCATTTGAAAGCTTAGCAGAAATAGCCATTCCTACTGCAGCTGAGATGCCCTGTCCAAGAGATCCACTTGACATATCAACACCTGGGATGTGTTTCATATCCGGATGTCCCTGAAGGTATGATCCAACTTTACGAAGAGTTGTCAGATCTTCAACCGGGAAGAATCCTCTGTGTGCCAGTGTTGAATAATATCCTGGTGCTGTGTGTCCCTTTGATAATACAAAACGGTCACGGTCTGCTTTCTTAGGATCCTTAGGATCAATATTCATCTCTTCAAAATACAGATATGTATAAATGTCTGCTGCTGACAGTGATCCACCCGGATGTCCGGATTTTGCACTGTGAACTGCAGTAACGATGCCCTTGCGGACTTCGTTGGCTGTCTTCATAAGCTCTAATTTGTTCATGTTGTTCCTCCTGAATCATTTATATGATAGCTTTACTTATTCTTATTCTCCGAATACTGCTTTGTAATCAGCCTGGAATTTCTCGATTCCTGCATCTGTTAATGGATGATGTGTCATCTGCTCGATTACTTTGTAAGGTACAGTTGCGATATCAGCACCTGCTAATGCACAGTCTGTTACGTGGATTGGGTTACGTACGCTTGCTGCGATGATCTCTGTATCGATTCCTGCAACTTCGAAAATCTGTGCGATCTCTGAGATTAAGTCTACTCCTCTTGTAGAGATATCGTCCAGACGTCCAAGGAATGGTGATACATATGTAGCGCCGGCTCTTGCTGCAAGAAGTGCCTGGTTCGCATTGAAGATCAGTGTTACGTTTGTCTTGATTCCTTCAGCTGTAAGAACTTTTACTGCTTTTAATCCTTCTACTGTCATAGGGATCTTAACTACCATGTTAGGATGGATCTTAGCGATCTCTCTTCCTTCAGCGATCATGCCTTCAGCATCTGTTGTTGTTGCCTTTACTTCTCCACTGATTGGTCCGTCTACGATAGAAGCGATCTCAGCAATAACTT
>ERZ779889.3568-NODE-3568-length-11196-cov-2.944260_pt1 | contig 11196 bp, 14 predicted proteins | sample MGYA00511030_ERZ779889 | MGnify/ENA primary metagenome ERZ779889 (study PRJEB29588, sample SAMEA2160616) | human gut metagenome | biome: human gut; feature: human-associated habitat; material: faeces | place: Denmark | collected 2008/2010 ...
AATATGCTTGCGGTGCTTCGGGGCTTGTCTGCCCGTCAGGTAGTCTGTGAGATTATGATATCCCCATGGGCGCAGCTCGGTATACCACTCATGCTCACTGCACTCGACCTCGTCAAACTCATTGCGTCTGCTTGAGAACGAAAGCCATGCAAAATCTTTGTTCATGAGAATATAGTTCACAGGCACACCTCCTTTGGCAGTCTATCGACTCTATGTATTTTACCATGCTTCTTGTAAAGTTACAAATGCAAAAATAGTAATAGCTTTCTGTACCCGTTTGCAGTATGTTGTGTCTGCAAAACAGACCTCTACTCTGCCTAGGTCAACAGAAAGGAAATGACAGATATGGCAAGCATAAGAAAACGCGGGAACAGCTACCTGATCGTAGTCTCAATGGGCTATGACTGTGCCGGGAACAGGCTCAAATCCATGCAGCAGACGGTGCATCCTCCTGCAGGCATGACGCCGAAGCAGACAGAGAAATGGCTCAACGAACAGGCTGTGCTCTTTGAACTCAGCTGCAAGCAGCAGCCGCAGCAGACTGCATCCAACATGACTCTCGCTGAATACTCAAAGTACTGGTTCGAGAACATCGCGCCAAACAAGCTCGCAAGCTCCACGGTAGCGCGTGAGAAAAGCGACATCGACCGCTTCCTTCCGCACATAGGTCACTACAAACTCACGGAGCTGCGGCTGGAACACTTCCGAAAGCTCTACGTCGCCCTGCGCAAGGAAAAGAATATGATAAACGGCAAACCGCTCTCCGAGCTGACCGTTGAGGGAGTCCACGCATGTCTATGCGGGATACTCAGCGATGCAGTGGAGAGCGGTTTGTTGGATCACAACCCCGCTTGGCGCACCTACAAGTATTCTAATATCGATAAAAAGCAGCAGGTCGTTGCCGACGAAGAGATACTGCAAAAGCTGATCTGCGCGCTGGAGAAAGAAAGCATCAAGTACGAGACTTACTTCAAGCTCATCATCGCAACAGGGATACGGCGCGGCGAGTGTTGCGGCATAAAGTGGAGCGACATTGACTACGCCGGGCGCAGCATACATATCTGCCGAAACGTGGTTAAGGTCAGCGGCGAGGATCTCTGCATCAAAGAGCCGAAAACAAAGGCAGGCAACCGATATGTGTACTTCTCTCCGGAGATGGGAACTCTACTGAAAGAGTACCGCCGCTACTGCGAGAGCGAGGCTCTGCACTATGAGGGACGGACTATAACCGACAACGATTTTCTGTTCAGGAAGCACGATCTAGACGAGCCGATGACACCGACAACATTCACATGGAAATTTAAACTAATCCTCAAGAAAAACGATCTGCCGTATAACCTGAATGTACATTCGCTCCGTCATACAAACGCCAGCTTGCTGATTGCAAACGGCACGGATGTTGCGACGGTCTCAAGCCTCCTCGGTCACGCGCAGGTCTCGACAACGCTGGATATCTACACCCACGCATTCGATAAGAATAAAAAAGCCGCAAGCGATAAGCTGCACAATGCGCTGGAAAAATAAAGGTACCCACCCGACTCGGATGAGCCGGGTGGTATAACATGATTAGCTAATTCTGACTCTGTGTCCATAGTTGGGGTAACGCCTTTCAATCAAAGTGCCATTTTGTAGATGTTGCATATATCCTCGACAGTGAGGGGAGCAAAGGCGGAGGTCTCATATGCCGGCCGCCATGCTTTTTCCGCCATCTTTTCGAAGTTCTCATCGCCGATGTTCAGCTCTGAGAGGTGCATCGGCAGACCCATTGAGACGAACAGCGCCTCGGTCCTATCGATAGCCTGCTTGGCCGCTTCCATTTCGGGAAGAGACGCATCCACGCCGAACACGTTTATGCCGTACTGGGCGAACTGGTGCGCGGTCTTCTCATTCAGGACATAGCGCATCCAATGCGGGGTAAGGAGCGCGATACCGACACCGTGAGTGATGTTATAGAAAGCGGAGAGCTCATGCTCGATGCGGTGAACGCTCCATGCGCCGGGCTTGCCCATGCCGACAAAGCCGTTGATTGCCCAGGAGGACGCCCACATCAGGTTTGCTCTTGCAGCATAGTCGTTGGGTTTCTCAAGTGCGCGCGGGCCGCACTCGACACAGGTCTTGAGAATGGCTTCGGCAACCCGGTTGGAGATATAAGCATCCTCAGTGGGAGCGAAGTAATTCTCCATGGTGTGGGACATTATATCGGCAACGCCGGCTGCGGTCTGCTTTGCGGGGAGAGAGAAGGTGTAGGTCGGGTCGCAGATGGCGCAGGTGGGGATGACGCAGTACGCGTCGAAGTCCAGCTTTTCATTCGTATCGGGGTTGGAGATAACGGCGGTGCCGTCCATCTCGGAGCCTGTTGCCGCGATGGTGACAACGGCATAGATCGGCAGTGCCTTGACGGGCTCAGCCTTATGGTTCAGGAAGTCCCATGCGTCTCCGTCATAGAGCGCGCCCGCAGCAATGGTCTTGGAGCAGTCGATAATGCTGCCGCCGCCGAGAGCCAGGATACCGTCAACGCCGTTTTCCTTGCAGACCCGGACGCCCTCGCGCACGGTGCCTATTTTGGGATTGGGCTCAACGCCGCTGAAGTCAATATGCGCAATGCCGCAGCTGTCGAGCTGGGCGATTGCATCGTCATAAACGCCGTTGCGCTTGACGGATCCGCCGCCGAATACTACGAGGACCTTTGTGCACTTCTTCGCGACCTCGGCGCCGAGCTTTTCTATCTGGCGCTTGCCGAAATGGATGGTTGTCGGGATAGAGTAGGTAAAGTTTTCCATAAGATTTTCCTTTCAGATTATGTAATATGTGTGATAACAATCAATACGAAACGGTTCATTTGGCTTTTCCGAAAGCGGCAGAGACTTTCTTGAGAACGCCGGAGAACCATGCGTCTTCTCTCCTGCGTGCCTCAAGGCGCTTTGAGAAGGTTCTGTACAGTGCCAGCGTGAGCACGAACAGACTGACTACGGCAAGTGCCGGAGCATAAACCAGCTTGGTTATAAGATTGAACAGCAGCACCATAAACAGCAGCGCCATATTGATAGTGTCGATGCCGTTGCGCCCTTCCATTACTTTTGTCCAGAAAGTCATTTGATCCACCTCGTTTTTTATTTTTAATTTTTCTTCCTGCTCCGAAAATTTATCATAAGGATACCCGCACATATCAGTACGAGCGCCATTATGCTCTGTATTCTTAATATCTGCCCTGTCTCACCGAGTATCAGGGCTGAAAAGATCACGCCGAATACGGGGTTTGCAAAGAAATAAATGTTGACGGAAGACACCGGATTGTGCTTCAAAAGTGCGTTCCACAGCGCTCCTGTGACCGAAGATATCAGTGCGAGCGCGATCAGTGTAAGAATGGCTCCCGGTGCCGAAGGCCGGAGTGAGCCGCCCATCAGCGCGCCGACGGCGGTAAGCGCCGCGCCGCCCAGCAGGAGCTGCCAGCCGGAAAGGAAAACAGGATCGTCATCCTGTGAAAATTTCTTGATCAGTGAATGGGAAAGGCCGGTAAAAGCGGCGCACAGCAGCACGAGCACATCGCCGAGCAGCGCGCTCTTTTCGGGGCTGCCGCCGATATTCATGACGACTATTCCGAAGAAGCCGAGAACACAGCCGAAAATCTTATTCACGCTGAGCTTTTCCTGATGAAATACAAAGCTAGATATCAGGATCGAAAAGAACACAAGCGTGCTGTCAAAGATAGAAGCGTGGACGGCGCTTGTCCTCGCCATACCGAGATACAGCAGCACATACTGCCCGACGGTCTGGAACAGCGCCAGCATACACGCGTTGACGACATTGCTTTTCCGGAGGAGCATCAGCTTTCTCTTCACGGCGGAAAGCACGGCAAGCGTCATAATGCCGCTGAGAATGAAGCGCGTCCCAGCAAACATCAGAATACTGCCGGTGTCCGAGGATGCGATGGAGAATTGGCTGTAGCCGAGCTTTATGAGGACAAAGTCCATTCCCCACATCATACATACGAATATTGCAAGAGCTCCGCATACCCAAGGGATAGAGAACCTGCTTCTGGTCATGTCCGGCATTGCGGTCAGTTCCCCCGTTTCAGCAATTCTTCCGCCTCATCCAAGGAGGCATAGCCATACTGGCGCGCGGTGTTATCATATATCATGGCGACCATGTTCCGCCCTTCGGCTCTCCTGCCCTCTGCCATATTGAGAAAGCTCTTCAGCGTTTCTTCGGAATAGGACATCAGCTCTCCACGCATGTACACCTCAACGGTTGTCATGTCGAAACTCTCGTCTTCGTCGGCCGGACGGCCGCGCATCGCAAAATTCGGCCAGCGGCTGCGCGCCTCGCGGTACCATGCCATATATATCTGCATGATGCTGTCAATAAGAGCTTCCTTTTCTGCTGTGACGACAGGCAGATACGGGGCAAGCTCGCTTTCATAATATTCAGGTGCAGTATAGCGCATCATGTAGGCATATTTGCGCTCCACAAGATTATGTCCGCAGAGGGCGGCGGCCTGATGATCCGACCAATAATTCAGAAGCACATCCTCGTCCCAGGTCTCAAACTGACTCAAGCGCATGGCGCGGAAGGTCGTGTAATCATCCTGACATGAAGCGCGCCGGTCTATGTTCTCGACAAGGTCGAACATGCGCCACTCACTTGCGATTATATCCTCGATAAGCTTATCCTTTGTCAAAACAACAGCCCTCTTTTCATCCGCCGTACATCACCGGGAGCCTGCGGATATTCTCGTCGTTTATGGAACCCATCAGCCTGCCGGCATGGTACTGCATGAATGTATCGCCATTATCGGACCAGCCGCGCCGTATTAGCTCACTGCCGACCATCCCGCACACTTCCTCGATCAGCTCCAGCTTCTGTCGGTGGAGCGGCAGATCGGGCATTGAGGTGAGCGCACGGAGCTTGCCCGCGCAGCCGGGCAGGCAGGTGAAGTCCGCAGTACCGCGGAAAGCCCATTTGTAAAACGGCATATACCTGCCGTTGAGAAGATACAGCGCAGCGAGCGCATGCTGGATAAACTCGGTGCCCGCAAGATATGCCGCACCGAAATCGCCGCGCTTGACGCACCTTCCGTAATTATACTGTCCGGACTGTGCCATGCCCGCGCAGTTTGCCGCGAGCTTCTTTTTAAGAACGTCTTCCGGGTAGAAGCCGAGGAGAACGTTTCTCACGGCGGAAAAGCTGCCGAGCGGGTCGCTGAAGACCTCGCCGCTGCAAGTCTGAGAAAGATACCGCTCCGGTATACGCAGCCAGTCCATGAAGCTGGCTGGAGGATCCGGCCGGCCGATAAGGCTTTCATAGAAGCCTTCTATCGTGAGCACGCCGACACGGCTGCCGCGTTCGCTGCATATTGCCGAGGTCTCACATTCCGGTATGTCCTGCGGCAGGCGGCCGTATGCCTCGGCCAGCCTTGCGCCGAGGTCTCCGGCTTCGCTCCGCGGTATCCAGAGGCACACGCCGGGGCCGAAATTGTGATCCCGCGAAAGCTCGTCGTCAAAGCCCAGACATTCCGAGCCCTGCCCGGCAAGTCCCACGGCGATGAGATGACGCTCGGATGCAAAATCACGTTCAAGCATCGGCTGTACATATCGCGCATAGAAGATCCTGGATATTTCCATTCCGGTCATGGTTCGAGTCCTCTATATTTTGAATTCTTTTTCCAGCTCTTTGAGACAATATTCCCGCATACGCGTCATATCGGAAATAGCGGGGCTGCTCACAGCGTTCTGGCTGAGCAGTCCGATCCCGCTGCCGCAGGCTGCAGCGGCCGCGCCGAAATCCTTTTCGGCGATGAGCAGTTCCGCAAATGTCTGCTCCATCACGGCGCGGTGCAGCGGGCTTGATGCGGGGTCCGAAGCAAAGGCTGCCTTAGCAAGAATAAGCGCGCCTTCGGCATCCTCGAGCCGGTCTGATTTTAAAAGGCTCTGTGCCTTTATCGTATAGCTTACTCCGCGCTCGTCCCCGCTTTCTGCCGGGAGAAGCCCGAGAGCCTTTTCAATATGCCGCATTACCGCGTCCGTATCGCCGAGACGCAGGTATAGCGACGCGATGTTATTGTGCAGCGCGGCGGCCGTGTAGCTCTGGCCGTCACCGCAGCTTTCGAGCATAGCGGCTGCGGAGGCAAAGACCGTAACGGCGTCCTCGAGCCGGCCGGCATGAGTGAGCAGGGTCGCAAGATTCAGCAGCGTAGTCGCATGGGCGGAGCTTCCGTTCATGCCTATTTCGTCAATGCACTCCAGAGCGCGGCGGAGCACGGCCTCTCCCTTGTCATATTCGCCGCGGACGCGATAGAATCCGCCCATTTCGCTGCACACGGATATTACAGCCGAAAGATTGTTCTCGCGCTCTGCACATTCAAGACCGCTGCGGAGAAACGCTTCTATCCTGTCAGTCTGTTCGCCGCCTGAGAACATTGCGTCAAGCTCTGAAAAAAACTGCCCTATATCCATGAAGCCTTCCTCCTGTAATCAATAGACAAGGGCAGCACAAATCGTTTGCACTGCCCTTATATCGGGCTGCGGCCCTTTATTTTCTCTTGCTGTTGAGAAGCTTGCAGATGCGGCGCAGACCCTCTTCGAGAGTGGCGCGCGGCATCGCAACGTTGAGACGGATATAGCCGTCGGAATTTGCGACGAACATATTGCCGCCCTCAAGCAGAACGCCCGCTTCGTTGGCAAACATCATCGGGAGGTTCACGTCCTTGTCAACGTAAGACGATACGTTCACCCAGCCGAGGTAGGTCGCCTCGGGGATACGGAACACCGCGTCGGGGAGGTTTGCCCTGAGGTAGTCGCGAACGAACTCGAAGTTTGTGTCAAGGTACTTTCTAAGTTCGACGAGCCAATCGTAGCCGGACTCGTATGCACTCTGGCAGGCCGCGAGGGACAGCGGGTTCTCATCGAAGTTGTGATAGGTGCTCCAAAGCTTCTTGACAGCCTCGTTCGGGATGACGATGTTGGAGATCTGCATGCCTGCCATGTTGAAGGTCTTGCTCGGCGCCATGCAGGTAATGATCTGATCCGAATTGGGGAAGAGCTTGGCCATGGGCGTGTGCGTCTGGCCGCTGCGGATAAGATCGCAGTGTATCTCATCGGATATTATGAACACATTGTGCTTGAAGCATATCTCGGCCACTCTGCGCAGCTCGTCCTCGGTCCAGATACGTCCGGAGGGGTTATGCGGGTTGCAGAAAATGCAGAGCGTGACCTTGGGATCGGTGGCCTTGCGCTCGAAATCCTCGAAGTCTATCTCATAGTAGCCGTCGCTCTTGGTGTTGACAAGGTCGCTGGTGACGTAGCCGATGTTATTATGCTCGGCGGCATGCATGAAATAAGCGTAGGACGGGGTGAGCATGAGCACCTTTTCGTCGCTCTTGCAGAGGTACCCGGTCAGCTCATAGAGCGCGGGGATAACGCCGTGGGAGGTGAAAAGATCCTCTCTCTTGGGCGTCCAGCCATAGAGCTTGTCCGTCCAGTTCAGGAAAGCCTGAAAATACTCGGGGTCAAAAACTCTGGTATATCCGAAGATGCGGCGGTCAAGGCGGGCGCGCATGGCGTCGATAATGACCTCGGGAGTGGCAAACTCCATATCGGCTATCCACATGCGGATGAACTCATCATCGGCATAGGGGAACTTCATGGTCTCATCCGCATGGAAAATGTACTGACGGAAGCCGTCGGTATTCATACAGTTGGTATGTCTGCGGTCGATTATTTCATCAAAATTGTATTTCATAGCAATACTTTCCCTGTGTAAAACAGATCAGTCGACGTAGGCAATTGCCTCGATCTCAACAAGCGCGTCCTTGGGAAGTCTCGCGACCTCGATGGCGCTGCGGGAGGGATAGCTGCCCTCAGAGAAGAAGGTGGCGTATACGCCGTTCATTGCAGCAAAGTCATTTATATCCTTGAGGAAGACAGTGGTCTTGAGGACCTTGTCCATAGAGCTGCCGGCGTTCTCAAGAATGGTCTTCACGTTTTCGAGAGAAGCCTTGGTCTGTGCCTCGATGCCCTCGGGGAAGGCGCCGGTCGCCATGTCGATGGGGAGCTGACCAGAGGTGATGACGAGGTTTCCGAACTTGTTTGCCTGAGAATAGGGGCCTATTGCTGCGGGGGCTTTTTCAGTGGCGATTATAGTACGCATGGTATTTTTCCTTTCAGTGCTACATGATCAAATGTTATATAATGGCGGCAAAAACCGCCATTGAAGCACGTGCATCCGCATGCCATGTTGCCGGTAATTCCGATGCGTTCATTGTGTTTATGCTCACCATGATAAACAGCACCTTAGATGAGGTTCTGCAGCAAACTGCATCCTCAGCTTCCAGCATGAGCGAGCAGGTAAAGCGGCTGCTCAATGTGATGGAGTACGGCGAAGCATATACAGCCAAGTGCATTATGGAGCTCTTAGGTCTGAAATCCAAAGAGGCACTCAGAAAGAACTATTTGAACCCTGCTATAGAAGACGGGTTCGTGATCATGAGCGAGCCGGACAAGCCGACAAGCCGTAATCAGACATATATAAAGCAGGAGCCGTAATTTTCAGACGGAAATAATAAGCGTCGCGCCGGTCTGTTTTGCGACGCGGGAAAGGATCTTTTCTGCCTCTTTCTGAGTTATCAGTCCGTTGTTTCGCAGTTCTCTGAGGATCGTTGCTGTTACCCACAGGTCTATATCCGCTGTCATATTTACCTCCAAATAATTTGAGCCGGGCAGGAGCCCGGCTCTTAGTTCATTCAATTACCCTCTCGCAAAATACAAGAAGCCTCTGTCGACCGCCGGTGTTCGGCGGATGGCAGGTCAGGAGAGTCACAAGGTCGCGCCCCTCCTGTATCTTTATCGCATCAACATCGTCAGGGGAAATAACCTGTATATCCACCACCTCGTACTTCATCAGCGTCCAGATGTTATCTATGTACACAAGGTCGCCGATTTGAAGCTCATCGAGATTCAGAAAATACGGGTAGCCGTTCCAGCCGCGATGCCCTGCGATTACAGCGTTTGTGTTGACACCTCCGATGGGGACGCTCGTCTGCCCAAGTACCGCGGCTCCGTTTGCCATGTTCTCATCGTTCGCGCCGAGATACAGCGGCAGTGTTACTTCAAGCTTCGGAATGTAGATTATTCCGAAGGTCTCATCCTGCAAGCCGTACTGCGTGAGGATAAATGCAGGCTGCTCGTATGCCGCCGCGTTTGTGAGGGCTATCTGCTTGCCTTCGTACAGCCAAGTGTTGTACTGCTCTATCTGCTCACGGAGCTGCGCATATGGCGTTGCTTCAGGTGTATCCTGCTGTACGGATTGTATCTGCTCCAACTGCTGAATGAAGCTGTCGTTGGCTTCGTTCACCTGCTTCTGCCGTGAAGCGCGCTCCATGAGCGGCTTGAAGGTAACAACAAGTCCGGCAATTGCGAGGAGTGCCATAAGTGCGAGAAGGATCATCTTAGCCTTTTTCATGCAGACCTCGCTTTCTCCGCCTTGGTCGTATGCGGTTTATCTCAAAGGCCATCCCGATGGCAGCTATGCAGATAACGCCGAGCCCTATGCCTTTGAAATATTCCTGCTCCCATGTGGGCTGTGTGACACCCTCGCGCTCATTCCTCTCAGCCTTGAGATTTTCTACATATTCAGCCTGATCATTGCGAATGCGTGTCCCACGTACCATGAGGCGATGAGTGTTGACTCCGTATGGCGTGCAGGTCACCAGCGTGCATACATCATGCTCCGGCAGGATCACGAGCTTAGAGGTGTCCTCCGGGAGCACAGTATTTATCTCCAGCACCATGTATGCCATAGTCTCATTGAGCGTGTGAACATAGAACGTATCACCGCACTCTAACTTATCCAAGTCAGAAAACAGCCGCTGTCCGGCGAGCCCTGAGTGTGCCGTCAAAACTGTGTGCGAAGTTTCCCCGCCGACCGGAAGAGAGCTGCCGAGCAGATGCCCGACGCCGCGGTCAAGGCTGTCGTCACCTGTGCCGTGGTAGATGGGCAGATTCACATCTATCTTTGGAATCTCGACGTAGCCCATTATCCCGTCGCCGCGGATATTCAGCAGGTTCTCATAGTTCTCCGCGGCAGATTTGAGCGCCTCTTCCGAGAATGAAAGGTTATCTGCAACACCTGGGATCAGCGTGCGATTGTATGCCAGAGCCTCTTCTTTTGCTTTCTGCAATTCGGTGTCGTCCATATTGCTGACAGCCTTCTCATATCTGGTCTGGACTATGGACTGGTATTTGACTGCTGTGAAATTGCTTATGACCGGGTACAGGCAGACGAGCAGAGCAATCGAGAGAAGTATAATGCCAAGAATCATTTTTGCTTTTCTGCTCATACGCAAAACGGGAGGTAGGTTTCTTAACCTGCCTCCCTGACCTTTACTTATTTGTTTCTTTCTTCTTGTCCCTGAACGCGAGGTATATGACCACAACAGCAACAGCGACAAGGCTCAGCCCAATAGCCGGGAACATCCAGTTGCCATACCCACCGGTCTTTGGCAGGTCAAACCCCTTGGTGTTCACTACCGTCAGAGGTACAAACGCGTTTGCGGAGCCGTTATCCGGGCCGAGCGTGACCTGCTTGTTATCCACCTTTGCAGATGCGGTCAGGAGCTTGTGCTCCAGATGTTTCTGCGGCATATTGTGGAACAGCCCCTCTTCAACGTCCGCGTAACGGGGATCGTTCTGGATAAGCCCGAGGACATCAGAGCTATAAACATCACAGACTGTGCTGCTCTCGCCGACGCTTATTCCCGAATGCATTTGAGAAAGGCTTCCGCATCGGTAAACTCCTGCGCATCGTCGCCCACAAAAGTGACCCGGCCAACCAGAGGTTTTTCATGTGCCATGTTCTGCCGCTGGACATCAAGGTCAAAGCAAGTCAGGTATGCGTTGTAATCTCCAGGGGATGGATTGCAGCGCAGGCAGTAGCTGTAATGCTCCGTTTCTACGATGTAGCCGAAATTCTGCATCCAATCTCCGTTAATTCTTCCTCCATGTTCATAACAGAAGTGTGCCATTGCAATACGGTTTTTCAGAACATTCTCTCGCATCATGTCAACGACTTTCTGAAGTTCAGCCTTGAACGCAGGACTGTTCAACTCCTCTGCACCGCGTGGATGCCATGTGTGCCAGAACTCGTTGCCGCTGCGTCCGAAGTCCATGCGGACATGACCGATAGCCCCTAGCCGTTCGTCCT
>ERZ779889.3570-NODE-3570-length-11190-cov-2.787247_pt1 | contig 11190 bp, 8 predicted proteins | sample MGYA00511030_ERZ779889 | MGnify/ENA primary metagenome ERZ779889 (study PRJEB29588, sample SAMEA2160616) | human gut metagenome | biome: human gut; feature: human-associated habitat; material: faeces | place: Denmark | collected 2008/2010 ...
AAACAGCGCGGAATACATCGAATACGAGAACATGGGATGGGAAATTCGCGATACCCTGCTGCAGGTCAGAGCGGATGCCAGAGCAGAGGAAGCGGAAGCGAACGCGCCGAAACAGGCCATCAAATGTCCGTACTGCGGCGCGACCACGATTCCGACCGCAAACGGCTGCTGCGAATATTGCGGCGCGGCACTGTAAGCCGGCGCGAAGCGGCATACAGAAGCACTGCATAATAGAATAGTAGAAAGAAAAAGAGGAAAGAACATGAAAAAACAAAGAGGAACTGCCGGACTTAAAAAAATCCTGACCGTCCTGCTGTGCGCGGCGCTGGTGTTTGGCTTAGCGGCCTGCGGCGGCAAAAAGAATCCGGGCGGCACGACGAAGACACCGGCCTATCAGGCGAAATTTGACCCGTACTATCTGCACCCGGGTCTGGCGGAAGGTTCAGACTGGACGACCGCGGACGTGTGGTATCCGGTGGACAGTCCGGATTCCATGCCGATGTATCTGACTTACGGCTACGACAAAGGCTACGATGACTGCCAGTTTGTTATCACGTGGATCGATGAAGAGGGCTATGACTACACGGACTGCCTGACCGTTGTGGACGGCATGGAACTGGTCAGCATGGACGGCGAGGAGCTGGACGTGGATTTCGTCTTCCCGGATTCACTGACCGCTTATGATAAGGAAAGCAAAACACTCTATTCCAGAGCGAACTATCTGGACTATGACCAGCTGGCGGAAGCTTTCAGCGGTAAAACCTTCGCCAACGGACGCGGCAACGCCTCCTTTACTTTTAATGATGACCGGAGCGCGGTGCAGACCTACGGCGGACAGGAATATGAAGGCACTTGGGAGATTACGGCAGATACCGTGCTGAGCTTCTTTGACAGAAACGATGCGTCCTATGACAATCATTTGCAAATCCTTCACGATCGGGAAGGCATTTACCTGTACGCGGATTCCGACTACTATTATCCGCAGGAGCCGGAAGAGCCGGAGAATGACGGAGACGCGGATGAGGCCGGCAGCGAAGATGAAACCGGCAGCGGAGAAACTGACGAGAAAGGCGAGGAAGCGGCAGCTTAAGGCTGCTGCCCCTGCCGTAAGGAAAGGAAAGTGAAATGCAGCAAAGACATAGAAACAAACTGACACGCACCGCGCAGACGCTTCTGCTGCTTCTGCTCCTGCTTTTACTTTTTGTGCTCTGTGGCTGCGGTGGACAGGAAACGGAAACTCAGACACCTGAGGACATTTTGCAAACCGCCGAGACGATGAGCGAAAAGCCGGGCTTCCGGCCGGATGACAGCTTGATTACCGAGCTTTACAGCGAAGAAGGCATCTATGAGGACGCTTACGGCACCCAAATAGAGTACAGCTGGCATCTGCCGCAGATCGTAGACGACAGCAAGGCCGCGCGGGAGCTAAATGCGAGACTTGCTACATACGAAGATCAAATCCAACACGACAAAATACAGATGAGGAAGAAGGAGTATGTCATTCCGTCGCAGTACAGCTGGGAACGCTACTGGCACGGAAGCCGTCTGTTTTTGAAGCTTTCATCAGAATCCGGTCTGTGGAACGACTACACAATTGTATGTTATGATTTTGCGACCCAAAAAGAAGTCACACCGTCCGAGATTTTAGCGGAGCTGGGTGTTACAGAGAAGACATGGCGCGCGGCCGCAAAAAAAGCAGCCTTGCATTACTTTGATAAATTCTACACAGACAAAATGAAACGGCGGAATTACTATAATGACGGACACGTGGTCATGCGCGCGAGCTTGCTCAGCGACAGCTATTGGGATTACGAGATTCAGGTTTATATCGACGACAAAAATGAGCTGCGTGCGATTTTGGATATTCCAACGATGGCAGGAGCCGGACATTACTATGCGGATCTGCCAATCGATCTCGGTGCGTCCAAAGGCAGGAACCTGACTGTGACCGAATCCTTTATCACAGCGGAGCTGCGAGACGGCAAGCTGAGTCTGACCTTTACACAAAACGAAGATTCCGAGCTTGTGTTCGGCGCAATCAAGAATCCGCTGGAATACGGCAAGACCTATCCGGTCGATGGCATTTGCGATGATTATCAGCAGATGATGATCGGGTATTTAGGCAACAATATCAACCCGTACCTGTTCCTGCTGACCCTTGACGGACGCGTGGAGGTTGTCGATATCACAAGCGGCATGCAGTATGGCTATTACTGCTCCGCCGGACCTCTGCCAAAGACGGTAAAAAAGACCGGGCTCGGCATGGGTACGGTTTCTGAAGGCGGAGGCGCTTACCAAACCGTCTACGCGCTGAACAGCAAAGGTAAAAAGAAAGATCTCGCATCTTCTGTTTTCGCGATGCAGAACGCGGTGCTCCTGTCGATGACAGGGCGGGACTGGCACACGAAAGTCACACACAAGACGGAAGGCGGCAGCTATACCGGGGACTACTGGGTGGAGTTTTTCGACGATCACAGCCTGTGCATTCAGAACGCGTTCGCGGAGGGCGAGCTTACGACGACCTACAACGGCAGCTATGACATTTTGGGCATGACTGAGGACGGACTTGTTCTCGTCTGGAATGCCAAGGAAAAGGGCAAAAAGAAAACACGTTACCGCGGTGTTTGGGCAGTAACACAGCTGCCGGGGCTGACGGTCACTTACAAAGCGGGAACGGACTTCTTCGATGCCGGAGAGGGAGGCCAAACCCTTTTTGAAGATAGCTTTGGCTGACGTGCCGGTGCTGTCTTTAGCGGCGCACCGCGGCACACGAGGCTTACCATCATATAAGAAAGAAGGAATCGCTATGGCGGATTTAAAAAAATTAACAATATTACATTCCAATGACATGCATGGAGATTTTTTGGCAGAGGAAATCGATGACGATCTGGTGGGCGGCGTATCCATGCTCAGCGGTTATCTGAACAAGGTACGCACGGAAGATCCGGAGGCGCTGTATGTGATCGCGGGAGATATGTTCCGCGGCTCCATCATTGACGCGGAATATCAGGGCGTCAGCACCATCGAAATCATGAATTATCTGGCGCCGGATGTTGTCACCCTTGGTAATCACGAGGTTGACTACGGGATGGCACATCTCCTGTTCCTCGAAAAATGCTGTAAATTCCCAATCGTGAACGCGAATCTGTACATCAAGACCACAGGCATGCGTATCTTTAACTCTCATAAGGTACTGCGCGCGGCAGGCATGAATATTCTCTTTATCGGCATCATCACCGAGGAGATTATGGCGGCGGCGAAGAATGACAACCTCATGGGAACCTTTGTGGATATCAACGAGGCGGCGGAGGAGGTCGGCAAAATCTGCGATAATTATAAATCCGTAGATATTGATCTGACGATTCTCCTGACGCATGTCGGTTTTGAAGAGGACAAAAAGCTGGCGAAGCTTTTGATGCCCGAATGGGGTGTGGATTTGATCATCGGCGGACACTCTCACACGCTGCCGGAGAAACCGGAAGAGGTCAACAACATCTTGATTGTGCAGGCAGGCACCGGCACCAATCAGATCGGGCGCTTTGACATTGTCGTTGACGCGGACACCAATTCGGTTGCGGAATACAAATGGCAGGCAGTGCCGATCAACGAAAAAACCTGCCCGCGTGATGAAGATCTGGAGCAGATCATTCACCACTACAAGGACGAAACCGACCGTAAATACAATAAGATCGTCACGCACTTCCCTCGGGCGCTTACGCATCCGAAGCGCAATCGGGAAACGGAGCTGGGCAATCTGTTCGCGGATCTTTTCGTCAAATCGCTGGGGATTGATCTGATGCTGGTTGGCTCAGGCAGCATCCGCAAACCGGCGCTGGGGCCGGTGGTGCGTTTAGGCGATCTCAAGGTCATCTTCCCGTTTGAGGACGAGATCATGGGAATCGTTTGGACCGGGGCACAGCTCAGGCGCGCCATGCAGTTCGTGCTGCGTGACGAGATGTTCAGCGATGAAACCGAATTCTATCAGGTTTCCAAAACGCTCAAGCTGACCTATGACGCACAGACAAAACAGTTTACCGAATTCACGATGTACGGCAAACCTGTCGCCGATGACGCGAAATTCCGTATCGGCTTGCAGATTTTCCATTATTCCAATATGGAAGACTTTTTCGGCATCAGTCTGGAGGAAACGCGCGCCAATGAGGAGCCGCGCGTGCTGGCAAGTTCAGATTACGCCATCGTGGAGGAGTACCTCCTACTGCACAATCACTTGATGAGTGGTGTAGAGGGCAGGCTGGAGGTCCTAAATGGGCCGAATGGATACCCGAATGATATCAAAGGAGAGTAAACATGAGTATTTTTGATCATCTGAAAAAAGCCGCGCAGGGCGCGGCAGCCGAGGCACTGCGAGCAAGCGAAAGCAGAACCTTTCATTTCAAGGCACTGCCGGAGAGCGTAGAGGAGATGAAGCTACTGCCGGAGGCGGCACTCACTTCACCGTTTGAAACGGCAGCGCTGACAGTCTGCGCGCTCTGCGCTTACGCGGCAGCGCCGGAGATTGGCAGGGAAATGCTGAATTTCCTCAAAGGACCGCAGCCGATGAACGGCGCGGACATCCAGTTCCTCCAGGATCGTTTCCGCGGCGGCAGCCATATTCCGTTCTCCTATTTTGAGGGAGCGGCACCGGCGAATAATTATACACCGTCCGAGCCGTTTACGATTACGGTTTCGGCAGACCCACATTCCTATGACCAGGAGGGCTATGTCAAGCTCTTCATCCGCTCCGGCGGCGCGGACAGTCCGCGCCCGATCGTCCTGCGTCAAAAGGGCGAGCAGTGGTTTCTGTGGCAGCAGCTTTTGATGAGCGCTATCCGCACGCCGGCCGCGCAGGACCCCTGGGCATAAGAGAGGAGGTTCCGATGAAACAGAACCAAAAACGAAACCAAAACCGTCTGCGGCTGCGTATCGCGCTGATGATTGCCATTCTGCTGACTGCCTGTGTTTTCCCGGGCGCGGCATTTGCCTACACAACCGACCGATATGATATCGATGTCATTGTGCGGGAGGACAACAGCTATCAGGTCAAAGAGCGCATCAATGTGAATTTTGACAAGCAGAAGCGCGGCATCTTTCGCTATATTCCCGTCTATGATGACGAAGTGCGCAAGACGATGAAGATTACGGACGTGGACACCGGAGATGTGCCGCACAAAACTTATGAGGAAAACGGCAAATTTGTCATTCGACTGGGCGACGAGGACACCTATGTGACGGGACCGCAGCAGTACGAGATCAGTTATCTGGTTCGAATCTACGATGATAAGAATGTCGAGTCCGATGTGCTGTATTATGACCTTTTGCCGACAGAGTGGGAGACGCCGATCGGCGCCTGCGAGATCAACATGAAGCTGCCGAAGCCGGTAAAAAAGTCGGAGATCGAGATTTACGCGGCAGCCTACGGCAGCGACACAGTGCATGAAAATGTATACTGGAGTTACGATGAAAACAAGAATATGCTGCGGATTACCGGCACAGAACTGCCGCAGGGCACCGGCATTACGGTCTATATTCCGTTAGAGGAAGGCTACTGGGTCGGACAGCTCAACAACGATTGGGCGCGTACCGCGGGTCTGGTGACGATGTTTGCGGTGCCGGTTCTGATCGTACTCTACTGGCTGCGCAAGGGGCGTGACCCGAAGCTGGTCAAGACGGTCGAGTTCTATCCGCCGAAGGGCATGACGCCCGCGGAGGTCGGATATTTTTACGACGGCAATATCGATAGCCGCGATCTCGGCGCGATGGTGGTTTATATGGCGCAAAAGGGGTATCTGCGCATAGAGGAAAAGAATCATAAGCTGCGCGTCTATCCGCTCAAAGATCCGGACGATCTCGAAAAGCCTTTTGTCTGCCGCATGTATCATGGGATTTTTGGCGACGCGCCGCTGCAAAAAGGCGCTGACAGCAGTGGGCAGACTATGCCGCAGGGCACCCGGCCAAAAGGCGTGAACCTCGGCAAATACAGCAGCTCTCTGAGCAGTGCATGGCAGTCGGCAGGCCGTATGCTGGAAACGGAATACAGCGGCGACAACGCGCCGATGGAGCAGGGCGGCAGACTGCGGCAGATCGGCGGTGCGCTGATCCTGTGCGCGGGACATTTTCTGACCTTCCTGTTCTTCGCCCTCGCAAGCAGGGACAGCGCGGTGATGGGTCTGGAAATCATTACGCAGGTTCTGCTGCTGGTCGGCATTTCGATGGCAATCAAGGCGAAAAGACTGCATACAGACGGAAAAAAATTCCGCAAAGGACTTCGCGTATTCGCTGCCGGTGCGTTGATCGCGCTCGCCTGCTCCTGCACGAAGGTCGGCATCGGATGGGTCGGCGAGAGCACAGGGCTTGCGCTGCTGTTCTGCGTGCTGATCGTAATCTCCGCCATCTGCGCGGTATTCATGGAGCGGCACAACCGGAAATACGCACGCGAGCTGGGGCAAATCTTCGGGCTTCGTAATTTCATCGAGGATGCCGAGCTGCCAAAGCTGAATCTGCTGGTGGAGGAGGACCCGTCCTATTTTTACAATATCCTGCCTTATGCTTATGTCATGGGGCTGACAGATAAATGGATCAAGCAGTTTGAGAATATCGCGGTTCCGCCTGCGGACTGGTACGACGCGGAGGACGATCTTTTGGGCAGACTGTACTGGCTGGAAATGATGGAGCGCATCGAGGAGCTTCGTACGTATACGTCCTATTCCTCCAGCGCGACATCGAGCAGTACCGGAAGCAGCGGAGACTCCGGCGGAACGAGCTACAGCTCGGACGGCGGCGGCTACAGCGGCGGCGGCTACGGTGGCGGAGGCGGCGGCGCGTGGTAAATATATAATCAAGGAATTCGGGCAAACACCCGAGAGAGAGGAGAAAAAAATGAAAAGAAAACTTATGACTATGCTGCTGGCACTTTGTCTGGTCGTGACCATGATGCCGGCTATGACTTTGACGGCGGCAGCGGTAATGTCCATCGAAAAAGTTACCGCGGAAATCACAGCGGTGGAGGGCGGAATCAGCGCTCTCAACCCGACCTGCACCACACCGGACAGCACCTATAGCGTAAAGATTGAAAAGGTGGAAGGAAAGAAGAGGATCATGCGTATTGATGGAAAACCTAAATATATTTGGACGACAGCGACCTCCTTTGAACCCGGCAACACTTACCGTTTGACAGTGCGTTTCAGCTCCAATGTGGAATCCATGAACTTTCCTTACTCATCCAGACCTGGCGGTGACGTTGATGCGCCGGCAGCGGAAGTGACCTTCAAGATTAACGGCAAAACCACTACCATCGATCTGTACACGAGCGGCGCCGGCATCAGTGAATGGGACGATAACGATATACGCGAAATGCTGGTGCAGACTGAGGTTGAGATTCCGAAGGTAGCGGTAAGCGGCATCACGCTGAACAACAGCACACTCAGCCTTACGACAGGAAAGAACTTCACGCTGCAGGCAATGCTTTCGCCATCCAACGCGACGAATAAGGAGGTTACCTGGGAATCTTCCGACGCGGGTGTCGCGGCGGTTTCCAAAGACGGCGTTGTCACTGCCAAAAAAGCAGGAAAGGCAACCATCGTAGCGAAAGCGGCGGACGAAAGCGGCAAATATGCTTCCTGCGTTGTTACGGTTACCGAGGCGAAGAAGGAAGTTACCGGCGTAACGCTGAACAAGAGCAGTCTGAACCTTGGCGTCGGCGGTTCCGAAGTCCTCAGCGCGACGGTACTTCCGGCAGACGCGACAAACAAACAGGTAACCTGGCTGTCCTCCACACCGAGCATAGCGACTGTTTCGCAGAGCGGTGTGGTAACCGGCGTGAAAGAGGGAACCACGCAGATTTCTGTCATTACCGCAGAAGGAAGTAAAACGGCAATCTGCAGTGTCACCGTTGGCGGACAGACTCCTATCACACCGACCGAACCGGGTACGCAGACAGGCGGCATCATAGATCCGGCAACCGGCAAGACCGCGGCAGTCACCTTCAGCGGCATGGAAATTGAACTGGATTATACTTCCACAGCCTACAACGGCAGCGATAAGGAACCGGGTGTGGCGATTCAGGACGCGTCCGGCAACGATCTCACAGAGGATGTTGATTACACGCTGGATTACTACAACAATCTGACGGTCGGCAAAGCGACAGTTATCGTAAGCGGCAAGGGCAAATACGCGGGCGTGATCGCAGGCGTGAGATTTACCATCAAGCCGAAGACAGTTACCGTAAAATCAGTTAAAAAAGCGTCGAGCAGAAAGCTGAACGTTGTCTGGGCTTCTCACAAGACACAGACCACCGGTTTCCAGGTTCGCTACGCGACAACAAAGAAATTTAAGAGCGGTACTTATAAGACTGTAACACTTACAAGCAAGAGCGCGACCTCCAAAGTGCTGACGAAGCTCAAAGCGGGCAAGACTTATTATGTCAAAGTCAGAGCATATAAGACGGTAGATGGCAAGAAGATCTACTCCTCCTGGAGTAAAGTGAAGAGCGCGAAAGCGTAAGACGTTTTTTATAATCAAAAAATAAAAACGAGCGGGCAGCGGATAAAAAGAGCTGCCCGCTCTCTTTTTGACGGTGCGCCCGGCGGCACACGTTCTGAAAAGTTTCGCCGCCTTTACGCGCGCGATGCCGGCGTAAAGAGGTTCATAAAGTTCTCGGTGAAAACCTGTTCATCGATCTTGGTGATGACCTCGGCGTTAAACGAGCTGATTTCCGGAATCGCCTCATAGGTACGGCCCTTCTGGTAGAAGATTACCTGCCCGTAAGCATGTCCCTGTTCTGTGCAGCAATGACAGTGGCAGGAGACTTTTTCGCGAACGAAGTCCGGCCAGACTGCCGCGGCTATGGCAATCGCGTCAGGCAGATCCACCAGATGGACGCCGCGCGTATCCAGATTGAACTGCAGCAGACGCGAGGTCGCGCGCTCCAAAAATTTCCCCGCGGGGGTGCTGTTCGACAAGTAAGCCAGCTCGTAGCGGTCGAGCCCGATGCTGCCGGTACAGAGGTCGAAGCCCGCGATAGTTACAGGGATTCCGCAGCCCAGCATCAGCGCGTAAGCCTCCGCGTCGATAAAGACGTTGAACTCCGAAACCGGCGTCGCGTTGCCGGAGCCGAAGCCGGGCGTACCCATGGACCAGATATGTTTGACATGTGACATGATTTCTCGATCAGTCAAAACAGCCAGCGCGATATTGGTTGCCGGACCGAGGACGACCAACTCTACCTCATCGGGATATTTTTCGACCTGTGAGAGGATGAACTCGACGGCACGCATCGTTTCCGGCGATTTCTGCGGATGGATGATGCCGCAGTCGCCCATGCCATCCTTGCCATGTACGCTGATTGTTTCGTGGCGATCGTGGAAGAGGGGTTGGCGCGCGCCAAGGAATACAGGCGCGTCACAGCCGCAGACCTCCAGCGTCATCAGCGCGTTGTCCGCCGCCTGCGCGAGGCCGACATTTCCGGCCACAATCGTTACGCCAAGCAGATCGATCTGGGGACTCATCGCGGCGATCATGATTGCCGCGGCATCATCAGAAGCGGTATCGGTGTCAATAATGAATCTTCTCATATGGGTACCTGCCTTTCTCAGAGTAGAAGGTTTTAACAAATCGCAGCGCAGGGTGCTGACCGTCAAACGGAAAATACCTGCCTATACCATCAGTATATGGGATTTTGGAAGCATTTGCAAGCGTTACCGCGAGATTATACCTAAAGTTATCGTGAAATTCGGAGCAGGGGACACTGTAAAGGACATTGTGCGGAATTTTTGCAAAGAAAAGAAAGAATATTTACGATTTTCCCACCCGTTTTGACAAAAAGGGTGGGGTTTTTTGCGTTTTGATACGCTATACTACAAGCAAAGACAGAAGCAGAGATACGGAATCGACAGATTCCGAGATAGGAAAGGGAGAGACATGCGTAAACAAAACAAAGCAAAAAGCCGGCATAGCGCAGACAAAAGAATTTTGCCGGCGCTCATCTTGATATGCATGCTGACACTGGCCGCGGCCGCCTCGATGAGCGGCTGTGCCGACACGAATGTGCCCGGCAGCGGTACTGAGAAAGGAAACACCGAGATGGAAAAAAGGAAGAATATGACGCTCGTAGGCGTGGAATATTATACCGTAAACGGTATGATGTACGGCGCGGATCTGCATCTTACCATCCGAAACGACCGGATTGTGTACGGCAGATACTTCGACCCGGCGCCGGAAGACGAAGCCTCCGAGGAACGCGAGGATTACAAGACAAAGGAAGACACAGCGATCAGCCGGGAAGAGTGGCAGACCCTGCGAGAGGCAATTGAGCCGTTGCTGCCACTCTTGAAGGAAGTCGTGCCGAAAAAAACCGACGGTGTGCTTAAAAAAAGCAAGGACTATATTTTCGCGACAGACGGACCGAACGAAACCGGCTTTTATCTGACCTGGCAGCACGAGGACGGCACAGAGGAACGGACGCAGTATTTCATCCCGAACGATCGGAGATTCAACACCGTCCTGACGCTCATGGAGGAAATCGCAAACCCCATCGGCAGAGAAATCGTTTATTACGACCCACCGGAGCTGAACGGCATCTACATGAAGAACCACAGCGGGATTTTCAGCAAAAAGAAACAGTATTCCTACCAGTTGACCTTTGACACCGCCCTGCCGGATGAGGAGCCGCTCACCCAGCCTCGATGGAGACTGAATGCTTATTACTATCGGAACGGCGTCGAGGAAGGGAAGCACGCTCTCGTGACAGAGCAGATCTGGAAACCGGTGCAGAAAATCTGCGAGGATCTGGAGCTGGATCAATGCCCTTCTGCCGCGTGGGACGACAAGGTCAATGTCACCTTATACTATACCGACGGCAAATATCAGATCGTCAGACCGGACAAGCAGACGATGGAAGCTTTGCGTGTCTACTTCGACGAGCTGGTCAGAGATATCGGCGAGTAAGCGTTACCGCGGCCTTTTGTTTTTTGCTTGTTTCTTTGGACGGATTCCAGTATACTATAGATAACGGCGACAGCTGCGCGGCGCGAAATCGGCAGGAGGTTTCCTGCGGCGCAGGGAAAGTGTGGATACGAGGACTGAGAAAGGAGCTGCGGTCTATGAACAAGCAGGAAAAACGAAAAAAAATTTCCATCGGTGTGGAGGATTTCAAAGAACTCATTGATAAAGACGGATATTTCGTCGATAAAACTT
>ERZ779889.3574-NODE-3574-length-11185-cov-3.091375_pt1 | contig 11185 bp, 10 predicted proteins | sample MGYA00511030_ERZ779889 | MGnify/ENA primary metagenome ERZ779889 (study PRJEB29588, sample SAMEA2160616) | human gut metagenome | biome: human gut; feature: human-associated habitat; material: faeces | place: Denmark | collected 2008/2010 ...
CTCTGCATAGGACAGACGGGGCAGGGGCAGGGGAATCTCTCTGCCCAGCACCTGCTGGAACACATGATGTACAAAGCCCTCCGCCATCTGGAGGATATCCTCCACGTCTACAAAGGACATTTCCAGGTCGATCTGGGTGAATTCCGGCTGGCGGTCGGCACGCAGGTCCTCATCCCGGAAACAGCGGGCAATCTGAATGTAACGGTCAAAGCCCGAAAGCATCAGAAGCTGTTTGTAAATCTGGGGGGACTGGGGAAGGGCATAGAAGGAGCCCTTGTGTACTCTGGAGGGAATCAGATAGTCCCGGGCGCCCTCGGGTGTGGACTTGATCATCATCGGCGTTTCAATTTCATAAAACCCGTTTTCATAGTAATACTGTCTGGCTACCCGTGCAATTTCATGGCGCATCCGGATATTTCTCTGAAGCTCCGGGCGCTTCAGATCCAGATAACGGTATTTCAGGGCCGTTTCGTCCTTGACCTTCCGTGCGTCGGAAATCTCGAAGGGCGGGGTCTGGGCGGCGGAAAGAATCTTCAGTTCCTTTACGAAGATCTCCAGAGCTCCTGTGGCCAGATTGGGGTTGACTGCCCCCACGCTCCGGCGCCGGACTTCGCCCTTTGCCACCAGTACATATTCGGCACGCACGCCGAATGCCTTTTCAAAAATCGCTCTGTCGCTGTTCTGGTCAAAGGCCAACTGCACAATACCGGTCCGGTCCCGCAAATCAATAAAGATGAGGGAGCCTAAGTCCCGCTGACGCTGAGTCCAGCCCATTACACAGATTTCTCTGCCCAAATACTCTTCCGATACTTCGCCGCAATAGCAGGTTCGTTTATCGCTCTGTGCTAAAAATTCAGCCATACATTCTTTCTCCTCGTGTCTGACAGTCAATTGAAAATATCCGGACTCATTATAGCAGACCAAGGGACAAAATGCAAGACTTTCTGTGAAAGAAAATTGGGAAAACCCTTGCAAAAGCGAGAATCTCGGTATATAATTAAAGATGAAACAAATCGGAAGGGCCGACATTCCGGTGCAGAGAAGGCATCTGCAACACCATGACACCGCCAGAGGAAGTTTCCTTGGGATCGTTTTTACCGTTGTAACAGACAAAAACCAGCTCCTTTGTGAAAGAAAAATGGGGAAAACCCTTGCAAAAGGGAGAAGGATGGTGTATACTGAACCCAGTGTGAAGGGTCGGCTTTCCGACCGGGAGAAAGGATATAGAACGCTATGAAAGTTGGTAACATCGAAGTCAGTGCAAAAAAATCACCGGTGCTGGAACCGGAATTTGTTCCTATGGGGCTGTACATGGAGTCCTTTGAAAAGAACGCCAAAGAACCCTTTGCGATTGCCGTTTACCGGGAAAACGGAAATGTGAGCGTATACGACACGAAGATCTATGGCGACAAGGAGCATTTTGAGGACGATTGCAGGTATGCGGAAAGAGTTCTGAAGTTCATGCTGTGGGCGGCCGGCGGATATAAAGTAGTTATCTGCGGAAACACCGGCGTATTTGAAAGGCTGGCGTCTCTTTACAGAAGAGGCGGAACACAGAATTTCGATGTAAAGACCATGTCGGATGTGTATGAAAACGAATTTGAAATTCTCAACCGTCCTTACAGCGAAAAGCCCGAGAGCAAATCCTCTCCCAAGTCTGTAGGCGGTTATGTGGACGGATGCCGGATCGGCTTTGATGCCGGCGGATCGGACATGAAGGTGTCTGCGGTTGTAGACGGAAAGGTGATTTATTCCGAAGAAATCGTCTGGCTTCCCAAGGTCAACACGGACCCGGACTACCACCTGAAGAACATTGTGATGGCCATGAAGAAAGCGGCGGAGAAGATGCCCAGAGTGGACGCTATCGGAATTTCCTCTGCCGGAATTTATGTGAACAACCGGACCATGCTGGCTTCTCTGTTTTTAGCCGTTTCTCCGGAGGACTTTGAAGCCAAGATCAAGGATATTTACAAGAATGCCTGCAAGCAGGTGGGCGAAAACATTCCTTATGAAGTTGCCAACGATGGAGATGTTTCGGCTTTAGCCGGCGCCATGGATCTGAAGGACAATCAGGTGATGGGCCTTGCCATGGGTACCTCGGAGGCTGTGGGCTATGTGGACGCTTCGGGCAACATTACCGGAATGCTGAACGAACTGGCCTTTGCCCCTATCGATATGAATCCCGATGCCGCCTTCAACTCCTGGTCGGGCGATAAAGGCGTGGGCTCCGACTATCTTTCTCAGGATGCCGTGATCCGTCTGGCACCCAGAGCCGGCATTGTTTTGGATGAGAAGCTGACTCCGGCAGAAAAGCTGAAGGTCGTGCAAAAGCTGGCAAACGAGGGAGATGAGAAGGCTCTGGAAATCTTTGCATCCATCGGCGCCTATCTGGGACATGCCATCGGAACCTATGCGCATTTCTATGAAATCAAGCATTTACTGCTTCTGGGAAGAGTATCTTCCGGCAAGGGAGGAGATCTTCTGGTCAGTACCTGTAAGGAAACTCTGAAAGAGGACTATCCCCGGCTGTCCGTGAATGTGGAGTTGCCGGACGAAATGGCCAGAAGAGTGGGGCAGAGCATTGCCGCCGCTTCTTTGGTCAAGCTGCACTGAATTTTTGCGGTGAAAAAGCGGCCTGCGGTCTCCCGCGGAAGAACAGGGTAAGGAGGAAAAGAGCCATGCGGATCATGACCTTTAATATTCAGCATTGCAAGAATTACATTTCCAAGAAGATCGATGTTCCGGCAGTTGCCGATGCCATTGCTCTGCTCGGTGCGGAGGTTGTGGTACTGAATGAGGTGTATGGAGCGGGAGCTCATCCGGCTTATACGGCGCAGGCCGAGGAGCTTGCCGGGAAATTGGGGTATCATTTCTATTTTGCGCCTGCCATTGAGTTTGAAAATGAAGGACCTTACGGCAATGCGTTTTTATCCCGTTTTCCGATTCTGGAAGCCCAGACGGTTCCGGTGCCCACCGTGCCCCGGAATCATCCCGGCTATTTTGAGGATCGGTGTGCTTTCAGAGCAGTGGTGGAATCGAACAAGAAGAGATATACCGTGATTGGTATCCATTTCGGTTTGCAGCCGGAAGAGCAGGAACAGTGTGTAAAAACCGTCTGCCGCTTGATAGACGATGCGGTTTACCCGGTGATCCTGGCGGGAGACTTCAATGTGCATCCGGATAATCCGCTGTTGGAACCCATCCGGCAAAGACTTGCGGACTGCGGAGAGCTTCCGGGCGGGGACGACCTCACTTTTCCTTCCGATGCACCCAAAGAGAAAATTGACTATGTTTTCTGTTCCCGTGAGCTGACTGTGAAGAGCGTTTCCGTACCGCAGATGGTGGTTTCGGACCATCTTCCCGTTGTAGTCGAAGTGGAGTGAGAAAAGCGATGAAAAAAAGCGTGTGTTTCGTGTTTGCTCTGATTTTACTGGCGGGTTCGGTTTGTCCTCTTTTTTCGGGAGCCATCGATGTGGAGCCTTATGTCATGTGGATACCGGGAACGGCGAACGGATATATTGGCGTGTACTGTAAAAAGGGGGAGGTGGCCAAGTCGCCTTCCGAAATACCGGAGTATACGAACGAGAAATATTTCTACAACTTCATCGGCTGGTACGATTGGAGAGCACAGACAGGAGGAACGACGGAAGATTTAAGAAGCTTTGTGAAGGAGTATTATGCCGATCCGTCCTGGCCCAGGGGCGAGCCTTTTCCGGAGTTTGATCCCCAGCCTGTAATTGAGGATACCCCGTATTTTGCCTATTTCGATAAGGTTCCCAAGAAATTTGTTCTGACCGAAGGCTCTACAAAGGCTACGATACGGGATGTGACCGTGTTGCTGAATCTGCTGACCGGTATGGATCAGCCTCTGAGAGAGGGAGCGGACGGCGATGTGAATGGTGACGGGTGGGTGTCCATCAAGGATGTGACCGGAATTCTCCTGTACCTGACTTACGGCGTGGAATGAGAGAGCGTTCCGAACGCTTTTGGCGAACCTATATGGAATTTTTCAGCTGTGGCTGCGGCAAAAGAGAACCTTGCTGCAACCACGGTTTTTTTGCAGAGGCTCCGGTTTTCAGCGAAAAATCCTTTGTCAGCCCTTTGATTCTGATATTTGCAAAGGTTCAGTATAAAAGCCACAAAAATGTGTTTTGCCAAATTAAATTAAAGGAAGAAGATTTTTGAAGTGAGCCTTTAGGACTGTTGAGCGGTCGGGAATGAGGAAGAGTGTGTTTTGAATGACGCGGTCTTTCATTTTGATATTTTATGAAACTACAGGAGAACGGTACTGTGGAATATGTCAGAATCACAAAGGAGAATCTGGAAAAGGAGCATATCTGCTGTGCTATTTCCAACAACAAGGATGTACAGGTTTCTTCCAAAAAGTTATGGCTTCGGGAGAGGCTGGACGAGGGACTGGTATTTCTGAAGAGCAGGGAACGGGGCAAATGCTTCATAGAGTATATTCCGGCAGAAAAGGCATGGGTGCCGATAAAAGCCGACGGCTATATGTATATAGACTGTCTGTGGGTGTCCGGTTCTTTCAAAGGGAACGGATATTCCACAGACCTTTTGGACCGTTGCATAGAAGACAGCACGCAAAAAGGGAAAAAGGGCCTCTGCATTCTTTCGTCTGCGAAAAAGAAGCCCTTTCTTTCCGACCCCGGATTTCTTTTGCATAAAGGCTTTGCCGTATGCGATGAATCGGACAACGGCATACAGCTTTGGTACCTTCCCTTTGAGGACGGAAAGGATCGGCCGTCTTTCAAGGACTGTGCCAAGCATCCCCATGTAGAAGAAAAAGGGTATATTCTGTATTATACAAATCAATGTCCCTTTACCGCAAAATATGTTCCGATTATTGAAAGCATTGCAAAGGAGCATCATATCCCCTTCCGTTCGGTACACATAGAAAACAGGGATATGGCTCAGAGTGCCCCAACTCCGGTTACAACCTATGCGCTCTTCTTGGACGGAGAGTACCTGACCAATGAAATCCTATCGGATAAGAAATTCCTAAAAATGCTTCAGGAACAGTCGACGCTTCAAAAAATCGGCACCTGACAACCGGTGACAGATGGCAGAACAAAACCGAAGATGCGCAGCGTTTTTTTCGGATTCAAAGTGAAACATCACCCGGACAGACCCAAAGGCTTTGACCGCAAAGCGGTATTCTTCTCTCAAAAAACCGGAAACAGGTTAGAACAGCGCGTGAAAACCGGGAAAGAGGACAGGTGTATTTTTGAGAACAACAATGAAAACCGCAATGCAGAATGCAGGGTTATGAAAATCGGATTTTCATATCCTGCAGCATACCCAGTACTTCATAGGCGTTCCGTTCCGCCGCAGACAGGGAAGCGATCAGCCTGTCGCAGACAGAAATAATAGCCTCGGACCGTTTAGGCTTGTTCGGGGCGGCCCGGACATCGGTGTTGGGATTTTTCGACAATTGCTGTAAGAGCCGCAAAATGGCTTCTAAGGAATAATTGGCGCACCGTAAAGAGCGAATGATCTTCAGCCGTTTTATATCCTCATCTGTATATAGGCGGTAACCGTTGTTTTTTTCTCTTGACGGTAAGCAATCCATTTCTTTCCCAATTCCGGAGTGTGTCCATGGAAATATCCAATGCCTCTGACACTTCTTTCCGTGAAAGTCCTTGCGTGTGCGGCTGTGCGCCGTGGGATAGGAGATGCCCTACCAGGGCAATCGCTTCTTCCGCATTGCGTTGTTCCTGCCTGATTTGCCTTAGATACTCCTGGATCAGCAATATGGCTCTGTCAAAATCACCTGTTGCAGATGCCTTCACTGCCTGAATGATCTTCCTGCGCAGTCCGTTTTGCAATACCTCCACCTGAAAGGCCGTTCGGATCAACCGACATTGTTCTATATGGAAGTCCGTAAACACCCGATAGCCGTTTGCCAGCCGTTGGGGCCGGGGAATGAGCTTTAATTCTTCGTATAGCCGTACGGTGTTGGGGTGTATGCCGATCCTTCGGGCAACTTCCGCAGTCCTGTAGACTGTCAAAGAGCATCACCTCGCTTTGTACACTAAGTATAGCACAATCAATCCGCAGGATGTGATCATTCTGCATTTTTTGCGCTGTGAAAATAAAATTTTCTGTTCAACAGGATGATCGCCGCCATGGCCAAGAGCAACAGGCCGGACAGGATCATCAGCAGTCGCAGGGAAACAACATCTGCCAGCGGACCGAATACAGCCATCCCCAACGGCAGAAAGCCGGAATACATCGCACCGAACAGACCGAACACACGCCCCTGCATTGGGGGGGATGACTGTTCCTGCAAAAGCGTTGTCGAGGCGGTCTGTACCATTGTCAGCGCCACGCCGTAAACCGCCATCAGGAGGAGATAAACGGCAAAGCTGTCAACGGCACCCATGCCTATGGCCAGTGTGCCAAAAGCGATCAAACCGACCGTCAGTGTTTTCATGCGGTTTTTGAAGCCGCCCCATGCGCCGATGAGGATACCGCCGGCGGTCATGCCGATAAAGTCGATGACCTCCACCAATGTCATAGACCAATAGGTGTCTTTGTAATACCGGCTAACGAACAGCGTCGCCAGAAACCCGGCGGGAACGCACAGGAAGATGAATAGCCCGAACACAAGCAGCAGCCGCCCGATAAAGGCTTCTTTTACCGCATATTGAATGCCGATTTTCATTTCCGTCCACATCGACGGGGCGTGTTCTCTTTTCTCAAAGGGAATTGCTACGGCAGAGAGGATACCGATGCCGACAACAGCCGTTGCAATGTCGATCATCAGGTCGGCACGCAGCGTTCCCCAGGAGAGAAGGGCGCCCGCCGCCGCAGGCGCTGCAAACTGCACAAGCGACTGCACGGTGGAATTGATCCCGTTAAACTTCATCAGCTTATCTTCCGGCACCAGCCAAGGAATTGCCGCATTCACAGCGGGGGTCTGGATTCCCGTCCCGACAGAGCGGATTGCCGAGATCACAACGCAGGACAGCAGTACCGGCGTGCCGCCGGGAATCTGCGGGAAGAGAACCGCAAGCAAAAGCGTGGCTGCGGCGATCAGGGCATCCGATAGGATAATTAGTTTTTTGCGGGAATATCTGTCCGCCCACACACCCGAAAGGAACGAGATCAAAAATTGCGGAAGATAAGCCGCAACCGTCATGGCAGATACCCAAACGCCGGAGGAAGTCTGCATGGTAACATACCAGATCATTGCAAACTGCACAAGCGACGAGCCGAACAGCGTGATGCCCTGACTTGTAAGAAAGAGCGCCGCTCTTTTTCTATAGTTGTTCAAAATAAAATCAGCCTCCTTTTCTTTTACGCACAGTATAACAGAAAATCACAGGTTGGTGTGATACTGGAGGGTTGAAAAGTTTTCTTTCATACCTGCAGGATAGGGAATTGAACGGAGAAAAACAGTATTGACAAATACTTGATGTTATAATATAATGTAAACGAACGCTTGTTATGTTTAAATGTAAAGAGGTGTAGGAATGCGAGTTCGAAACGAAGAACAGTACAGGCATCGCAAGCAGGAATTGATGGAAAAAAGCTTTGAGTGTTTTGCCGAAAACGGGCTCTGCGGAGTTGGAATCCGTGCGCTGGCGCAGCACTGCGACTGCAATGTGGCTGTTTTTTACAATTATTTTACCGACCTTGATGACCTGATCGTGCAGTCGACAGAGTATTGTATGAGTAAGGTGGAAGACGATTTTATGGCGAAGGCCCCCGCAGATGTGGAGGACCTATGGCGGTTCATTGATGGGATACCCTATTGGACGGCGGAAAAGCACGGAAAGAAATACCGCCTGATGTATCAGGTCTATACCCACCCGAAATACAGAGAATACGGAAAGAAATTCTTTGCGGGCGTTGATGAACGGTATACAGAATACGCCAAAAGCCTGGAGGGCAAGCTGGGTATTCCCTACGAAAAGCTGACACCGTTGATCTTCATTCTGGTCAGAGCCTGCGTACACTATGCACTTTTTGAGGATGAGTTCTATTTGAAATCCCAGATGGAAACGCTGAAGGAAACCCTGGAACTCTTTGTTAGGAAATATAACCCGAAAGCAAGGGCATATGCTGTTACAGAATAAGGTACATACAAAAATATTTCTGGGGGTACATTTTATGAAAAAACGGATTTTGAGCCTGTTGCTGACCGCCTGCCGTTGGCGGGGCTTCTGCCAACGGTTGCGCTGGCAGCTACACAGTCAAATGTAACATATCTTGACGAAAACGGTATATCGAATGTCTGCGCCAGCGCCACCGTGGTGGATTCCGCAACTACCGCATGGAACGGGGGCTGGTATGTGGTGCAGGGCACCGTGGTGATCTCTCAGGGTGTCACCTTCAGCGGCGATGTGTATCTGATCTTGTCGGATGACTGCGATCTGTCCGTGGAGAACGGCATTGCGGGCCAGGGAAATCTCACCGTCTATGCCCAGAGTACCGATGGTGCGCAGGGCAGAATGAGTGTGGTGGGCAGTCCTGTCATGGAGGGTGACTGTTCCGTTAGTCGCGGTATAAGGGTCAACGGGAGCTTCACCGTCAACGGCGGCACCGCAACCTCAACCACCAGCGTCGACGAATCCCAGAGTTGCGGCATTTTGGTCGGAGAGGGTGGAACAACCGAGGGTTTTGGTGGCTACATAGACATTTCCGGTGATGCCTATGTCACCGCCATCGGCGGCACCGCAGCCATGATGAGTTGCGGTATCGTTGTGCAAATTTGCCTAACCATGACGGGCGGCTACCTGCTGGCGCAGGCGTCGAACAATGCGAAATACTATGACAGTGTCTATTTGGGCACCCTGTGTCTGCCCGGAGATTCATCCTATCTGTGGCGAAGCAATGCCGCGAGCACCTTTGCCGACTCTACGAGCGACCCGTATACAGATCAACAGTACAACTTCTTGGAGATCGTGTGTACCTATGAGGAAGTGACCAGCAAAGACACCGGATGGACAACCGGCTTGTATGTGGTGAACAAAAACATAAGCATCGGAAACGAGTTGTTCGCTTCGATCAACCCCGTCACCGTTAGGGTCGGCGGTGATGTGCGCCTGATTCTGGCAGGTGGCCACAAACTGACCGTACACGGCAGAATCGAAGTAAACGAGGGCAACTCGCTGACCATCTACGGTCAGTCTTCAGCCGGCGACAAACTGGTTGTCAATAATAGCTCGGGTAACGCCGGCATAGGCGGCTGTAACGGCTGTAGCAGCGGCTCCATTACTATCAACGGCGGTAAGGTCAATGCCTCCAGCACTTACGGTGCAGGCATCGGCGGCGGGCGTTATGGTATTGGCTATGTTACCATCAACGGCGGTACGGTCAATGCCTCCAGCACTTACGGCGCCGGCATCGGCGGAACAACCAACAGCATCCTCTCCGGCAACGGTGATGCGACAATCGAAACGTCCGGCATTATGGGAAATACCGAAAACTTCGTGGGTACAATAAATGGAATTACCTATTACGGCATCATCGTCAACGGCGTGCAGGTCACCACTGTCAATAAAAGCAATGTGCTGCCCAACAACCGGAACGGCAAAGTCAGCTACAATGCGGACACCAATGTTCTCACCATCGATGGCTTCCTTGGCGACCTGCTTAATCCGGTGACCACTGTGATCAGCGGCAATGGCAGTACGGACATCGTACTGAACGGCGGTGGGTCTTTCACCGCTGTCGGCCTGACCGTAACCAATGCAAAGAATGTCACGGTCACTACGAACAGCACCTTCCCAGCCATCCTCGGTGATGCGAATATCACTTGCTCCGGCGATGTGAGCATCACCAACCAGAACATAGCAGTGTACGGCACACTGACCGTCAAAGGCGCAAAGAATGTTACCGTCACTGCAAACGGCAATGTCCCGGTGGTTTTCGTCGATGCAAATATTTCCTGTTCCGGCGAGGTGCAGCTGGTCAATAATGGAGGCGGCAAGGCCATTGATGGCCAGCTTCGGATCCGGAAAATGGACAGTCTCGGATATGCCATAGCAACCGGCACCAGCAAAGAGACACTTACGATTTATGAGAGAATAGCCGCGTGCGGGATCTTCGGGCCGGTAGCCCTTGACGCATCGGTAGTGAAGACCATGCCGCTCCACAACAGAATGTACATGTTCCAGGTCAAGGCAGCTACCTGCACCGAGGATGGCAACTCCGCGTATTGGGCTTGCCACTTGTGCGGCAAGTACTTCTCCGATGAGGCCGGTACTACCGAAATCGAGAAGGATCGTTGGGTGATCCGTGCTGCCGGTCATAGCTACGGCTATGTCGGCAACGGCGACGGCACGCATACTGTGCAACCTGTACCGTCTTCGGTGACAGCTTCACTAAAGATCACACCTTCACGGACGGCTCCTGCGTCTGCGGTGCAGAAGAGATTTCCGACGAGGACGGACTGAAAGAAGCCCTTGCCTCGGGCTGTACCTTCATCTGGCTGGTGAATGACATCAAGCTTTCAAGCACCCTGAACCTGAGCGATAAGATCATTACTCTGGACTTCAATGGTCATACGCTCACGGGAAACATCACGCTGGCGGATAACTCTGCCTCTCCTCAGTCCATACTGACCCTGATCGACAGCGACCCTGCCGGAGGAGGTGTATTGGATGGCAACATCACGCTGGCCCGCGGAAGCTACGGTACCGCAAGCCATCTTTACGCCAACGGCGGCACGGTAACGGGGCAGGTATCCTTGCCCAGCTATGTTGGCGGGATTTACTGCACAAGCAATACCCCCACTGTTTTTAAGGGGTATGTGGGCAATTACGGCGAGATCCACGGCGGTATTTTCTACGGTGGTATCAACACAAGCTGCATCAAGGAGAAAACCGTGACATTCATGAACGGCGACAGCCGTTACGCACTGGAGGTCGTGGCAGACGGCAGTAAGGTAGTTGCACCTGTGGAGCCTGCCAAAGAGGGCTGTGTGTTCCTTGGCTGGTATAACGGTGAAACGGAATACACAGTTGGTTCTGCATTAAGCGAAAGTATTACTTTGACGGCAAGATTCAGCGATTCGATCCCCCCAGTATAACCGGTGATCTGGACGGCGACGGTATTGTGAGCATTTCCGATTTGACCGCATTGCTGGACTACCTGGCAGACAATGCGAATGTTCCGGCTCGCGGAGAGGACGGTCTGGATGTTGACGGAGACGAAACCG
>ERZ779889.3581-NODE-3581-length-11158-cov-2.725750_pt1 | contig 11158 bp, 10 predicted proteins | sample MGYA00511030_ERZ779889 | MGnify/ENA primary metagenome ERZ779889 (study PRJEB29588, sample SAMEA2160616) | human gut metagenome | biome: human gut; feature: human-associated habitat; material: faeces | place: Denmark | collected 2008/2010 ...
TATTGTTCAGACTTATAATCCAGATAATTATGCGATTGTTTGTAGTAAAAATCAGGATTATGAAAAATTTTATAAAGAAGAAATGGGTTACCGGATGCTTCTGGATTATCCACCGGCAGCCCGTATGATGACCGTTTTTGGCGCCTGCCAGGATGAAGAACTTCTCAAAAAAGCCATGTATTATATAGAAGTTTTTATCCGCAGGGTAAGTCCGAAAGAGGAGCTTCACATGATCGGCCCTGCGTCTGCATCGGTAGGAAAAGTAAAAGATGTTTACCGCCAGGTGCTCCATCTGAAGCACACAGATATACGTTTTCTCACGGCAGTCAGAGAAAAGCTGGAGAAATATATAGAGATAAATTCCGGATTCCGGAAGATATACATTCAATTTGATATGAATTAAAGGAGAAGAAAAATGGCACTTAGAACAATTCGTGTACAGGGCGATTCTGTACTGACAAAAAAATCCCGCACAGTGGACAAAATGACACCAAGGATCGGAGAACTGATTACAGATATGCTGGATACCATGTATGATGCAATGGGCGTAGGCCTTGCGGCACCACAGGTGGGAATCCTGAAACGTATTGTTGTAATTGATGTAGGGGAAGGCCCGATTGTCCTGATCAATCCGGAGATCCTTGAGACCAGCGGTGAGCAGACCGGTGATGAGGGATGCTTAAGTGTTCCTGGAATGGCAGGACAGGTTACACGTCCGAACTACGTGAAAGTAAAAGCACTTGACGTCAACATGGAAGAGCAGATCCTTGAGGGTGAGGGACTTCTTGCGAGAGCGTTCTGCCACGAGATCGACCATCTTGACGGAAAAATGTATACAGAACTTGTGGAGGGAGAACTTCACAAGGTAACTTATGATGAGGAAGACTAAAGGCGGGATAATATGAAAATTGTTTATATGGGAACTCCGGACTTTGCGGTAGCACCTCTTGCGGCGCTGGTAGAGAACGGATATGAGGTGGAGGCTGTAATTACACAGCCGGATAAACCTAAGGGCAGAGGCAAGACCATGATGCCTACCCCTGTGAAAGAAGAAGCACTGAAACATGAAATTCCGGTTCTGCAGCCGGTGAAGGTAAGGGATCCGGAGTTTGTGGAGAAACTTAAATGTCTTGCACCGGATATTATTGTTGTAGCGGCATTTGGACAGATTATTCCGAAGAGTATTCTGGATATGCCGAAGTTCGGATGCATCAACATCCATGCATCTCTGCTTCCGAAGTACCGTGGAGCAGCGCCGATCCAGCAGGCAGTGATCGACGGAGAAAAAGAATCCGGCGTTACCATCATGCAGATGGGAACCGGGCTGGATACCGGTGACATGATTTCAAGAATTGTGGTGCCACTTGCAAAGGATGAGACAGGAGGAAGCCTGTTTGACAAACTTGCCCAGGCGGGCGCGGAACTTCTGATTCAGACATTGCCGTCCATTTTTGACGGAACTGCTACCAGCGAAAAACAGCCGGAAGAAAGTCCGACTCCATATGCGGCCATGATCTCCAAGAAAATGGGTCTTCTGGATTTCAGCAAAAATGCAGAGGAACTGGAGCGACTGATAAGAGGCTTGAATCCATGGCCAAGCGCATTTACCTTTATCAATGGAAAAACAATGAAGGTATGGAAGAGTTCTGTACAGGAAAAACAGGCAGAAGAAGCGCCGGGAACTGTGATTTCCGCAGACAAAGAGGGAATCCGTGTAGCATGTGGAAAGAATGTGCTGGTGCTTCAGGAAGTACAGCTGGAAGGCAAAAAACGTATGGAAGCAGATGCCTTCCTCCGGGGATATCAGCTGAAACCAGGAGACATGTTTAAAGATTCCAGGGAGTGATGAGTTATGTACGGATATGGTTATTACGGATGGGGAATGGACCCTACCGTTCTTTTACTTGTAATCGGAATGCTTCTTTCTCTTGCGGCCTCCGCAAAGCTCCACAGTACCTTTGCGGTTTACAGAAAAGTCCGGAATCATTCCGGGATTACCGGTGCAGAAGCTGCACAGAGAATCTTAAGAGCCGCCGGAATTACGGATGTACAGGTGGTTCCGATCAGAGGAAGCCTTACGGATCACTATGACCCAAGAACAAAAACCGTGTCTCTTTCTGAAGATATTTATGGAAGAAATTCACTGGCAGCAGTAGGTGTGGCTGCACATGAATGTGGACATGCCATTCAGGACGCCATCAATTATGCGCCTCTGAATATCCGGTCTGCCATTGTGCCGGCTGCAAATGTCGGGTCACAGTTATCATGGCCACTGTTTATTGCAGGACTGATTTTTTCAATCCGCCCCCTGGTAACTCTGGGAATTGTTCTGTTTTCACTGGCAGTTCTGTTTCAGCTGGTAACATTGCCGGTTGAGATCAATGCATCTTCCAGAGCACTGAAGATGCTGGAGAGCACCGGTATTTTAGGCACAGATGAAAAAAAAGGAGCAAGAAAAGTACTGACAGCGGCAGCACTTACCTATGTGGCAGCGCTGGCAGCATCTATCTTACAGCTTCTGAGACTGATTATCCTTGCAGGAGGTAGAAATCGTGATTAACAGCGGAGTAAATGCAAGAGAACTGATCCTTGAGATCCTGCTGCAGATTGAGGAAGAAGGCGAGCACAGCCACATTGCCATCCGCAATGCTCTTTCCAAATATCAGTTCCTTCCAAAACAGGAACGCAGTTTTATAACGAGAGTATGCGAGGGAACCCTGGAATACAGGATTTATATTGATTATGTGATTGATTCTTTTTCCAAAATATCCGTAAATAAGATGAAACCGCAGATTCGTGAGATTTTGAGAAGTGCGGTATATCAGCTGAAATTTATGGACAGTGTGCCGGACAGTGCTGTATGTAATGAGGCGGTGAAGCTGGCACAGAAAAAAGGCTTCTATAATCTGAAACCTTTTGTCAACGGAGTGCTCCGTACCATTGCAAGGGAAATTGGAAATCTGGAACTTCCGTTAAGAGAAGAGAACGAAGTACGTTATCTTTCTGTGAAGTATTCCATGCCGGAATATCTTGTGGAAAAATGGAATGCTGCCTATGGTGTGAAGACAACCGAGAAAATTCTTGAAGATTTTCTCACAGAAAGACCGATTACAGTGCGGTGCCGGACACATAAAGCGTCACGGAAGGAAATCGTTACCAGCCTGAAAGCACAGGGGGTAACGGTGGAACAGGCACCGTATCTTTCCTACGCACTGAAAATTTCCGATTACAATCATATCCTGACACTGGATGCATTCCTCCAGGGAAAGATTCTTGTGCAGGATATCAGCTCCATGCTGGTGGCAGAGGCGGCCAGCCCCAGAAAAGGGGATTACATCATTGACATGTGTGCGGCACCAGGTGGCAAGAGTATTCACGTCGCAGATAAGATGGGTGATTACGGAAATGTGGATGCAAGGGATGTAAGCCAGTACAAAGCTGATCTGATTAAAGAAAACATCCAGAGAACCGGTGTGATCAATGTTGATGCAAAAGTTCAGGATGCAACCATTTATGATCCGGAGTCTGAACAGGCTGCAGATATTGTGATTGCGGATGTACCGTGTTCCGGGTATGGAGTTATCGGCAAGAAACCGGAGATTAAATACAGGGCAACGCCACAGAAACAGGAAGAAATCGTAATGCTTCAGAGGATGATCCTTGACAAGGCGGCGAAATACGTGAAACCGGATGGAACACTGATTTTCAGTACCTGTACCATTGCCCGTGAAGAAAACGAAGAAAATGTATTATGGTTTTTAAAGAACTATCCGTTCCGACTGGAAAGCCTTGACCCGTATATTCCGGAAGAACTTCACTGTAAATCCACCAAGCTTGGATATCTGCAGCTTCTGCCTGGAATACATAAGACAGACGGATTCTTTATTGCCAGATTCAGAAGGAAATAACAGAAAATGACAGATATAAAATCCATGACAATGGAGGAACTGAAAAATCTGATGACAGAGATCGGCGAGAAGTCCTTCCGTGCAAAACAGATCTATGCATGGCTTCATCAGCAACTGGTTACCTCCTGGGATGAAATGACAAATCTTTCCAAAAGCCTCCGTGAAAAGCTTTCGGTTTATCCGATTACAGCGCTCAGCCAGGCGGATGTGAGGATTTCAAAAATTGACGGAACCAGAAAATATCTTTTTCAGCTGGAAGACGGAAATGTAATTGAGAGTGTTCTTATGAGATATCATCACGGAAACTCCGTATGTATCTCCTCGCAGGTTGGTTGCCGTATGGGCTGCCGGTTCTGTGCCTCCACCATTGGAGGACTGACCAGATGCCTGAAACCTTCCGAGATGCTGGATCAGATTTACCGGATTCAGGCAGATACCGGAGAGCGTGTGGCCAATGTGGTTGTAATGGGAACCGGAGAGCCGATGGATAATTATGATAATCTTGTCCGCTTTATCCGGATTCTTACCGACGAGAACGGCCTTGGAATCAGCCAGCGAAATGTGACGGTTTCCACCTGTGGAATTGTGCCGAAGATGTATGATCTGGCGGAAGAAAAACTTCAGATTACCCTGGCGCTTTCCCTTCATGCTCCAAATGATGAAAAGCGTCAGGAACTGATGCCTATTGCAAATAAGTATTCCATGGATGAGGTTCTGGATGCCTGCAGAAATTACTTTGACAAAACAGGCCGGAGGATTACGTTTGAGTACAGTCTTGTGGCCGGGGTCAATGACAGCGAGGAAGATGCAAAGCAGCTGGCAGGCCGTATCAGAGGAATTAACTGCCATGTAAATCTGATTCCGGTTAATCCGATTAAGGAACGTTCCTATGTGAGGTCTACTCGACAGGCTGTGGAGAATTTCAAAATAAAACTTGAAAAATACGGAATTAATGTTACTATTAGAAGGGAAATGGGCAGTGATATTGACGGTGCCTGTGGACAGCTAAGAAAAAGTTACATGGAAAAAACAGAAAGTGAGAAGTGACATGAGGGTATATTCAGCTACGGATGTAGGGCAGAAGCGGAAGATGAATCAGGATTACGTGTTTGCGTCTGAAGGTCCGGTGGGAAATCTGCCTAATCTTTTCACAGTCGCGGACGGGATGGGTGGCCATAACGCCGGTGACTATGCATCCTCACATGCAGTACGGATCCTTGTGGATGAAATCCGTGAAGATGCGGATTACAATCCGGTGAAGGTCATTCGTCATGCCATTGAAACTGCAAACACGGAGATCAGAAACCGTGCACAGGAAGACGAAAACCTCCGGGGCATGGGAACCACTATGGTAGTGGCGACTATTGTAGATCAGTATGCCTATGTAGCCAATGTAGGTGACAGCCGTTTGTACGTGATTCAGGACGGGATCCACCAGATCACCAGAGACCATTCACTGGTCCAGGAAATGGTGAGAATGGGCGAGATCAGCCAGGAGGAAGCACGGAATCATCCGGACAAGAACATTATTACAAGGGCGCTTGGCGCGGAGAAAACGGTGGATGTGGATTTCTTTGATCTGAAACTTGAGGAAGGCTGTACCATTCTTATGTGTTCAGACGGCCTCAGCAATATGGTTGCAGATGAAAAGATTGCAGAAATCATATCCGATCCGGAAGCAGATATTGATCAGAAGGGCAGCGCGCTCCTTCGGGAAGCAAATCAGAATGGTGGTAAGGATAATATTGCAATCGTACTGGTAGAACCATTCACGAATGAGGTGGAAACATGTTGAAGACGGGAATGATCATAGCCGAGCGCTATGAGATCGTAGGAAAAATCGGAACTGGCGGAATGGCAGATGTCTATAAGGCTATGGACCACAAGCTGAACCGCTTTGTAGCAGTGAAAGTCCTGAAACCGGAATTTCGGGAGGATACCACATTTATAAAAAAGTTCAGAAGTGAGGCACAGGCAGCAGCCGGTCTTACTCATCCGAACATTGTCAATGTATTTGACGTGGGAGATGACGGTGGTGTTTATTACATTGTTATGGAGCTGATTGAGGGAATTACCCTTAAGGAATATATTTCCAAAAAAGGCAAACTCTCCATCAAGGAAGCAACAAGCATTGCGATTCAGGTTTCCATGGGTCTGGAAGCAGCACACAGCCATGGAATTGTTCACAGAGATGTAAAACCGCAGAATATTATCATCTCCACAGATGGTAAAGTGAAGGTAACAGACTTTGGAATTGCCAGAGCTGCGTCATCCAATACCATCAGCTCCAATGTGATGGGATCGGTACATTACAGTTCTCCGGAACAGGTAAGAGGTGGATACAGCGATGAGAAGAGCGATATCTATTCTCTTGGTATCACACTGTATGAAATGGTAACAGGAAGAGTTCCTTTTGACGGAGATACAACCGTTGCCATTGCTATCAAGCATCTACAGGAAGAGATGGTTCCGCCAAGTGTGTATACACCGGATCTTCCGTACAGCCTGGAGCGGATCATCCTGAAATGTACCCAGAAGAGTGTGGATCGCCGCTATGGACGTATGGAGGATGTGATTGCAGATCTGAAGCATTCACTGATTGATCCTCAGGGAGATTTTGTGAAGCTTGCCACGGTAGATACAGACGCCAAGACTGTTGTGATCTCCGAGGAAGAACTGGGAGAAATCAAACATACACCGAAGCAGATTACCAAGCCGGAACCCACTGCTCTTGAGGAAGAAGAGTATGATGATAACGACTACGATGATGCTGAGGACGACTACGATGCAGGCGCCAGAAAGAAATCCGGAAAGAAAAAGAAAAAAGGTTCCGGCATGGGCCTGACAATTGCTGCATTAATCGGAGGGGCGGCCCTTCTGATTATCCTGGTGGTTGTTTTTGGACGTGCGGCAGGCCTTTTTGGAAACAGCAGTACAAACAGCGGAAAAACAGAGACCGAGCAGAAGACAGAAGAGTCAGCATCCAATATGGCAACTGTGCCAGATCTTGTAGGTAAGACAGAAGATGAGGCAAAGACACTTGCAAATGATGCACACCTTGGTGTACAGATGGCAGGTGAGGAATCTTCCAACCAGGAAAAAGGCAAGATTTCCCGTCAGGAAACCGCAGCGGGAACTCAGGTGGAAGAATATACAACTGTGAAGTACTGGGTAAGTACCGGAACTGCACAGGTTACCATTCCGGATCTGGATGGACGTACCGGAATTGACGCACAGCAGACTCTGGAGGATCTGGGACTTGAGGTAACTGTTCAGAAGGAGTACAGTGAGACCGATGATAACGGTTACGCACTGGTAGATCCGGGATATGTTTACAGCGTTGAGCCGGCAGCAGGCACTTCTGTGCAGGCTGGATCTTCGGTAACACTGACAGTCAGCCGTGGTGTTGATTATGGCGATAACGCAGAGGTTCCAAGTGTTGTTGGAATGAGCAAGGATGATGCGCTTACTACTTTGGGCAAGTTTATTGATATCCAGATTACAGAGCAGCAGAGTACAGAGGCTGCCGGAACTGTTATCGCACAGGAACCGGAAGCTTATGCGGCAGCGGATCCGGATCAGCCAATCTATCTGACGATCAGCTCCGGTGACCAGGCTCCGTCTACGGACAGCAGTGCATCCACAGACAGTACCGCGTCTACAGACAGCAGCGTGTCCACAGACAGCACAGCCGCCACAGACAGTACTGCATCTACAGACAGCACAGTGGCATCCGCAGGAAGCACAACAAGCGGTTCCGGCTGGAAATGTACACAGACACTGGATACTCCGTCCGGATATAACGGAGGAGCAATCCGTCTGGAACTGATTCAGGAAGTAAATGGTGAGCCGAAGGCTTCCACCATCCTTGACGGACAGAATGTAAACTTCCCGTATCAGCTTGATGTGACAGGTGCAGACGGTGTTACAACCGGAACCATTTACCTTTACGAGCAGGTAAATGGAGATTATCAGCAGCTTGGTACTTATACCGTTACCTTTAAGGAAGCCAACTGATTATGCAGGGAAAAATAATCAAAGGTATTGCCGGATTCTACTATGTATATGCAGAAGACGGCAATACATACGAATGCAGAGCAAAAGGCATTTTCCGAAAAGATAAATTCAAGCCCCTGGTAGGGGATAATGTAGACATTGCAGTTCTGGATGAAAAAGAGCTGGAAGGCAGTGTGACAGAGATTCATAAGCGGAAGAATTCTCTGATCCGCCCGGCAGTAGCCAACGTAGATCAGGCGCTTGTAATCTTTGCCATGGATAACCCCAAACCTAATTTCATGCTTCTGGACCGTTTCCTCATTATGATGGAACGGGAAGATGTTCCGGCGGTTATCTGTTTCAACAAAAAAGACCTGGCAACGGAAGAAGAGCTGGAGTTTCTCTGTGAAACTTACCAGAGCTGTGGTTATCAGGTAATTCTGTCAAGTGCCCTGAAAGGGGAAGGCCTTGGCGAGATTGAGGAAGTGCTTCAGGGCAAAACAACGGTTGTTGCAGGTCCTTCCGGTGTTGGGAAATCTTCCCTTACCAATTCCCTTCAGGAAGAGGTAGAGATGGAGACCGGTGAGATCAGCCGTAAGCTGAAGCGTGGAAAACATACTACCCGCCATGCACAGATTATACCGGTAGCGCAGGATACGTTTCTTGTGGATACGCCAGGATTTTCCTCCTTATATATTGAAAATATGGAGGAACAGGAACTGAAGGATTATTTTCCGGAGTTCCGGAAATATGAAGGACAGTGCCGTTTCCAGGGCTGCCGTCATATACATGAACCGGGCTGCGCCGTTAAGGAAGCCCTTGAGAACAATGAGATCAGCAGACTCCGTTATGAAGACTATCTGGAGCTGCATCAGGAATTAAAAGAGAAAAGGAGATACTGAGTCATGGAATACCGATTGTGCCCGTCGATTTTATCAGCAGATTTTAACCGACTGGGAGAACAGATTAAAATTCTCGAAAGAGAAGGTGTTGAATATCTGCATATTGATGTTATGGATGGAGATTTTGTTCCGAGCATTTCGTTTGGAATGCCGGTGATCAAATCAATCCGGAAAGAATCCAATATGTTTTTCGACGTACATTTGATGGTAACAGAACCGGAAAGATATATTCGCGATTTTGTAGAGTGTGGAGCAGATTCCATTACCGTACATGCGGAGGCATGTGAGGATCTGGAGCGTACACTGGAGCAGATTAAAGCTTCCGGTGTAAAAGCGGCAGTTTCCATTAAACCATCCACACCGGTAAATGACATCAGCCATCTTCTCGAAGATGTGGATATGGTGCTTGTGATGACTGTTCAGCCGGGATTTGGCGGACAGAAATATATGGATGAGTGTACAGAGAAGATTCAGGAGCTCCGTGAACTGATCGATGAGGAAGATCTGGATGTTGACATTCAGGTAGACGGCGGCATCAATGATGATACCCTGGAAACCGTTATGCGTGCAGGAGCCAATTTTATGGTAGCCGGTTCCTGGGTATTTAAGGGAGATGTGGCAGCCAATGTAAGACATATCACAGAGCGGATTCACGATATCAAAGAAAAGCTGGACTGAAAATGATTGATACAGTAATAATTAGCGGGGGCAATATCCAGGATGGTTTTGCCCTCGGTTTTTTGAAAAAAAGAATAGAAGAAGGCCAAAGAGAAAGCCTTACCTTTGTTGCCGCAGATAAAGGCATGGAATGGTTCATGAGAAACCGGGAATTTACTCCGGATCTTGCAGTGGGAGATTTTGACAGTCTTTCTGAAGAAGGGGAAGCCTACATGGAAAGCCTGAAGGATCTTGAGATTGTCAGGCTGAAGCCGGAAAAAGATGATTCCGATACACAGTCTGCCGTGAATCATATGATCCGTGAAGGGGCAAAAGAAATCCTGATTTTTGGTGCCACCGGAACAAGGCTAGATCATGTACTGGCCAATCTTGGACTACTTTCCATGGGAAAAGAACAGGGAGTACAGATTGTTCTTGCAGATCAGTGGAATTATATTACTCTGGTTGAAAGTGGAACCGTGCTGAAAAAAGAGGAGCAGTTTGGAAAATATGTTTCTTTTTTCTCTGTAGGAGGAGATGTAGCCGGATTGTCCCTGAAAGGATTTAAGTATCCGTTGAACCGGTATCATCTCACCGTTGCGGACAGTGGACTGACTGTCAGCAATGAGATTACAGAGGAAACGGCTGAAATTACCTATGACAGTGGTCAGCTTCTGATGATTATGTCCAGGGATTAAAGCATTGGCTGTTACGGCACAGAGAATCCGGTGGGCGGCAGTCCCGGGTTGCGGATTCCGGTTGTGTGTGGTAAGATGGGAACAGCAAAATGGCTGAAAATGCTGTGAAATCAATACATTTAAAGGAGAAATATAGAGAAATGAAACTTGGAATTGTAGGTCTTCCTAATGTGGGAAAAAGTACATTATTTAATTCACTGACAAAGGCCGGCGCAGAGTCAGCAAACTATCCGTTCTGTACCATTGATCCGAACGTAGGCGTTGTAACCGTACCGGACGAGAGACTGAATCTTCTCGGTGATTTTTACAAATCAAAAAAAGTAACACCTGCAGTGATTGAATTTGTGGATATTGCAGGTCTTGTAAAGGGTGCATCCAAAGGTGAGGGACTTGGAAACCAGTTTCTCGCAAATATCCGTGAGGTAGATGCCATTGTTCATGTAGTACGTTGTTTTGAGGATTCCAATGTTGTCCATGTAGATGGAAACATTGATCCGCTTCGTGATATTGAGACCATTAACCTGGAGCTTGTTTTCTCAGATCTTGAGATCCTTGAGAGAAGAATTGCAAAGGTTACCAAGACTGCACGTATGGATAAGGAAGCAGCCAAAGAGCTTACATTCCTCGAAAAAGTAAAGGCACATCTGGAAGACGGCCAGCTTGCAATTACTCTTGAGACAGAGAATGAGGATGAGGATGCATGGCTTGCAACTTACAATCTTCTTACTGCTAAGCCGGTTATTTATGCTGCCAATGTTGCGGAAGACGATATTGCAGATGACGGTGCAAATAATGCACATGTACAGGCTGTACGTGAGTATGCGTCCAAACAGAACAGTGAGGTATTTGTAATCTGTGCACAGATCGAGGAAGAGATTTCCGAGCTGGACGAGGATGAGAGAAAGATGTTCCTGGAAGACCTGGGACTGACAGAATCCGGTCTTGAGAAGCTGGTACGTGCAAGTTATCATCTTCTTGGCCTTATGAGTTTCCTGAC
>ERZ779889.3590-NODE-3590-length-11124-cov-3.275183_pt1 | contig 11124 bp, 9 predicted proteins | sample MGYA00511030_ERZ779889 | MGnify/ENA primary metagenome ERZ779889 (study PRJEB29588, sample SAMEA2160616) | human gut metagenome | biome: human gut; feature: human-associated habitat; material: faeces | place: Denmark | collected 2008/2010 ...
CTGGTCAATAGCTTTGATTTTTTATTAGTAATTTTTTCTGTTAATATTATAAAATTATTAATTGAATTTCGCATATTTTTTTGTAGAAATGTTAACGATATTTTTTTAATTTTTTCATTTCATTAACGATTTTCACGCATTTTATGGGATTATTTAAATTTAACATGCGTTTTTGTTTTGTAAAATCTCGAATTTATTAATAATAATTTTCGCAAAAGAATTAATTTTTCTTTTTTCGGGCATTTTTCGCATACGTTGTCGTCCCCCGGACGATTAATTGCGGCTCATACTCCACATGATATGTACTGATCGGAACCGCACCTGTATTCGTCGAATGATGTGTGGCTATCTTCTTCATTATGATATCACATGCATCTCTTCCTTTGAAAGTCACAAAATGTTCGATGGTCGTCAGATTCATGTTATGCATTCTTGCAAACAAGGTGTTGTCACACCCCATCACGGACACATCGGTCGGCACCTTTATCTTTGCTTCATGAAGTGCATCCATGATTCCAAATGCGATCATATCATTCAGTCCGACGATTGCTGTCACATCCGTCGTTTCCTTCAACAATTCTTTCGTCAGCTCATACCCGATCTTGTACTCCGAATCAATATGCGCCACATCCAGATCGATTTCTTCTTTTGCCGCTTTTATGATCACCTGGTCACGCAGTCCGACTTTCTCATATTCTTTCAGGAAGCCCTCTACCCGCTTCGAACGCTGCTTCTGCCTTGCCGTAAGCGGCGGTGCTATATATGCAACTTTCCTGTGTCCCAGTTCCAGCAGATGTTTCGCCATGACTCTTCCAAGCTTGGAATTGTCAAGTTCCACCGCATCTACATTCATCTTTTCATTCTGGTTATTGACGATCGCAACCGGTATCTGTTCTGCAATTTCTCCCACAAGTTCCATAAAGCAATGGCTCGGATTACAGGTATAGATAATTCCAAGCGGTCTTAACTGCCACATCATTTTCAGATAGCGCTCTTCCATCCTGAGGTCTCTCTGCGTATTGCATACAAAAAGGCCGAAACCTTTTTCTTTCGCATGTGCCTCAATCCCCTGAAGCAGCATAACATAATACGGATTCGTCAGGTTTGGGCAGAATACAACAAGAAGCTTCTCCCGTTTTGTTCCTTTTCTCGTTTTCCGCTTCGGCGGAACATATCCCAGTTCTTTTGCCGCATTTTCCACTCTTTCCACAGTATCTTTTGCAAATGATACATCGTACTTTTTGTTCAGGATCATGGAAACTGTGGACTGTGATACCCCGGCAGCATGTGCAATATCCGTTGATGTAACCTTTTTCTTCATTTATCTCACCTCCAATGCCGACCGTCAAAACTCTGCTGAACCTGACAGCTCATTACGATTGCTTTGGCAACTGGCAGCTTTTTCAAACGCATGATAAGTAAAAAAGGGGACAGGGCTACAGCTCTGTCCTTCCTTCAAGTGCCCGTAGAAGTGTCACTTCATCGATATACTCCAGATCTCCTCCAACCGGAACACCACTTGCAATCCTGCTCACCTTAATTCCCGTCGGTTTGATCAGCTTACTGATATACATTGCTGTCGTCTCACCTTCCAGGCTTGAGTTCGTGGCAATAATCACTTCTTTCACATCTCCCTGCAGACGTTCGATCAGTTCCTTCAGTTTGATATCTTCCGGACCGATACCAAGCATCGGAGAGATTGCTCCGTGAAGCACGTGGTATACACCGTTATATTTTCCGGTCTTTTCGTATGCCGCAAGGTCTCTCGTATTCTCCACTACCATGATCGTCTGGTGATCACGATTACTGTTGCTGCAGATTGGACACAGTTCCTGATCCGTCAGTGTATAACATTCTTTGCAATATTTTATGTTCTCTCTGGCTTCCACCATTGTAGAAGCCAGTCTCTTTACATCATCAACCGGCATATGGATCAGATGAAATGCAAGTCTTGCCGCAGATTTTGCTCCGATTCCCGGAAGACATGACAGTTCCTCGATCAGTTTGCTCATCTGATTACTGTAATAATCCATAGTTTTTAACTCCCTGTAAGAATAATTCTCCCGGAACCTTCTCCTTAAATTTCTCCTAGAATAATCCCGGCATTCCGCCGCCCATGCCGCCGGTGAACTTAGACATTGCAGAAGTTGTCTCTGCGTCTACTTTCTCCAATGCTTCGTTGACTGCTGCCACAAGCAGATCTTCCAGCATCTCTACATCATCCGGATCTACAACTTCTTCATCCAGTTTTACTTTTAAGATCTTCTTGCTTCCGGAAACAGTAACTTCAACAGCACCGCCGCCTGCAGTTGCACTGAATTCTTTTGTCTCCATTTCCTTTGCCTGTTCTTCCATCTGACGCTGCATCTTCTGTGCCTGTTTCATCAGATTTGCCATATTTCCCGGCATTCCGCCGCCTGGGAATCCACCTCTTTTTGCCATGATAATATCCTCCTATTCGTCTTCTACAGTAATTTCCATATTAATCAGATTCTCCAGATCCACAAAATTATCTTCGAATCTGCGTCCCGCCTCCATCTGGCGGACGTCTATCTCTACTTTTTTGCCAATCTTCTGCTCGATCAGTGACTGGATCTCTTCTTTACGTTCCGGTGTTGCCACCGCGCTTGCGCTCAGTTCATCCGGCAGTACGATCAGAAGCCTGTTGCCTTCTCCTGCACTCAGTCTTGCTTTTTTCAGATAGGTTCTGAGCATCGGGGAAGCCTCATTGATGATCATCCGGAAATCTTTTGCCACCGCTTTCACATCTTCGTTCAATGCCTGCGGAAGTTCCGGCTTTGGCTTCGGTTCTCCCGCCTCTTTTGCATCCGATGCATATACGATGCGGTCTCTGACCGGTGCTTCCCACGCCCCCTCTTCGAGCTGCTTCTCGATCGCACGGATGCGGTCCAGTAATGCATCTTTGTTCTGATCCATCGCCGGACGGCACAATTTAATCAGTGTCACTTCCAGAAGTACCCTCTTCTGGGTCGCATATTTTAACTGGTTCGTCAGATCTGAGAAAATTCGGATGTAACGGATCAGCGTATCGCTGTCGATCATCTGTGCTTCTTCTTTTAAAAGTGCAAGATTTTCAGACGACACATCCAGTACATCTTCCATATTATCCGAACTCTTCACCAGAAGGAGATTTCGCAGATACCATGTGAAATCTGCCGCAAGCTGGGACAATTCTCTTCCCTGCATCACCAGCTCATCGACCGTTTCGATCACCTGATGCACATCCATCGCAAGCAGCTGTCTTAAAAGCCGGCTGAACACTTCCGTATCCACCGCTCCCAGCACTTCCAGTACATGATCATATGTCAGTGTCTCATTCATATAGAACGCGGCACACTGATCCAGAAGACTTAATGAATCTCGCATGGAACCGTCCGCCATCTTCGCAATATAACGGACCGCCTTATCTTCTACGTCCCATCCTTCTTTATCAATCAGTTCCCGCAGTCTTGCTGCGATCGTTTCAATGGAAATTCTCTTAAAATCATATCGCTGACAACGGCTTAAGATCGTAATCGGGATCTTGTGTGCCTCCGTTGTCGCAAGAATAAATATAACATATTCCGGCGGTTCTTCCAATGTTTTTAATAATGCATTGAACGCACCGATCGACAACATATGCACCTCGTCGATGATATATACTTTATATTTTCCTTCTGTCGGACGGTATGTGACTTCTTCACGAATCTCTCGGATATTATCCACACCATTATTCGATGCCGCATCGATCTCGATCACGTTCATCGATGTACCCGCTGCGATCGACTTGCACATTGCGCACTCCCCGCACGGACTTCCGTCTACCGGATGTTCGCAGTTGACTGCTTTCGCAAATATTTTTGCAACCGTCGTCTTACCGGTTCCTCTTGTCCCGCAGAACAGATATGCATGTCCGATACGGTCTGCATTGATCTGGTTCTTAAGCGTCCGGACGATCGCATCCTGTCCTTTTACATCTTCGAATTCATCCGGACGGAATTTACGGTATAATGCCGTATATGACATTCTTTACACTCCTTGTCTAAATGCAGATCCTGCTTAACCTGTGTATCTTATTCATCACCGAAGCTGATACCGATGGTTTTTGCTTCTTTAATGATCGATGCCTTTGGATCTACATATTTTAATTTTCCGGCAACTTCTGACAATGGTACACGGATAATCTCCTGATTCTTTGTTCCTACCATACATCCAAAATCACCTTCCAGAATTGCTCTCGCAGCTTCTGCACCAAGTCTTGTTGCAAGCACACGGTCATATGCACACGGAGAGCCGCCTCGCTGTGTATGTCCAGGCACAGTAATTCTTACTTCTTTATCTGTTTTTTCCTGAATCTTCTCAGCAAGTTCATATGCAACAGAAGGGTATTTCTTCTTTGCTTTTTTCTCTTTTAATTCCTTCTTTGAAAGCGCTGCATCTTCTTTTGAAATTGCACCTTCTGCAACAGCAATTATTGTGAATCTCTTTCCTGCTTTGCCGCGCTTTTCAATTGCTTCAACTACTGAATTGATGTCATATGGCATCTCCGGAAGCAGAATAATATCGGCACCGCCGGCAATTCCTGCATGAAGTGTTACCCATCCTACTTTGTGCCCCATTACTTCCACGATAAATACACGGCTGTGAGACGTTGCTGTTGTATGGATCCTGTCAATTGTATCTGTTGCAATGTCTACCGCACTCTGGAATCCGAATGTCATGTCCGTTCCCCAGAGATCGTTATCAATCGTCTTCGGAAGTGTTACCACATTAAGTCCTTCTTCTCTCAGCATATTGGCTGATTTGTGTGTTCCATTTCCCCCAAGGATTACCAGGCAGTCCAGATTCAGCTTGTGGTAAGTGTGTTTCATTGCCTCTACTTTGTCAATTCCGTCCTTATCCGGTACTCTCATTAACTTGAACGGTTGTCTGGATGTTCCCAGAATCGTTCCACCAAGTGTCAGAATCCCCGAAAAGTCTTTTGACGTAAGCATCTTAAAGTTCGAATAGATCAAACCTTTATATCCATCTTGAAATCCATAAATCTCTACATCATCTCGTTTCGAAAAAAGCCCCTTTACGACGCCTCTCATCGCTGCATTCAGTGCCTGACAGTCGCCGCCGCTTGTAAGCATTCCTATTCTTAACATATGTCTGCTCCTTTCTATGTTGCCTGTGTATAACTTTATCATTACTATGAACCATAATAGTTTATCCACATTCTGTATACAATACCAGTAAAATTATAACTTATTTTTATGGTGGAGACAATAAGGGACAAAGGATTTTTCATTTGCGGCAATCCTATTGACAAAAATTCCCCTGTCTCTTTTTCCAAAACGTGCTATAATACATGTGGAAAATTTGTGTAGAAAGCAGGTAGTATTGTGGATAAGTTAGATATAAAATTGTGGACACTTGCGTCCAAAGGCCAGATCGTTCCTGACCGTTCATTACTGAAGACACCGGAACAGATTGAAATGATCAAAAAAAGTGCAGAACTGAACACCGCAGTTCTCGACCATGTAGCAGCTCATATTCATGCAGGAATGAGCACTGCCGAAATTGACAAACTTGTATATGATTTCACAACAGAGCACGGAGGAATCCCGGCGCCTCTGAATTATGAGGGATTCCCGAAGAGCGTATGTACTTCCATCAACAACGTCATCTGCCACGGTATCCCAAGTGAAAATGAGATTCTAATCGATGGAGATATCATCAACGTAGATGTGTCTACGATTTTAAACGGATATTTCTCTGATGCATCCCGTATGTTCACGATCGGTGACGTATCACCGGAAGCCGAACGTATTGTCCGTGTTACAAAAGAATGCGTAGAGCTTGGACTTAAAGCAGCAAAACCTTGGGGACATCTTGGAGACATTGCTTATGCGATCAATTCACATGCACAGGAAAATGGATATTCTGTCGTAGAGGAGATCGGCGGCCATGGAATCGGTCTGGAATTCCACGAAGAGCCATTCGTAAGTTATGTTACTCCGAAGGGCAGTGAGATGGTTCTGGTTCCTGGTATGATGTTCACGATCGAGCCGATGATCAATCAGGGTTCTCCGGAATTCTATGTAGATGAAGACAACGGATGGACCGTTTATACGGATGACGACGGTCTTTCTGCTCAGATTGAATATATGGTTCTTATTAAAGAAGATGGTGTAGAAGTTCTTACAAAATAATATAATTTTGCATTATCGAAACCAGATCTTACATTATTATGTTTGTATAAAAACGTAAAAAAAGATTACCGGAAAACGCACTACATTTTCCGGTAATCTTTTTATTTTCTTTATTTCACTATTAGTCTGTTTGTATCTTCTTTACAAAATTCACTATTAGCCGGTCCATACCCATTCTACAAAATATACAGCCAGTCATGATCCTCTTCATTTCTCATTCCCAGTACAAGTGCCGAATGTGGTCCCATGTTCGCAACCACTTCTCCGTCTTCTACCAGATACTCTTCGTACTCTGTTGTATATCCTTCTTTGTAAGAATATAGCAGACGTTTCATGCGGCATTTTATCGGAATCTCTGCTTCCCATACAGGAACTTTTACTTCCGCACGTTCGCTGCGGTTATTGATCACAACAATGATCCGGTCATGCCCTTTAAATCTCGCATAAGACAGGATATTTTCCTCTCCGCCAAGAATCTTCAACGAACCGGTCTTAAGTGCCGGATGCTCTTTGTGGATGCGGATCGCTTCTTTGTGGAATGCGATCAGTTCCTGATCTTCATGTCCCCACGGATAGGTTCTTCTGTTATCCGGATCTGTAAATCCACAGACACCAGCCTCATCACCATAATATACCGTCGGAGCTCCGACCCAGGTCATCTGCATAACAACCGCTTCACGCATAACCGCTTTATTCACATACTCGTTCGCAGCTTCCGGTCCCAGATGTTCCACACGGCCAACCATGTGATTCGTTCTCGTTAAGAATCTGGAATGATCATGGTTGGAAAGCTCATTCATCGCCACCTGAAGTGACGGAGTCAGCATGTTCGACATGTGATGTGCCATCGAACCGATAAAGTTATCGATGTTGCCAAGGAGCTCTTCTCTCGCCTCATCACTATGCTTTTCCATTCCGGTCAGGAACCATGTAACCGGCTCCATGAACGCATCATAGTTCATAACGGTATCCCACTCATCCCCCTTAAGCCAGTCACTCGGATCGCCGTAATGTTCGGCAAGGATCAGTGCATTCGGATTTGCATCTTTCACGGCTCTTCGGAATTTCTGCCAGAACTCGTGATTGTATTCATTGCTGCGTCCCAGGTCTGCTGCCACATCCAGACGCCATCCATCTACATTATACGGCGGCGATACCCATTTCCGTCCGATATATAAGATATAATTTTCCAGTTTTACAGAATCTTCGTAATTCAGTTTCGGCAGAGTATCATGTCCCCACCAGCCATCGTAATTGCCATTATACGGCCAATTCTCCGGTCCTTCTTTGAAGAAACGGAAGTAGCTTCTGTACGGACTGTCTGCCGATACATAAGCACCCGGTTCATAATCCTCTTCACCTTCGTAAATTCTCTCACGGTCCATCCATTTATTGAATGAACCACAGTGGTTGAACACGCCGTCCAGAATCACTTTCATTCCACGGCGATGTAATTCCTCCACCAGTTTAATGAACAACTCATTACTTGCTTCCAGGTTCTTAAGACCTGTCGTGCGTTTTTTATACTTCGTTGCCTGACTGTTGTCCGTCACACCATTCGGAAGCACCTCGCCTCCGTCATCTACGATCTTTCCATAATGCGGATCGATATAATCATAATCCTGGATATCGTATTTGTGGTTGGACGGTGACACAAATAACGGATTAAAATATACGACTTCTACGCCCAGATCCTGCAGATAATCAAGCTTATCCATGACTCCCTGCAAGTCTCCTCCGTAGAACTCTCTTACACCCATGTTCGCCGGATATTTGTCCCAGTTCGTTACTCTCTGCGAATAATCCCCAATGTAGTAATACTCATTCGTCTCTACATCATTTGACTTATCTCCGTTATAAAAGCGGTCTGTAAATATCTGATACATAACCGCTCCCTTTGCCCAGTCCGGTGTGGAAAATCCGGGTACTACAACAAAATTATAGTACTCCAGGATCTCGCGAGAGATTCCACATCGTCCATAATAATATTTTTCTGTCCCAGACTGCACTTCGAAACAATATCTGAACGGCTCTTCCCCCAGACGTGTCTCGAACGTATAATAATCAAACTCTCCCTGTGTGCATTCTTTTTCCATTACATATGTGTCAGCCGATGTCACAAGCCCTACTCTGTCTACATCATCCTTCGCCGTACGGAACCGGAATGTCACCAGTTCGCTTTCTTTCGGTTCAGGGGGATACACATATCCTTCTGTTCCATCACAAAATAAAGCCGTCTTATTCATATAACTAACACCTCTCTCATTTTTTGCTCTCGGAAAGGAGCACGCTTTCTTCTAGTCTTCTGATACATCTTCCGGGAACAGCGCTTCAAATTCTTCCCGGGAAATCTTTTCTTTTTCCAACAGAAGATCTGCGCATGCATGCAGAACATCATCATATTTTCTAATGATATGTCTTGCTCTGTCATAACATTCATCAATAATTCTCTTTACTTCCTGGTCGATCACAGTCGCCACGCCCTCTCCGTAGCCTCTTGCTGTGTGCGCCAGATCACGTCCGATGAACACCTCATTGTTGTCATCATCATAGTTAATAAGTCCGACTGCCTCTGACATACCGAACTTCGTAACCATGGATTTGGCCAGGCCCGTTGCCTGCTTGATATCCTGAGATGCACCGGTTGTAATATCATCAAATACTTCTTCTTCGGCTACACGTCCGCCAAGTGCTACCGTAATATCCTGAAGCATCTTTCCTTTTGTATTAAACATCTCATCCTTTTCCGGAAGCGGCATCGTATATCCGCCCGCACTTCCCGTCGGGATGATTGAAACACTGTATACAGGTCCCACATCCGGAAGCACATGGAACAAGATCGCATGCCCTGCTTCGTGGAATGCTGTGATTCTCTTCTCTTTTTCGGAAATAACGCGGCTCTTCTTCTCCGCACCGATTCCGACTTTGACAAATGCCTTTTTTATGTCTTCCTGTTTTAAGAATACTCTGTTATCCTTTGCAGCCAGAATTGCTGCTTCGTTCAAGAGATTTTCCAGATCAGCTCCGGTAAATCCTGCCGTTGTCTGCGCGATCTGCTGCAGATTGATCTCTTCGCTTAACGGTTTCCCCTTCGCATGTACCTTGAGGATCTCTTCACGGCCCTTAATATCCGGTCTTCCGACCATAACCTTACGGTCGAATCGTCCCGGACGTAAGATTGCAGGGTCAAGAATATCCACACGGTTTGTAGCCGCCATCACAATGATGCCTTCATTGACGCCGAATCCGTCCATCTCTACCAGCAACTGGTTCAGTGTCTGCTCACGCTCATCATGTCCGCCGCCCATACCGGTTCCACGGCGTCTTGCAACTGCATCGATCTCATCGATGAAAATGATACACGGTGCATTCTTCTTCGCTTCCTCGAACAAGTCTCTGACACGGGAAGCTCCGACACCAACGAACATTTCCACAAAGTCTGAACCGGAGATCGTAAAGAACGGAACTCCTGCTTCTCCGGCAACTGCTTTGGCAAGCAACGTCTTACCAGTTCCCGGAGGGCCTACTAACAGTACACCTTTCGGGATTCTTGCTCCCACCTGGATATATTTCTTCGGAGACTTCAGGAAATCAACGATCTCCTCCAGTTCCTCTTTTTCTTCTTCCAGACCTGCCACCTGGGCAAATGTCACTTTCTTGTCACGGTCTGTGCTCAGTTTTGCACGGCTCTTTCCGAAATTCATTGCTTTCGAATTGGCCCCGCCGCCCTGACGGTTCATCAGACCAAAGATCAGGAACACTCCGACCAGTGTAAGGATAACCGGCAGAAATGTAGTTGCTGCCCAGCTGTCCTGTGGAATATCCGGCATGGTATAATCCACATTCTGCTCTTTCAGGTAATCCTGGATCTCATTTACATCGGAGACATATAGATATCTGATATTATCGGAACTGTCATCTCCCTTCAGCGTAATCTCCACGCGCCCCGTCGGAACGCTCTTGTTCTGATTCACTTCTACAGACTCGATCTTGTCGTTCTGAACCAGCTGTTGGAATTTCTTCCAGGAAATTTCTTTCTCTCGTTGATCGAACTGATTGGTAAACCACAGTGCTGCGAACAAAAATACGACAAACACGAGGAATACAACACCATTCAGCCCTCTCGCTTTCTTATTATTCAATTTTCAGGCTCCTTTCTTATGCCGCGCCTTATTCCACGCCCTCTACCACTCCGATGAATGGAAGATTTCTGTATCTCTGGGCGTAATCCAGGCCATATCCCACAACGAATTCGTCCGGGATATTGAATCCGACATAATCTACTTTTACATCTTTTACTCTTCTTTCCGGTTTATCCAGAAGCGTACAGAGCTTCATGCTCTTTGGATTTCTCTTAGATAAGATGTCCATCAGATAATATAATGTTCTTCCGGAGTCAATAATATCCTCCACGATCAGTACATTTTTTCCTTCCAGTGTCTCATCTAAGTCTTTTGCGATCATAACAACACCGCTTGACTTCGTTCCGTCACCGTAGCTGCTGACACTCATAAAGTCCATTGATACCGGAACGGTGATTCTCTTCGCCAGTTCGCACATGAAGAATACGCCACCCTTCAATACACAGATCAGATGTACCTGCTTTCCGGCATAATCTTTGCTGATCTGTTCGCCAAGCTCTTTGATTCTCTTTGCAACATCCTCTTCAGGAACTAATACTTTTACTTTCTCTGCCATCTTCTTCTCCTCCGTTAAATTCTATTTCCAGAATTCTTCTGGTTTTATCTGTAACCTGATATGCCTGGTTCTGTCTGTATCCGATAATCCACAGAATGTGACTGCCATCTGCTGCCAGCCAGATCTTATCTCTGTCTTCCCGCGGGATCTTCGCATTGATAAAATACTTCTTCAGACTATGCGTTCCGCCATTTCTGTCGATTGTGATATAGTCACCGGGCTCTTTATG
>ERZ779889.3592-NODE-3592-length-11121-cov-2.853606_pt1 | contig 11121 bp, 9 predicted proteins | sample MGYA00511030_ERZ779889 | MGnify/ENA primary metagenome ERZ779889 (study PRJEB29588, sample SAMEA2160616) | human gut metagenome | biome: human gut; feature: human-associated habitat; material: faeces | place: Denmark | collected 2008/2010 ...
CCAGCGGGCGCAGGAGCTGGGGATGAACGACACTACTTTCAAAAACGCCTGCGGTCTGCCGGTGGAGGGCCACGTCACCTCTGCCTACGACATTGCTTTGATGAGCCGGGAGCTGATGCTGCGCCATCCGGATATCCGAAGATACACAACGGTCTGGATGGACACCCTTCGAGATGGGGCATCCTCACTGGTCAATACCAACAAGTTAGTGCGGTTCTATGACGGCACTACCGGACTGAAAACCGGCTCCACCAACGCTGCCGGGTACTGTATTTCCGCCACGGCGGGGCGGGACGGCATGGAACTGATTGCCGTCATTCTCAAGGGAAAGACCTCTCCGGAGCGGTTTGCGGACGCGCAGACGCTGTTGAATTACGGCTTTGCCTCCTACGCCCTGAAAACCGTTATCCCCGACGAACCGCTGCCGCCAGTGCCGGTGACGCTGGGGACGCAGGCCACGGTTCAGCCGGTTTTGGGCGAGGAAAACCAGCTGCTGCTGGAAAAGGCCAAGACAGGGGAGTTGAGCCAGTCCGTGACGCTGGAATCCTCCGTACAGGCCCCAGTGGCGGTGGGGGATCGGCTGGGGACGCTGACCGTCACCTCCGGGGGAGAGGTTCTGGCGGAGCTGCCCCTACTGGCGGGAGAAGAAGTTCCACGGATCACCTTTCGCCAAATGCTGCCACGGGTGCTGCGGATCGCCTGTCTGGTTGAGTGAACGGATCTCGCACCGCCCTTTTTCTCTTGCCGTACCCGGGGAAAAATGCTATACTGGACAAACAGAGGGAAAATGTGCCCTCTGGCTGAAATTTGATACATGAGGGTGAATCACATGCTGGATGTTCAGTTGTTTGATCTGCATACATTTTTACCGAAGCCTTACGAGGAGGCACTGCTGCCCCGTTTGAAAAAGGCCCATGAAAAGCTCCAGACCGGCACCGGCCTGGGCGGAGAATTCACCGGTTGGGTGCATCTGCCTCAGGCATATGACCGGGAAGAATTTGCCCGAATCCAGGCTGCCGCCAAGAAGATCCAAAGCGATTCTCAGGCATTGGTGGTCATCGGCATCGGCGGCAGCTATCTGGGAGCCCGCGGCGTGATCGACTGCCTGTGCTCCCCTAATTATAATCTGAAAAAGAAAGAGACGCCCAACGTGTACTTTGTGGGCAACGGTCTCTCCGGCGACGCACTGAGCGAGGTACTGGATCTGGTGCGGGATGTGGATTTCTCCGTGAATATCATCTCCAAATCCGGTACCACCACGGAGCCTGCCGTGGCATTCCGTTTCTTCCGGGAGCTGCTGGAGGAGAAATACGGCAAGGAGGAAGCCGGCAAGCGCATCTACGCCACCACCGATAAGGCCCGGGGTGCGCTGAAATCTCTGGCGGACGCCGAGGGCTGGGAGACCTTTGTGGTGCCGGATGACATCGGCGGGCCGCTATTCCGTCCTTACCGCCGTGGGCCTGCTGCCCATCGCCGTTACCGGTGTGGATGTGGAGGCCCTGATGGAGGGCGCGGCTGAGATGATGAACGTCTGTGCCGACGGCTCCTACGATAGTCCCGCATGGCAGTATGCCACTTTGCGGTATGAGCTGTACCGGGCCGGGTACGCCATTGAAATTCTGGGCTGCTACGATCCAGCCTTCCGGTTTATGACGGAGTGGTGGAAGCAGCTCTACGGCGAGAGCGAGGGAAAGGACGGCAAGGGCCTGTTCCCCGCCAGTGTGGAGTTTACCGCAGACCTGCACTCCATGGGGCAGTATATTCAGGAGGGCCGCCGGATCCTCTTCGAGACGATCGTGCGGCTGGGTGCCTCCGACCGGCAGCTGGCCGTTCCTCGGGACGAGACGGACGGCGACGGGCTGAACTTCCTTGCGGGTGCGTCTATGGACCACATCCGGGACCGGGCCACGGAGGGAACGCTCTTGGCCCACAGTCATGGCGGCGTACCCAACGTCATTGTGAATGTGGGCGGTAAGGGCCCCCGTGAGCTGGGCCGGCTCATCTACTTCTTTGAGTATGCCTGCGGTTTGTCCGGCTATCTGCTGGACGTGAATCCCTTCGACCAGCCCGGTGTGGAGGCGTATAAGAAAAATATGTTTGCCCTCCTCGGCAAGCCCGGCTACGAGGATCGTAAGGCAGAACTGGAAGCCAAGCTGACCGAAAAGCGTTGAGGAAAGCGGAATACGAAAAGCGGAATATGCAAAAAAACACGGCAGAGTATACATTGCTCTGCCGTGTTTATAAACAAATTTTGAAGTTACTTTTTGGGATTGTCTTTTTCCATTCTTTATGGTATGCTATGACTACGAAAGGTCCCGTTAATTACGGAGACGAACTATGACAGGAGTGATCTATTATGGTTAGACTGATTATGGGCGTCAAGGGTTCCGGCAAAACCAAGCAGCTCATCGAACTCATCAACGCTGCCGCGAAGGATGAGGCCGGCAATGTGGTCTGCATTGAGCCGAAGCGTGATATGTCCTACAATATTCACTACAACATCCGCCTGATTGACGCGCAGGAATACGATCTGCACAGCTATGAGGTATTCCGTGGCTTTATCAGCGGTCTGTATGCCGGCAATTATGATATTTCTCAGGTGTTCATCGACAACCTGTGCAAGACCGTGGGTGCCGATGTGGATGCGGAGACTGAGAAGTTCCTCAACTGGCTGGATGTATTCGGCGAGCGGAACAACATCAAGTTCACCGTCACCATCAGCGGCGACGTGGAAACTGCTACCGACGGTATGCGGAAGTACCTGTAATTGAATAAAAGAAAACCGCCTTGCTGAAAAGCAAGGCGGTTTTTGCTGTCCGGATTTGAAAGCTCAGCTTTCTTGGGCGTGTAAAGTACCGTTGGGGGTGGAGAGACAGCAGGAGGATACGCCGAAGCAGCGCAGCAGCTGCTGGCGGGCTTCCAGAGCTTTTTCATTGAGATACCATACCACCGTATCCTTTGTTTCCAGATAGGCGCAGGCGTAGCGGTCAGAATAGTAGGCGCGGCCTTGGACTTCCAGTGCGGCCACAGCGTCTCCGTTGAAGGCGGTGGGTTTTCCGGTACCCTTCCGGCCGTGGCCCTCCGCCGTCAAAAGCAGGGCGAGCTTCTCACCGGGGATCTGGTCATTCAGAGCGCTGAGCGCGTAGTAGACGGTCTCCAAAGGCTCCATGGCATATACGGGAACAGCGCCGTCCGTGTCCTCATGTCCGGACACCTGCAGCACGATCCGGTCCGCGGCCTTTCCGAGGGCCTGATAGTCCGGAATTGCTTCCCTGCGGGCCGGGGCGCTTGCCGCCACATACAGCTTTTTCTCCGGCACAGCGGCCCGGAGCGCCTGTACGAAGGCAGCCAGGGCGTCGCCATTTTCAGCGGACGGGGTGATGTTCAGATAAACGCCGTCATAGCTGCTGTCGGTCAATGCTTCGGCAACTGCCGTGGCTGCGGCGGTGCTCTTCAGAACGCCGGACTGACCGGAAATACCCAGTAGGACCGTCTGGCCGGAGGCGGTTGCTGTTTCAATGACCTGTTTCTGCGTATTGCTGACACTCAAAGCCAGCCGGGGGTTCTGACCGCCGGTCAGCGTTCCCGCCGTGAGTATGACGGTCTGATATCCGGAAAGGTCCTCCGCTTCCTCGCCGGAGCGGAGAAGGACCATGGCCTCGTTTGCGGTCTGAGCAGGATGCAGTTTGTCATACAGGCGGCTGAGCATGACAGCAGCCTGCTCGCGGGTGGCGTACCGATCCGGCACGAACAGATCATTCCCCATACCGCTGACCAGACCCAGCTCGTAGGCCATAGCGATATGCCCCTTGTTGGTGGTCACGTCCCGGAAGGGAAGCGGATCATCCTCCGCGAGGCCGGCGATGGGCCCGTAGCCCAAGGCCCGGATCAGCATGACTGCCAATTCCTCCCGGGTGATGGGATCGCCGGGACGGAAATCGCCGGTCTGACGGGTGACTGCCCCGTGCTCATAGCAGGCCCGGAGGGCCGGCTCATACCAGGCGCCCTGAGGCACATCCGAAAAGATCCGGTAGTAGGTCTCACCGCTCTGCCAGCCGAAAAAACGGCTGAGTGCCACGGCGAAGCCCGCCCGGGTCATGGGCTGGCCCACGCCGAAGGTATCGGCGGTCTTGCCCTGAAACCATCCCTGAGCCGCGCAGCGGTCGATGGCGTCGACCGCCCAGTGGTTGGACGGCACATCCTGAAAGGAAGCCGCCCCGGCGGGAACGGTAAGCGCCCCGCTCAGCACCGCGCACAGGCACAGGCAGGCGGTCAGTTTTTTCAAAATCGTTCGTTTCATCTATCTGCCTCCTTATGGAAAGGGTATCCGTTTTTGGACTTTATTAGACGGTTTTGGGAAAAACTCCCATTTATTGTAGCAGACAGCGGCCTGTTCGTCAAATCCGGAGGGAAAACTGGCTGAAAAACAGGGAAAAAACCGAAGGGACCTCTTTCACTGGACAAAAAAATGTGGTATCCTATATGCGCTTTATGAACTCTTACGGAGGATTGATTATGAACAACAACGAGATCCTGCTTTTGAAGCTGGGCGAGGTGGTGCTGAAGGGCCTGAACCGCCGCAGTTTTGAGGATAAGCTGGTGAGCAATGTCCGCCGCCGGATGAAGCCCTGCGGCAGCTTCCAGATCTACATTCGCCAGAGCACTATCTATGTGGAGCCTCAGACCGAGGACTGCGACATGGAGGCCGCCTTCAAGGCCGCCCGTCAGGTGTTCGGAATCGTGACGGTGGCCCGCGCCGTCCCTTGCGCCAAGGAGATGGACGCCATTGTGGAGACCGCCAAGACCTATCTGGCGGAGGAATTTGCCAAGGCCAGAACCTTCAAGGTGGAGAGCCGCCGGGCAGACAAGCAGTTCCCCATGAACTCCATCCAGATCTCCCAGTATGTAGGCGGCGAGCTGGGGCAGTTCTTCAACGTGAAAGCGGATATGCACCATCCTGATCTGACGGTTTATGTGGAGATCCGGGAGAAGTACGCCTATATCCACACGCCCTCCGTCCCCGGCGCCGGCGGCCTGCCCATCGGTATGGGCGGCCGGGCGGTGAGCCTGCTTTCCGGCGGTCTGGACAGCCCCGTTTCCTCCTATATGATTGCCCGCCGGGGCGTGGAGCTGGAAATGGTGCACTTTGTTTCTCCCCCGTATACCTCCCAGCAGGCGCTGGACAAGGTGCTGGAGCTGGCCCGGCTGCTGACGGTGTACTGCGGCCGGATGATCGTCCACATCATCCCCTTCACGGAAATTCAGGAGGAGATCCGCCGCCAGTGCCCCGAGGAATACTTTACCCTCATCATGCGCCGGTTTATGATGCGGCTGGCAGAGGCAGTGGCCCGGAAGTCCCACGCCTCCGCATTGGTCACCGGCGAATCTCTGGGTCAGGTGGCCAGCCAGACCATCAAGGCCCTGGGTGTCACGGAGGACGTGACGAAAATGCCCGTTCTGCGGCCCCTCATCGGCACCGACAAGGTGGAGATCATCCGCATGGCCCGGGAGATCGGCACCTACGAGACCTCCATTCTACCCTATGAGGACTGCTGCACGGTCTTTACCCCCCGCCACCCCGCCACCCGGCCGGTGCTGGAGGATGTGGTGCAGGCCGAGTCCGTTCTGGATATTGACGGCCTGGTGGCCAAGGCCCTGGAGGGCGAGACCTGGGTTCGGGTAAAGCCCTGACCGGATCGGAAAGAAGGCATCTGTTATGTCACATACCGCTGAGATCATTGCCGTCGGTACGGAACTGCTTCTTGGAAATATCACCAACACCAACGCCAGCGAGATCTCACGGGCGCTGTCTGCTGTTGGCGTCAATGTGTTCTGGCATACCGTGGTAGGGGACAACCCGGAACGGCTGCGGGAGGCGCTGGACATCGCCCGGAAGCGAGCGGACGTCATCCTCACCACCGGCGGCCTTGGCCCCACCTATGACGATCTTACCAAGCAGACCGTCTGCGAGACCTTCGGCAAGCCGCTGGTCCTGCGGGAGGATGTGCTGGAGCATATTCGGACTTATTTTGCCCGGAACGTCCACCTGACCATGCCGGAAAATAACCGCCAGCAGGCAGAGTTTCCCGCCGATTGCGTGATCTTCGACAATCCGGTGGGCACCGCTCCCGGCTGCGCCTTTGAAGCGGAGGGGGTGCACGTGCTGATGCTGCCCGGTCCGCCCTTTGAAATGCGGACCATGCTGCAAAACTGGGCGGTCCCCTATCTGCGGGGACTTTCCAAGGAGGTCATTGTGTCCCATGACATTATGACCTTCGGCCTTGGGGAAAGCCCTATGGAGGATCTGATGCGGGAGCGGATCTCCCGGATGGAAAATCCATCCCTCGCCACCTACGCCAAGCCCAGCGAGGTCCGGCTCCGCGCTACCGCCAAGGCGGACAGCGCAGCGGCGGCGGAGGCCATGCTGGTCCCGGTGGTAAAAGAGGTGACGGATTATTTGGGAGACGTGGTGTACGGCGTGGATATCCCTAATCTGGAAACCGTCTGCATGACACACCTGAAGGAAAAGGGCTGGACCTTCGCCACGGCGGAAAGCTGCACCGGCGGCCAGATAGCCGCCCGGATCACGGCCCTGTCCGGGGCCTCCAGTGTGTATCGGGGCGGCGTGGTGAGCTACTGGACCAGCGTAAAGGCAGAGGTGCTGGGGGTGCCCCAGACGCTTCTGGACCAATACGGCGCCGTGTCGGAGGAATGTGCCCGATCCATGGCGGAAAATGCCCGGCGGATCACCGGAGCTGACATTGGCCTGTCCGTCACCGGCGTGGCCGGTCCGGACCCGGACGAGCGCAACAACCCGGTGGGACTGGTGTATGTGGGTCTGGCGTCCCCCGATGGGACGTGGTGCCGGAAGCTGGAGTTGGGCAAGCGCCGCCGGGATCGCATTCAGGATCTGGCTGCCAACCACGCCTACGATATGCTGCGCCGCTGCCTGACTGGACTGCCAGTGGAACAAAGCGGCACCGGAAAACACATGGAAAAACTGTAAAACGCGACGAAAATCGCAAATAACAGCAAAATGACAGCAAAAAGGACACTGGCTTGTTATGAAAGCCAGTGTCCTTTTTATCATTATGATGCTTGCGTTGTTGTCGATCGGATCACTTCAGGACCCGGACGCAACCCTCGATCAGGCTCATGGTGACGGTATCGCCCACGCTGAAACGCTCCGTCAGCTGGGGGTTGTAGACCTCCACGATGATGGGCTGCTCATTCAGCATGACCTCGTACTCGATCTTGGCGCCGTAATAGGTGGCACGGGAAACGGTACCGGGGAGAGCACCGGCATCCTTGGTAAGCAGGAAGGATTCGGGGCGGACCGTCAGGCAGCAGGCACCGCCCACTTCCACACCCTCCATCTTGCCGGGGGCGGGGATGGAGAAGGTCTTTCCACCAATCTCCACCAGCGCGGCCTCGCCGTCACGGCCCTTGAAGATGCCGTCGATGAAGTTGGCCTTGCCGATGAAGTTTGCCACAAAGCGGCTGGCGGGCTGCTCGTAGATCTCCTGAGGAGTGCCCTGCTGGCAGATAACGCCGTCCTTCATGATGACCACCTTGTCAGAGATGGCCATGGCCTCAGACTGGTCATGGGTGACGTACAGGGAGGTGATCCCCAGCCGCTGCTGGAGGGCGCGGAGCTCATCCCGCATGCTCTCGCGGAGCTTGGCGTCCAGGTTGGACAGGGGTTCGTCAAACAGCAGCACGGAAGGCTCGATGACCACGGCACGGGCCAACGCCACACGCTGCTGCTGGCCGCCGGAGAGCTGGTTGGGGAACCGCTTCTCCATGCCCTTGAGCTGCATCAGCTCCACTACGTCATTGGTGCGGCGGATGATCTCATCCTGAGGGATCTTGGCCACACGCAGACCGTAGGCGATGTTCTCCCAGATGTTCAGGTGGGGGAACAGGGCGTAGGACTGGAACACCATGGAGATGCCCCGCTTGTTGGGGGGGATCTTGGCTACGTCTCGGTCTCCGATGAACACGTTGCCGCTGGTGGGATACTCAAAACCGGAGATCATCCGCAGGGTGGTGGTCTTGCCGCAGCCGGAGGGGCCCAGCAATGTCACCATCTCGCCGTCCTTGATCTCAAGATTGATATGGTCAACAGCCACGAAGTCCTTGCCGGTATCGGGCTGCTGGAAAATTTTGGTCACATCTTTCAGAACCACGCCGGAGCTCTTCTTGCTGAAGCCCAGCTTCTCATTCTTCTCTTGGCTCATTTTGATTCCTCCGTTTTCGTTTTAGCTTGGGGCACCTTGGAACGGGGCGCCAGCAGGAAGTTAATGACAGTGTTGAACAGGCCGATGAACACCAGCAGGATGCCCACCATCATGGTGACGAAGGCGGCCGCCTGACCGTATTTGGCCATGTCGAACAGGGAGTAGATGTTGCTGGTGACCAGCTTCCACCGGGGAGAGACCAGGAAGATCACCGCGCTGACGGCGGTAATGGCCTTGGTGAAAGAGTAGACGATGCCGGAGAAGAAGGCGTTTTTCAGCATGGGCAGCGTAATGCGGCGGAAGGAATAGCCGGTGTCGGCGCCCAGAATGGTAGAGGCCTCTTCAATGGAATTGTCGATCTGCAGCAGGGTGGTGGTGCCGGACTCGATGGCTACCGGCATGTTCCGGAAGGTGAACACGATCACCAGAATCAATCCAGTGCCAGTGAGGGCCAGCGGCTTGGAGTTGAAGCCCAGGATGTAGCTGATGCCCAGCACGGTGCCGGGAACAGCGAACATCAGGACGGAGGCGACCTCGATAAAACGCTTGCCGTAGTAGTTCCGCTTGGCGGTGATATAGGCGATGACCATGCCCAGCAGGCCGCCGATCACGGCGGAGATCAGGCCCAGCGTCATGGAGTTTTTCAGGCTGTCCCAGCCGTACTGGAGCGCCTTGCGGTACTGATCCAGCGTCAGGGAGAAGTCCACGCCCCAGGTGCGGACAAAGGAGGCAAAAATCACCGTACCGTAGAACAGAATGATGATGGCGGAAACGATTAGGCAGAAAGCAAACAGGGGCCACTTGATGTGGGGTTCCTCAATGAGCTTCCGGGCCTGGGTGGGCTTGCCGGTGACTGTGACAAAGCTCTTTTTGTTGACCCAATATTTATTGAGAAGATACGCGATGACTGCGGGCAGAAGCAGCAGCAGCGCCAGCACGGAGCCCTTTCGCATATCATAGCTGCCGGTGATAATGTTGTAGACCTCAATGGAGAGGGTGGTGTAATCGCCGCCGATGGTAGCCGGGTTGGAGAAGTCCTCCAGAGACTGGATGAACACCAGCAGCGCGCCGGAGATGATGCCGGGGAGGGACAGGGGGAAGGTAACCGTCCAGAAGGTTTTCCAGCGTCCGGCGCCCATGTTGCAGGCGGCATCCTCTACAGAGGCGTCGATGGAGGCCAGAATGCCGGAGAGGGTCAGGTAGGCGATGGGGAAGAAGCTCATCACCTGAACCACAATCAGGCTCTTGAGGCCGTATACGCTGCTGCCGGTGATGCCAAGCAGGTTCTTGGAAATCAGACCCTGCTTGCCGAAGAGGAAGATAATGGACAGGGACAGCACGAAGGGCGGGGAGAGGATGGGCAGCGTGGCCATGGTCTTGAAAAAGCCCTTGGCCGGTACGTTGACCCGGGTGACGGTATAGGCAAAGACATAGCCGATGAAGGTGGCGATGACGGCCACAATCAGGCCCAGCGCCATGGTGCGGCCGAAGACCTTGCCGTACCGGGGCGTTTGCAGGATGGTGATGAGATTGGCCAGAGAGAACGCGCCGGTCTCGTCGGTAAGGCTGTAGATCAGCGTTTTGGCCAGAGGATAGATGACGAACAGCAGCAACAGCGCGAACGAGAGGATGATGGCAATCAGCAGCAGGGGCTGGCGCAGGATCATCTTCGTTTCATTGAGGCGCTTTGCGCGGGTAGTGGCATTTGCCATGAGCGTTCCTCCTGAGTGAGAGTGTCAAAAGCGGCGGGAAAGCTGCGCAAGGGAGTTCCGCCTTCTCTGTCTTGGTATGCGGGCCCCCTCCCCTTGGGGGAGGAGGCCCGTTTGCGGGAAATCAATCAGAAATCTATTGGGATCAGCCCTCGGGCTTGGTGGCGATCTTATTCTCGAACTGCTCGCAGTACTCGCTCTTGACGCTGGCAGCCCAAACGGCGTCATAATCAATCACGGGAACCTCATCCAGCGTCACCAGACCGTCGGCCACAGGAGCGGCGGTGTTGGTGGGAACGCGGAAGGAGTCGTTTTCGGCGTAGCAGCCCTGACCGGCCTCGGAGGTCATCCAGTCGATGAACTTCTTGGCGTTCTCCTGCTCGTCGGCCTTGCCGCCCTTGATGAGGGCCATGGCGCCCACCTCATAACCGGTGCCGTCGGTGGGGAAGCTCAGCTCAATGTGATAGCCCTCGGGAGTCAGCTGCAGGGCGTCATGAGAGAAGGTGAGGGCGATGGCGGCCTCACCGATGGCCACGGCATTGGGAGCGGCGGAGCCGGACTTGGTGTACTGACTCATGTTGGTGTTCAGCTTTTCCAGATAGTCCCAGACCTGATCGTCGCCCTTGAGCTGAACCAGCGTGGCCAGAACGGTGTAGGCGGTGCCGGAGGTGGCGGGGTGGGCCATGATGATCTCACCCTTGAACTCGGGCTTCAGCAGGTCTTCCCAGCTGGTGGGATATTCCAGACCCTTTTCGGCAAACCAGTCGGCGTTGCAGGCGAAGGCGATGCAGCCCACATAGATGGGGTTCCAGGTGCCGGTGGGATCCAGATAAGTATCGGGGGTCTTGGACAGGTTGGGGGACTGGTAGGCTTCCAGCAGGCCCTTGTCCACAGCGGCGATATAGTTATCGGTGGAGCCGCCGAACATCAGCGTTGCTTGGGGATTGTCCTTCTCGGCCTCCACACGGGTCAGCATTTCGCCGGCGGAGAGGCGGACATAGTTGATCTTGATGCCGGTTTCCTGCTCAAACTTGTTGAAATAGTAGATGACTTCGCTTTCGGGGAATGCGGTGTAAACGGAGAGTTCCTTGCTGCCGGAGGTCTCGGCAGGCTGCTCGGTCTTGGAATCGTCAGTCTTGGGAGCCTCGGTCTTGCCGCCGCCGCAGGCGGTC
>ERZ779889.3595-NODE-3595-length-11115-cov-6.667902_pt1 | contig 11115 bp, 9 predicted proteins | sample MGYA00511030_ERZ779889 | MGnify/ENA primary metagenome ERZ779889 (study PRJEB29588, sample SAMEA2160616) | human gut metagenome | biome: human gut; feature: human-associated habitat; material: faeces | place: Denmark | collected 2008/2010 ...
TACTCGGTAACTAGAATTTACTTTTTCCAAATAGAATTTACTTTTTCAATTGACCATGGTTATTCTATTCCTAAATATTCATTATATGTTACTTCTCTATCTATTGTTTTATCTTGCTTTATATCTATTATTCTATTTGCTACTGTTTGCATTAGTTGGTGGTCATGTGATGTGAATAACATATTTCCCTTAAATCGTGTCATTCCTTCATTTAATGCCGTTATACTTTCCATATCTAGATGGTTAGTTGGTTCGTCCATTATTAAAAAGTTGGCACCAGATAACATTATTTTAGATAAAACACATCTTACTTTTTCTCCTCCAGATAAAACTGCAACTTTTTTTAATGCTTCCTCACCAGAAAACAACATCCTTCCTAAAAAGCTTCTCACATATGTTTCATCTGGGTCTTTTGAATACTGTCTTAGCCAATCTGTTATATTCAAATCTACATCAAATAAATAGTTATTGTCCTTAGGGAAATAGCTTTGTGTAATTGTTGTACCCCAAATAAGACTTCCTTCATCTGGCTCCAGTTCCCCGGCAATTATTTGAAATAACACAGTTTTTGCATTTTCATTATCTGCTAAAAATGCAATTTTATCTCCATTCTTTACTGTAAATGATACATTATTCAATATTTTTTCTCCATTTATAGTTTTAGATATGTTTTTTACTTGTAAAATTTCCTTTCCTGGTTCTCTATCTGGTTTAAAATCTATGTATGGATATCTTCTATTCGATGGTTTAATTTCGTCTAACTCTATCTTTTCTAAAGATTTTTTTCTTGATGTAGCTTGTTTTGATTTTGATGCGTTTGCACTAAATCTTGCTATAAATGCTTGCAATTCTTTTATCTTCTCTTCTTTTTTCTTATTTGCTTCTTTCATTTGTTTTAATGCTAATTGACTAGATTCATACCAGAAATCATAATTACCAGGATAAACTTTTATCTTTCCAAAATCCACATCTGCTATGTGTGTGCATACTTTATTTAAAAAGTACCTATCATGTGATACAACTATTACTGTGTTTTCAAAATTAATTAAAAACTCTTCTAACCAGTTGATAGTTTTTAAATCCAAGTCATTTGTTGGCTCATCTAATAGTAGTATATCTGGATTGCCGAATAATGCTTGAGCTAAAAGAACTTTTACTTTTTCTTTTCCTTCTAATTCAGACATTTTTTTATAATGATTTTCTGTTTCTATTCCCAATTCATTTAATAGTTGACTAGCATCTGCCTCTGAATTCCATCCATCAAGTTCAGCAAATCTCTCTTCCAACTTTGCCGCTTTCATTCCATCTTCTTCTGAAAAATCAGGCTTTGCATATATTGCATCTTTTTCTTGTCTAATTTTATACAGTTCTTCATTTCCCATTATAACTGTATCAATAACTGAAAAATCTTCATATGCAAAGTGGTCTTGTTTTAAAACAGATAGCCTTTCTGTTTTTTCCTTTGTAACTTCTCCTTTGCTTGGCTCTAGCTCACCAGACAAAACTTTTAAAAAGGTTGATTTCCCAGATCCATTTGCTCCTATTATTCCATAACAGCATCCTTTATTAAATTTTATATTTACATCTTCAAACAATGTTCTTTTTCCAAATCTAATTGTTACTCCTACTGCATTTAACATTTTAAATCCTCCTTGTATTTTAACCTATCACTAATTATACAATACTTTCCAGTATATGTCAAAAAACACACTGTATGTGTGTGTCTTTTAATTTAGCATACGCTTTCGTTTTAACCATATTGTTGCAACTATGCACATTATTATAGAAAAAACTGTAATTATTAAAAATCCTAGTGGTTCTCTTTGAAATGGAAGTTCTACATTCATTCCCCATATACTTGCTATTAATGTTGGTATGGCAAGTATAAATGTTACAGATGTTAATATTTTCATTACCGCATTTAAGTTATTAGAAATTATTGAAGCATATGTATCCATTGTACCACTTAAAATATCACTATATATTTTTGCCATCTCTATAGCCTGCTTGTTCTCTATAATAGCATCTTCTAGCAAGTCTTCATCTTCTTCATACAATTTTATAATTTTCCCTCTTGTTGTTTTTTCCATTACAACTTCATTAGATTTTAAAGATGTTGTAAAGTAAACCAAGCTCTTCTCTAGATCTAACATTTTTAGTAGCCCTTCATTTTGCAAAGAATTTTTTAGTTTATTTTCTGTACTTTCTAATTCTTTATTTATCTTATATAATAGGCTTAAAAATTTTTTTGAGTTTGCATATAATATTTGTAATAAAAATCTACTTTTCTTATATGTTATAACATTTTCTGTTTTTATATCTTTAATAATATCATTATTTTTTTGTGATACTGTAATTATATAATCGTCTCTTACAAAAATCACACCTATTGGCATTGTTACGTACACTCTTCTAGTTCTGTCACTTTCTATAACAGGAATGTCTATTATATATAATGTTGTATTGTCATCATCTTCTGTGTCTATTCTGGCTTTTTCCTCTTCATCTAAAGAATATCTTATAAAGTCTTGTTTAATTTGAAGTGCTGCACATACACGTTGAATTTCTTCTTCTGTCGGGGATATCATGTTAATCCAATTACCTTTTTTTAGGTCTTTGGTTTCCTCTGTGATGTTTGTATTAATATCTGTATTATACATTTTTATCATTTGTATCCCCCCTTTAAGAAATTACAGCTCTTATATTTTCTTATTTTTTGTTATTACTATTATTCCCATTATTAATATAGTAATTCCAAGTATTCCTAAAACAACAATTGCAGGTTTTTTGTCTTCCTCTTGAACTTGAATGTCATTTAGCGAAGTATACGCATTGATTTTATATGTTCTTGTTGTTGTTCCATCTTCGGCAGTTACTATTATTTTTATAATATTTTCTCCTTCTTTTAAATTGGAGTTTCCAACAATTTCTATTTTACTTTTCTCATTTTCAGGTTTTGCTAAAATATTTAATTTTTTTGTATTTTTGTCAATTGTTACATTGTAGCTATATATATTGTTTTTGAATTTTGGAGATATGCTTGCACCCTCTATCTCTAAAGTTTGTAAATTAGCATTTGCCATTTTTGCATTATCAATTTTTGTTACATATATATAATATGTTTTCTGATTTCCTGCTTCCGCTGTAACAACTATTTCTATTGTATTCTTTCCTTCTTTTAAATTCTCGTTTCCATATATTGCTACTTTTGCCTTTTCACTGTCTGTATATGTTTCTATATCTATTTTTTCGGTATTTAAATCTACTGTTAAATAATATTCTGTAGTATCCTTATCAAACTCTGGCTCCATATTCTCAATTTTTATTATTCTTAAATTCGCATTTTCAGATTTACTTTCTTCATATCGTGGTGGATTGTAGCTTGGATACTCAGGCTCATAATAATTGTTTTCTTCTTCGTGATTTTGCTCTGGTTCTGTCACATTTTCCTGTGTATTATTTTCCTCCGTAATATTTTCGCTTGTATTGTTTTCATCTACTATCTTTTCTGTTATATTAGATTCTTCATTTTCTATTTTTTCTGTTAATGCTTTTACATTTGTTGATAAAATGAAAATTAGCAGAATTATAACACCTATTACTTTAATTTTTCTCATATTTTATTAACATTCCTTTCTAAATTGTTAATAATTAATATTGCCACTCTTCATTTTGCAATATTTTTTTTGGATTTATTGTTGTAAGCTCATTAATTTTGTTTTCTCCTATTATCTTTCTTATTTTTTTAATCGCATCTAAAATAATTAAATAAGTTCCATTTTCCCTATGCACATCGCTTCCTAAAAAATGTACTTGATTTTTTTTCAATAGTGTTTTAATAGTTTTTTCAGCTTCACGTCCATATAAATTTACAATACTTCCATAATTGCATTGAATCAAGCATCCCTTTTCAATGTATTCTTCGACAATATCTGGATCTTTTTGTACACACTTATACCTTTCAGGGTGAGCAATTATTGGTTTTATTCCCTTTGCTTCTAAATAATATACAACATAGTCAAAATATTTAACATTTGTTGCTAATGGTAGCTCTATTAACATATATCCGCTATTTGCAAGTGTTAATATTTTTTTGTTTTCCAACAATTCTTCCATTTGATTAGTTATATATATTTCCATTCCAGAGTGTAAATTTATTTTAGTTCCTTGCTTTTTCAGTACTTCTTGTAATTTTTCCTTCCAAAATATTAATTCTTGTGCGTTAGTTTCGTAATAATTTAAAAGAAAGTGTGAAGTTAAAATAACATCTGTAAAGCCTGCTTCTTGTGCCTCTTTTAAAATGTTAAAAGTCTCTTCTACACTTCTTGCACCGTCATCTACATTCGGAATAATATGTGAATGTATATCAATCATTTCAAACCTCTATTTATTCTTTAAATATTCATTTAACTGTTCTGTTATCTCTTGTTTTTTATTTTCTTCTATATTCCCTGTTGTTTCAAATTGATAATCTGCCTTTTGATGTCTTCTTGTTGGCTCCACTGATGTTGTTGAGCCATAATAATATGTAGATTTATATTCTTCTGGTTTAATAGGAATTTTGTTTATAATAACTCCTGCTATTTTACCACCAACATTTTCTATTGATTTTTTTACTTTTGCTAAATCTTCCTTTTTTGTTGATTTATATGCAGTTACTATTGTTGTTGTGTCTGCTAATCTTGCCAATATCAATGCATCTGTAACTAGTAAAGCTGGTGTTCCATCTAATATAACAATGTCAAAAGTCTTCTTTAATTTTTCCAACATTTCTTCCGTCTTTTCCGATGCTAACAATTCAGATGGATTTGGTGGAACATTTCCAGAAGGTATAATATATAAATTATCTATTTCCGTAGTTGTTACATATTTTAGTATGTCTATTTTTTTCCCTCTTTCATCTACTCCAGATAGATAATTTGATAGTCCTGGTGTTGAATTTACAGAAAACATTGTTGCTAATCTGCCTTTTCTCATATCTGCATCAACTAATACAACTTTTTTGCCTGCTTGTGCAAAAGTTACAGCTAAGTTAGAGGATATCCAACTTTTGCCTTCTCCAGGCATCGTAGAAGTTATTAATATTGTTTTTAAATCTTTTTGTGAATTCATAAACTGTAAGTTTGTTCTTAAAGTCCTAAAAGTTTCCGCTATTGGTGATTTTGGACTTCTTTGAGTTATTAATTCTTTTTTCATATTTTATTCAATCCTTTCTCTTTGGTATTCTTTATCTTACTCTTTTACTTTTAATTTCCACATCATAATTTGGTATTGAACTTAATACTAATAGTTCTGTTGTAGCTTCTACATCTTGCTCAGTTTTTATAGTATTGTCTAACATATTGGCAATTAATACATAAACTGCTGCTATTACAAGTCCTATAAATGCAAATATAACTACATCTTTCATGTGATTAATATTGCTTGGCACTGCATTAGCCTCTGCTCTATCTAATAAATATACATTGCTTATGTTATATATTTCTACTATTTTTTCGCCAAATACTTTTGCTATTTCATTTGCTATTGCTGCTGCTTTGTTAGGATCTTTGTTTGTTACAGATATTTCTATTATTTCTGTATTTTTTGCAGAATTAACTTTTATCTTTCCTCTTAATTCTTGTATGTTTGAATCTGGTATATTTAAGTTTTCACACACCTGTCCTAAAATAGCTTTTCTTTTTATCAACTCACTATATGTTGAAACAAGTTTTGAGTTCATTGTTAAATCTGTTGCACTAATAGCACCATCTCCAGTTTGCCCAGATGAAGAACTTTGTGCTAATACCAATGATGTGGTTGATGTATATTCGGGTTTAACAAAAAAATATGAATACCCTATACCTACGGCTACAAACATTAGCGTTATTAATATAATCTCTAACTTTTTATTCCAAAACATAAAAAACAATTCTTTTAAATCTAATTCTTCCATAATTTCCTCCTTAGTTTTTCATATGAATATAGTATAACCATAAAAAAAATATTTGGCAAGATATTTTTATATATTTTGCCAAAAAATCAACATTAACCAATGACAACATGTAATAAGCCATAAGACTTCAATTTGGGACGGTCCCTAATCGAGAATTTTCTCTATTTCTTGCTCTGTTAGTCCTGTTGCCTTTGCTATTGTTTCTTTATCTATTTTTAGCTCTAACATTTTCTTGGCTATTTCTATTTTTTCTTTTTGTGAACCTTCCATTATACCTTTTTCAATGCCTTTTTCTATTCCAACTTCTAGTCCTTTTTCATATATTGCTTTCTCATCCATTATCGCTTTTTGCCTTAAGTCTGCTATTCTTTGCATCTTTTCATCTTCACTTAGATTATCTAATTTTTTTACTGCTTCTTTTAAGTTCTCGTTTTCCTTCATTTTTTCAGTCACCCTCTCTGATTTAGGATTTTCCAAAAAATATAGCCAGTCCAATAAATTATCTTGCTCTTTTTCTTTTCCTATTATTTTCGGTAATTCAATTATATCTATTTCTAATTTTTGTGTCAATATAATTTTCTTTCCTTGTTTATCTTCCATTATCTTCCATCTGCTATGATAATCTAACTCTTCCAAATTCTCTATTTTAAAATCTGTTATTAATATTACTATTGCCTTTTGCAATATTTTATAGTCTTCTCCTGATTTTATTTGTCTACTATACAGTCTACTCCAATAATATAGGATTCTTTCTATTATGTTTTTCTTATCTACGATTTGTAATTCTATATTACAAATTTCGTTCTCGTCTAGCTTTGCAATTATATCCAAAACCCCTAATTTTTCATCTTTAAACTCTCTTCTTAATATTGGATTTCTACTTAAATCTATACTATCTATTTTTCTTTCCAATATTGTTTCTAAAAATCCCTTTGTAATACTTTCATTTCCCACCTCTCCAAATAATGCTTGAAATACAACGTCTAATTTTGGTGATAATGTTTTTATATTTTTCATTTACTTCATCCTTTCTTTTTTTCTTTTTTATTTGATAAATTATCACCTACTTTCTTTTTGGATTTAATACATTTGAAAAATTGTAAGACAACTTCTTAGAAAACATTTCTCTAAGAAATAACTTGAAAAAAACATTATGAAAAAAGACTGTAAAACATTAAACAGTTTTACAATCTCTATTTTAATATATACATTAAATTAGCACAAGAAAAATCATACCCCAAAAATCGACAATTTAAGGGCTGCCCCCAATTGTGCAAACGGGACATTTAGGGACTGTCCCTAATTAATGTTATTCTTTTTTAAATTTTCTATATCCTGCATATCCTGCTCCGCCTAATGTGCCTAACCCTATAATTCCTGCCAACGGGTTTGCTTTTTCCTTCTTGTCTCCTATAGTTTCTTCTTTATTGCCCACCTGATTATTTGTTGCAGTTTTAATGATAGTATTATTTTCTACTGTCGATTTCTCTTTAACGTTTACTTTTATTGTACTTGTTTTGCCATTAGACATTGTTGCAGTTATATCCACAGTGCCAGCTCCTTTAGCAACTAGTTTTCCTTCTTCATTAATCATTGCTATGCTTTCATCACTTGATTCCCATGAGATTTTTTTATCTGTCGCATTACTTGGTAATATTGTTGCTGTCAATATTTTGCTTTCTCCCACTTCAATACTTTTTGTACTTGCATTTATTTCTACTTTTGTTACCTCTATATCAGATGGTTTTGCTATGGTTTCTTTTGTGTCTTCTTCTGAATTTGATTTACTACCTTTAGATGTATTTGATGAGTATGGACATACTCCACCTGTGTGCAAATGAGCAGGATTTCCTCCACAATGGTAATGATAACTCCCTAAGCCACTTTTGTTTTTGTTGTCTCTATGCCCTCCGCTCGAATCCGTTCTTCCAGAATGTGCAAAAGTGCTTACTCCTATTAATAATATACCTGTAATAATTAATAGAATAAATAAAATTTTTTCATGAATTTTCTTCATTTGATATCGCCCTTTAATAGTATATCAATTTCTTATTGCGAAATTTGTCGAAAGTTGTATCAAAACATAAAAAAATGCAACTTAGTCAAAAGTCACATTTCTATATTATAAAATTTGTTTAATGCATAAGTTTACACAATCAAATTGCATACCAGCATCCCAATTAGGGAGTTTCAAATCGCAGGAATGTGGCAATTTAGAACCGTAGTTCAGAGGATCTATTCCTCCCAAAAATTTATTGCCTGTTCTGCAAAAACTTATAAAGTCCATAAAATTTTTTTCTGAAATTGCTATCTTTAACAATTTTCTTGCAGTACTTGTTTGAAATTTCAGTTAACGATTTTTTATCAGACTTTAATTCATTTATAATGGCATATCTTTTCAGTGGAAACGCAACATTCTTTTTTTGTTGATGAACAAAACATTCTGAAATATTTTCTTCCTTAAAAATTATTTTGTCCTTTATGCTATTAAAAAGGTTTAACCCTTTTTCGGAATTAATTATTACCTTACTTATTCCTTTATTACTTTTTTTCCCCCAGAAATCTCCCAATCTTATGTCTGAACACATATATTCCCTATAATTACAGTCATAGCAACATCTATTATAAACTTGCCCACTCTCAAAAAAATTATAAAATTTGTCTCTTCTTATTCTTTTTGATCCCACCGTAAGTTCTTTCTTCCAACCATATTTTTTATTTCTAAATATAATTTCTCTATTATCGCCATTTTCTTTTAAAAATTTATCCCAAACTAGATATGATGGAACACCATGGCATATTAAATCAACCAAAACAAACTCATTTCTTTTATTGACATTTTTTAAATAGTTATCGATAGACGCAATTTGGCACGGAGTACCTATTATTAAAGCACTTTTTAGGTTCTTAATTTTTTCAAAAGCATCAACTGTATAACTCTGTAAATATTTAGATCCACTAAGCTCATTTACATTGTTTATGTCATTAATAAAAGCATGTTCAGCCCTATTATTTTTCTCATTATACTTGCATCCAATAACTGGCATATTATCAATTAATGCCTGATTAGAAAGTTCAAATGCTAGTCCACCTGAAGATGATTTCATCAGAACTTCATTTGATTTAGAGTATGCACTAAATATTTTTTGTCTTTCGATTTTTATGGCATTATTATGAACTTGACCACAGTTTTTTTTGCAAAGTCCACAATTTATACATTGCTCCTTATTTACTGTATATTCCCAAAATCCCTCTTCATTCTTCTCTATTTTTATACATTTTTTGGGGCATACCACCGCACAGACTCCACATCCGGTGCAATTATTTGTAATAAGTGGCTCATTACTTACTTTTCCATCAAATATGCTTTTTCTTAAAAAATCTATACTTTTTTTTCTTTCTATTGCAATCTCTCGATTAATTGTTTTATAATAAATTGGACTTAAATTCAGACTTTTATTGTTATACAACCTGTCTTCTAAATTAAATCTACTTAAGATATTTATAATTCGAGAATTTTGTGAAAACTTATTTTCCTTAAATCTTTTTAATGCCACAAAGGGTTTATTAAAATTAATAGAAAATAGTACTCCATGATATGAGTCTGTTAATACACATTTAGCATGGCTGATATATTCTACAAATTCTTTTGGTCCACAATCAAATAAAATTGAATCTTTATTAAATTTGTCAATCAAATTATTGGTTGGAATTATTTTAATTGGTACTTTTAATTTTTTAGATAATTCCTTAGCAACTTTAAGGTATTTTTTATTACTTTCTAAAAAGTAACATAAGATATAATTATCCTTGTTTTTATCTTCTTTGATTTCAAATAATTTAATCCATTCTTCTTTTGTTATTAATAGTGTTGGATCTAGCACTATTTCAACGTTTTTATCACATATTTCTTTTATGATTTCTTTTCCTTGTTCTTCCCTTACTGATATATTTTCAAATCTATTTAATAATTTTTCTATTCCTTTTTTTACGCCTTCTTCATATATATCACTTACTCCAAAACTTGGAGCGTATGATATTTTTTTTGTGTCATTATCCACAAAATCCAAATAATAATGTGGATCATAAAAAATTGGAGACCATATTTGATCACTTCCACAAACCACTTTATCTAGGCTATCTGCCTTTTCTTTTAATTCTGTGTAAGTGTCAACTTCATTAGATATTGATAAACTGTCCTTTCTAAATTTACTAAATTTTTCATTTATCTTGCTTATTTCGGAGATATATTTCTTTTGATAATTTTTATTAATTAACTGCTTTAATATAAATTTAATTTTCATATCATATATATTTGTTTTTCTTATCTTAGGTCTGTAATTAATAATTTCCGGAATAACTTGCATGTTTTCTAATTTTTTTGATAGAGCATACGCTTGTAAAACCGTTCCATAATTATTATATGTAAACCATGTCATAATTCCTACTTCTTTCATTTCGTGAAATCCTTTCTTACTGATTTAGATAAATCAGCTAACTCTTTTCTGTACATGAGAATTATAATAGTCAAAACAGTAGTAGCTATTATTTCTGCAATTAAAGTTTTTAAGCAAATAACACTAATACAAATTACTAAAATTAGCAGATATGATGTAACATCTTTTTTCAAATTAATCTTTAATACCATGTACTTCTTCATAAATATAAGTCTTAATATCCAAACAATTACATATGATATACAAGTCGCAACTGCTGCGCCATGAGCTGCCATACTAGGTATTAGCAAAAAATTTAAAATAATATTCGTCATTGCCCCAATTGCTGTAGACTTAGCATACATTTTTGAGTCTTTATTTGCAGCATATATAGAACCCAGAAAACCTGCTAGAGCTCCAAATAAGATTGCTAGCAAAAGAAATGGTACATATTTCCATGCAATAAAAAATTCTTTAGCAAACAATATTCTTGATATAACCTTCAAGAAGATTAATATTAAGCATACCGTAAATATTATTATAATATTATATATTTTGTACATATTTGAAAAAAATTCCACTGAGTTCTTTTTGTTATATTCTTTTATTGCAGAAATTTGCCATGCCTGTGAATATATTGCTTGCACAAATTCAATAATTGTAGGAATTTTGTATGCAACAGAATAAATACCTGTGATATCTAAATCATAAAATAGTAATAGTATATATTTATCAGATGCATTA
>ERZ779889.3598-NODE-3598-length-11109-cov-3.777456_pt1 | contig 11109 bp, 9 predicted proteins | sample MGYA00511030_ERZ779889 | MGnify/ENA primary metagenome ERZ779889 (study PRJEB29588, sample SAMEA2160616) | human gut metagenome | biome: human gut; feature: human-associated habitat; material: faeces | place: Denmark | collected 2008/2010 ...
CCACTCCGGACGTGCGGGTTCAAGTCCCGCCTCGCGCACCAAACTTTGTAAAATCCCGTAGTCGTTGAAACTACGGGATTTTCTTTATTTATCAATGCTTTGCACCGCTTTTCACTTGCGCATTTTTTCTCCATAGCGGCGAAAAATCGCACGTGAAAAGCCGCTTTTAACCCATCATTTTACGACAATTTTACGACGCCACTTCCGCACTTTCTCCAGCACCAGTTTTCTTTGCCGAAGTATACATCTTTTCGCCTTTCAAAAAGCGTGAAAAAATTAAGGAGAAAATAAAATAGGCATAAAAAGAACTGTAAGAGATATTCACCAGCCTTGTACAGACAAGGCTTATGCGACAAATAAATGTCACATCACAAAAATGCATTAGAGGTAGATGCGTACTTATTCAACCTTTAACATTAAGTCGTTGCCATTCCACAAGATTCCAACATTACCACAATAGTACCCATTTAATTCGTCTCCATTTTCCATATCAGAAAGCGCAACTTGAATATCAGATTCTGATACTGTTTTGTCCAAAATAGGGATGGAAACTTTAGCGATTTCTACAGCTTGCTCTAAAGAAATATCATCAGCATAAAGCCGGATATCATCTTTGCTCCATCCATATCCAACAATATCTATATTGACATCATCTATATTTCCAGTCACTGCGTATGAATTGGAAAAAGCGCCCAGCCGAAACTCTGTCCTATAGTGACCGCTTTCCTTGTCGGTGACATTAACTTCCGTTACATTTGAAATTTGTGCAGTTGCAGCATCATTATATGCAGTGACAAAAGAACTGACAAGAGCTTTTACATCTGGTTCTTGGATTGGCTCTTTACCTTTGCTCAAATCAGCCGTATCTTGATAGGACTCGCTTGGAGAATCACTCGGAATTGAACCGGCTTTATCGTCAGTATTCCCGCACGCTGCACAAACCACGATCGCGAGTGACAGCAGAATAAATAAAAATGCTTTTTTCATAATATCCCTCCAATCTATAATCAATAATACTTTTTGTCATTCCAGATGTCACGGAGCTTTCTGACAAGTTCTTTTTCTGTTTCAGTCAGTTTTCTCATGAGCAGTCACCATGCCTCATCGAAATACCCGCATCGAACATTGCTTTGTGAGCATTATAACCTCCGGCCGTGCCGATTTCAAGTATTTTCCGCAAGCAGGCAAACACGTCTTGTATTCCCTCGCCGCATCTGCGCGGCGTTCCCAAAACAAACAGCGGCGCCGGTCTCCGAAAAGAGACCGGCGCCGGTTTTTTACGCGCCGAAGCACGTGAACATGATGACGAGATACGCGATATAGAGCGCGCCGATGAAAAAGCCGACCCAGCGCTTGAACCTGCCCTGCACGAGCGCCGGGATGAGCGCACCCGCGCACACGACGAGGCACGCCGGAATATCCAGCAGCATGCCCTGCCGCTCGACCGGCAGCGGCTTGCCGAGGATGAGCGCGCACAGCGGCATAATGAGCGTGAGGTCCATGATGTTCGCGCCGATGATGTTGCCCACCGACAGCGAGGACTGCTTCTTGCGGATGGCCGTGATGGTCGTAACAAGCTCCGGCAGCGACGTGCCGATGGCGATCATGGTCGCACCGATGATGGCATCCGGCACACCAAGCATCTGTGCGAGCGCGGTGCCGTTGTCGATCAGCAGCTGCGCACCGAGCACAATGGCCGCAGCGCCAAACACAAACTTGCCGATATTGAGCGCGACCGTCCGGCCGTCCGTCTTGGGGCGGGCATCCTGCTCCGTGGCCTCAAGCGACTGCTCACGCCGCGCAGAGACAAGGCTCTCGGCAATAAAGCACACAAAAATGACAAGGATCAAAACGCTCTCAAGGATGGACAACTGCCCGTCGCGCGTGAAGCCGAACAGAACCGCGATCGCCGCGAGCAGCAGCACCGCCTTGACCGCATACTGCCGCCGCGGCATGGTGCACTCCATGCAGATCAGCGACAGGCACATGATCAGGCCGGTATTGGCCGTCACCGAGCCGACGGCGTTGCCGATGGCGATGTCCGCATTGCCCTCCAGCGCGGAAAAGATGGACACAAGCATCTCCGGCATCGTCGTGGCAAAGCTCACAACGGTCGCGCCGATGATGAATTTGGGGATACCGGAGGCCTCGGCGATCCATGTGGCGGCATCGACAAACAGGTCGCCGCCCTTGATGATGCAGATCAGCCCCACCGCAAACAGCAGCAGGACAAGAAAGAGGGTACTGCCGGTAAAATCGAGGTTCATAACGCATTCTCCTTTGTGACCGCGCGCAAAAAAATGAGACTTCCCGCACGATCATAGTATATGATGTGCTAAAAGTCTCATTACCTATCATCATAGGCGCATGACCACCGGCTGCTGCCGGGAGATTGTTGACCATGCATTCGCAACTACTCCCTTTTAACGAGAAAGCATCTTAGCACACCGCGCAGGGCTTGTCAAGCAATGCCATATCAAAACCCGCCGTTTTTGCACACCGGGCAAAAACGGTTTTATACGGAAGGAGATCACGGCCGCCGGTATTGTCTTTGCCGGGCAAAAACCTCACAGCGTTTGCCGGCGTATCGAAAAGGAAGCAGCGGCAAAACGCTGCTTCCTTTTTACATTTTGTCCGGGTTTGTCAGGCCGCCGGAAATGACGATCCGGCAGATCTCCGACGTGCCCTCAGCGACGGTCAGCATGTGCGCATCACGGAAAAGGCGGTCAACGCCAGACTGCGCACTCAGACCGTGCGCACCGTGTATCTGGCAGGCGGCCTTGCACGTCGCAAATGCGCTTTCCGTGGCAAACAGCTTGAGCGCAGCAACGTCCCGCGTGTGCGGCATTCCGTCGGCCATCATGGAGGCGACTGTGTAGAGCGAATTTCTTGCCATCAGCGTTTTCGTGTACATATCCGCGATCGGGAATGACACGCCCTGATAGGAGGACAGGCTGCGGCCGTACAGCCCGACACGTCCGGCAAAGCTCACGGAATCATCGAGCGCCGCCTGCGAAATGCCGACCGCCACAGCGGCCATATCGAGTCTGCCTTCGTTCAGAAGCGGCTTTATCAGCGGATAGCCCACATTTTCCTCACCGACAAGACAGTAATCGGGTATCGAGCACTCGTCGAGGACGATATGTCCCATCGGCGAGTTGTTGAGCCCGATCATGCTGCGGTTTTCCACGACCGTCAGCCCTGGGGCGTCTTTGGGAATGAAAAACATGCTCATACTGCGGCTGCGCTCGGCAGACGGGCTTTTTGCCGTGACGACATAGCCATCGGCGACTCCGGCATTCGTGACCCAGCATTTTTTCCCGGTCAGTATCCAGCGGCTGCCATCCTTTACGGCAATGGTGTCCACGCCCAGTGCATCGGATCCACCGCGCTCCTCGGATATGGCAAAGGCAAAGAGCAGCTCGCCGCGGCGCGCCGGCTCGATGACCTTTTTTTTCAGCGTCTCCGTGCCGCAGCAGGCGATCAGCTCCGTGCACTGATAGTGCGGGCTTACGATCAGCCCCAGTGAGGCCAGTCCACGCGACAGCTCCTCAATGATGATCGCGCCCTCAAGACTGCCGTATTTTGCGCCGCTGCCGATGTATTCAAACTCCGCATCCAGATAGCCCATTTTTCCAATGCGTGCGTATAATTCGTGCGGAAAGCCGCCTCGGTTATCCAGCTCTGTGGCCACTGGACACACCTCGTGGTCGACAAACTCCCTGAGCTCGGCTCTGAGCTTTTGCTGTTCCTTCGTCAATAAAAACATAGCTTTGTTCCCTTATCGTTCCGTAAAAATGAGCATGGCCTTTGCAAACGTTGCCGTTTCGGTATAGACCTCCGCTTCGACCGAAAAGCCCGCCTTGCCGTTTGATGTGAGTGCCGTGCAGAGCATAAGCCCGCCGACCTGCGTTATCTGCTCAGGATAGAAAAACGAGCTGCTGCTCAAAGTGCAGTCAAGGCAGCCCTGCTGCGCAAGATGCTTATCGGCGGCGACGAGCATCAGCGCAGTCGGCAGAATGTCCATATTCGCAAGCTCCGCCTCCGGGACGTGCAGCTCATACACCCTGCGGTCCTCGTTGGAATACTCCGGAGCCGGCACCAGAAACGACGCATAGTCAGACATGCTCTCCGTGCCCAGATACATGAAATAGCGGATCAGATCCGAGGCATAGAACACGCCCTCCATCTTATCATCGCGCAGAACCGCCGCAAACGAGCTGCCGGAGAGCATCATCTTCCTTGCCGCTTCGCGCACGGAGCTTTGTGCATCGACCGTCAGGAGCCTGGCGTCCTGCGACACGAGCGTCGAGAGCTTCTGCGTATGCCCGGCTGCAAAGGTGCGCGGGATATCGATCCCGCCGCACAGGTGCAGCTCCTCATCGACGACGGGAAAGGATCTCATACCGGGAAACTGCTCGTCATAGTACCGCTGCCAGTCGGCGACATAATCGTTGCGGTAGAGGTAGTTCGGCGCCTGCATCCACTCGGACACAGGGGCATCCTCGTCCGCGAGCCTTGCCGAGGAAAACTGGCTGTCAAACAGCTTCATGATCGCATAGGTGTTCTGCAGCGCCGTGAGAATGCAGACGCCGTTTTTTTCAGCCTTGACGATGTGATAATCGCTCGGGCGGCCGCCGCCGGTGATCAGCATATGCGCACGGGACTGTATGATCAGGGTCTGGAAATCGGGGCGTTTGCCGACGATGCACAGCGTGCGGCTCGGATCCGCATATTCCAGGCGGCTCAGAAGCTGCGCCTCATCGCTGTCGCAGATCACAATATTATCAATGGTACAGCCGAGCGATTTTCTGCCCGCTGCACAGCTTACCCCGAGCGCCGACACGAGCTCGGAAAGCGTCACGGCGCAGCTGTCCGAGTCAACGTCAGACTCTATGCGGAACGTGCCGGATTTCGGCTTTGTGATGACAAGGCCACGCTGCTCGGCCTCCTTTATGGCCTTATAGACCGTCCCCTCACTGACATCGAGTTCGGAGGCAAGGCCCCTTACAGAAATTTTCGTTCCCGGTTCTGTCGCCTCGATGCGCGACAAAACGATATCATTTTTAATGGAAATGGTACTCACCCCAAGCAAACTGTATCACCAAGTGATACTGATTATACATTCCGTGGGGAAGAAATACAAGAAAAATGATGAATGATAAAAGATTGTCGAGGTGTTGTATAACAATTTTGGTATCCGGAAGCGAAAACGCGACGCCGGCCGTATAACTGTTATACAAAAACCGGTGCATACTGTTGTTGTCGTGAAACACACTTTGTTGCAAGCGCCAAAAAGCAAGTAAGTTCGCTAAAAACTGTTGACGAGCTGTGTTTTTGATGTTAAATTGTTCACATAGAAACCCAATAGCAAGGCCAAGCTTCAGAAAACAGTTATAGCCTGTAGTAGTACAGAATTGAGCGAAAAGCAGTTAACAGTCACAATCTGTTGTACAACACTCGGAAGCAAGCAGAAACGAACACTTTCTTAACGGAGGAATGCACAATGTACAAATTCACAGAAGAGCAGATCATGATCAGAGACATGGTCCGGGAGTTCACCAAGAACGAAGTCGCCCCCTATGACAAGGCAATGGACGAAACCTTCTCGTTCAACATGGAGGTCTACCAGCAGATCTACTCCAAGCTTGTCGAGACCGGTCTGATGGGCATCCACATCCCCGAGCAGTATGGCGGCGGCGGCGGCGACGCCATCACCTCTCAGATCGTTGTCAACGAGCTTGCAAAGGGCAGCGCGAGCATCGCGCTTTATCTCGACGCAAACTGGCTGGCCTCCGACATGATCCTCGTTCACGGCAGTGACGAGCAGAAGCAGAAGTACCTCCCCCTCGCAGCCGCAGGCAAGGTCTTCGCCTTCGGCCTGACCGAGGCCTCCGCAGGCTCGGATGCAGCTGGCATCAAGTCCATCGCCGCAAAGCAGGACGACGGCTCGTATATCCTCAACGGCGGCAAGGCCTGGATCACGAACTCCGGTGTTGCCGACTACTATCTCATCATGGCGAAGACCGATCCCGACGCAGGCGCAAGGGGCATCTCCGTTTTTATCGTCCCCAAGGATGCAGAAGGTCTGACCATCGGCAAGTTCGAGCACAAAATGGGCATGAGAGGCTCGGCCACCTGCGAGCTGAGCTTTGACAACATCCGCATTCCCGAGTGCGACCGCGTCGGCAGAGAGGGCTTGGGCTTCAAGGTCGCCATGATGGCGCTCGACGGTGCCCGCATCTCCATCGGCTCCATTGCTTCCGGCCTCTCCCAGCACGCGATGGAGATCGCCAAGGCATATGCCAACGAGCGCACCACCTTTGGCAAGCCCATCAAGGCATATCAGGGCATTTCCTTCAAATTTGCCGATATGGCAGCAAAGGTCCGCGCCATGGATCTGATGGTCTGGGATACTGCCGAAATGAAGGCGAATGGCCAGCGTCATTCGGCAGAGGCGGCGATGCTCAAGCTCATGAGCTCCAAATGGTGCAAGGAGATCTGCGATGAGTGCATTCAGGTGCTCGGCGGCAACGGCTACAGCGCAGAGTTCCATGTCGAGCGTCTGTACCGCGATGCGAAGCTGCTCGAGATCGGCGAGGGCACGAGTGAGATCCAGCGCATGGTCATCAGCGGCTCCGTCCTTGGATGACCGGTACACAGCACAGAGCAAATGGAGAGATAGAGATGAAAATACTTGTCTTCGTAAAGCAGGTGCCCGACACGGACGATGTCAAGCTTGACGAGCGCGGTAATCTGAAGCGCGACGGCGTTGCCAGCATGATCAACCCCCTCGACGCAAACGCAGTCGAGGCCGCCATCCAGCTCAAGGAAAAATACGGCGCAACGGTCGTTGCGATCAGCATGGGGCCTCCTCAGGCAGAGGACGTGCTCAAAAAGGCGCTTGCGCTCGGCTGCGACGAGGCATACCTGCTGTCCGACCGTGCTTTCGGCGGCGCAGACACCCTCGCCACCGCTTACACCCTTGCCAAAGGCGCCGAAAAGATCGGCGACTTCGACCTGCTGCTGTTCGGGCGCCACGCCGTTGACGGCGACACCGCTCAGACAGGTCCGGCGACCGCAGCCTTTCTCGGCATCCCGCAGGTTACCCTTGCATCGAGCATCGATGTAAAAGATGGCTGGGTCTACTGCGACCGCGTGCTTGAGGACAGCACCGAGAAGGTGCGCGCAAAGCTCCCGGCACTTGTGACGGTAACAGCGGAGATCAACACGCCCCGTTATCCCACGCCGATCAACATTATGAAAGCGCTCAAAAAGCCCCGTGCCGTCTGGAACGCACAGGATCTCGGCGCAGACACGGCGCAGACCGGCATCCCCGGCTCCCCGTCGTCTACCAAAGTCGTGTTCGAGCCGCCCAAGCGCAATACCGACACCACCTACTTTACGGGCAGCGCCGAAGAGATCGCAGCAAAATTCGTTGACATGCTCGAAACAGAGCACCTGGTCTGAGGAGGTTTGGCAAATGGCTAAGGAAGATTACAAAGGCATATGGGTATTTGCCGAACAGCAGAACGGAACGCTCAATCCTGTGACCTACGAGCTGCTCGCAAAGGCGCAGGAGCTCAAGGCGCATAACGGTGAAGCGATCACCGCCGTCCTTCTCGGCAGCAAGGTCGCGCATCTGGCAGCCGGTCTCATCGCCGGCGGTGCCGATCAGGTCATCGTCGCAGAGCACGAAAACCTTGCATCCTACAGCGCAAGGCCCTATCAGCAGGCGCTCACCGAGCTTGCGGAGAAGTACAAGCCCTCGATCATCATGTATCCGGCGACCAGCCTCGGCCGCGATTTTGCACCGCGCATGATGATCTCCCTCAAGACCGGCCTCACCGCCGACGCCATCGACCTCGGCTACGATGAAGATGACGTGTTTTATCAGACCACGCCCGCATACGGCGGCAGCATCCTTGCGCACATCGTCATCCTCGAGTGCCGGCCGCAGATGGTGACCGTTCGTCCGAAGATCTTCACGCCCCTGGAGCCGGACGAGAGCCGCAAGGGCGAGGTCATCACGGAGCACGTCACGGTCGACAAGGAGGCGTGCTACGAGGTGCTGAATGTCGAGCCGAAGGTCGTCACCGGCGTACCCATCGATCACGCAGACGTTCTCGTTGCCGGCGGCAGAGGCGTAAAGGACGCGTCAGAGCTCGCGCTTCTCAAGGAGCTTGCAGGCCTCCTCGGCGGTCAGCTTGCCGCCTCCCGTCCCCTGGTCGACAACGGATTTCTGCCGCACGATGCTCAGATCGGCCAGTCCGGCACCGCCGTCAAGCCCAACATGATCATCAACGTCGCCATCTCCGGCTCCGTGCAGTATCAGGTCGGCATGCAGAACGCCAAGTGCATCGTCAGCATCAACCACAACGCAGCCTCTCCGATCTTTGACATCTCCCACTACGGCGCAGTGGCCGACTTCAAGACCGTCCTGCCTGCCGTCATCGCAGAGATCAAAAACCGCAGAGCATAACAGGCACACGCTGCGGTCACCGCACCCCCCGGCGGCCGCAGCATATCATGAGACTATTTTGTTAAAAAAATATTATTACAAAAGGAGATTATTCAAATGAGCGAACGTAAACAGATCATCCCTCAGTACGGTCCTTTTGCAGGCATGCGCGTGATCGATTCCGGCTCTCTGATCGCAATGCCTTACGCAGCCACACTGCTTGCCGACTTCGGCGCAGAGGTCATCCACATCGAACGCCCCGGCGTCGGCGACACGCTCCGTGTCCTCGCTCCTTTTGCAAAAGAGGACGGCAAGACCGTCAGCACCTCCTGGGCACAGGACGGCCGCAACAAGCTCTCGCTTTCCCTTGAGCTGAACCTGAAGCATCCCGAGGTCAAGGAGCTGTTCTTCGGCCTGATCAAGGAAGCCGACGTGTTCATGGAGAACATGGTTTGGCTCGAAAAGCTCGGCATCCGTGACGAGGAGCTGCTCGAGGTGAACCCCAAGCTCATCATCGCCCACATCAGCGGCTACGGCAACCCGAGATTCGGCGGCCTGCCCGAGTACTGCGACCGCGCATCCTACGACATGATCGGTCAGGCGTTCTCCGGCTGGATGGGCCTCAACGGCGAAAAGGGCGGCGAGCCCGTCGTCGGCAAGCCCTGGCTCAACGACTTCACCTCCGCATACGCCACCGTGTTTGCAGTTCTGGCTGCATACATCAACGTCCTCAAGGGCGGCGACGGCCAGATCGTCGACATCGCGCAGTTCGAGGTTCAGGCGAGCTACTGCTGTGACCTGTACACCTCCTACACCATGGCCGGCCGCGAGAACACCCGCTCCGGCAACAAGTCCGCAGCCTTCCAGCCCTACGGTCTGTTCAAGTCCAAGGACGGCTACGATGTCGCGCTCGGCGCGTTCGGCCCCGGCGTCTACAAGAGAGCCATTCAGGCAATGAATCTCGACCTTGAGTACTTCAACTACAAGGATTGCTCTTCCGGTATCGAAGCCGTCGCCTCCGAGAAGGGCAGAGAGCTCGACGCAAAGACCATTGAATGGTGCGCAGCCCGCACCGCACAGGAGATCGAGGACGCAATGGCGCAGTTCAAGGTCCCGTGCAGCCGTGTCATGGGCGCAAAGGACTGCCTCGCAAACGAGCATTATCAGAAGCGCAACGACTTCATCAAGTATGAGGATCAGACGCTCGGCAAGGAAGTCACCGCATTCGGCATCGTCCCCAAGATGTCCGGCACCCCGGGTCAGGTCTGGCGCGGCGCTCCGAGCCTCGGTCAGGACACGAACACGATCCTCAAGGAGCTGCTCGGCTATGATGACGCCAAGATCGCAGACCTGAAGGAAAAGAATCTTATTTAAGTCATTTTCTTCTTCCCGTCTCCCCCCCTCGCTCCACAGGGCATCCGCCCTATGGAGCACCATCCCGTGAGGCATGCCGCTTCCATGCGAGGACAAATCCCATACCGCTCAGAGCATCAACCAATCACGCCCACACATGAGCCTTTCATATACGCTGCACGCACCCTTTCATCCACAATTCCCCTTCCCCCATTCACACTCCTTCACCGGTTTGGTCTGCGTTTTCATGTGGCGCAGACAGCCAAATACCCCGACGATCTGCTATCGTCGGGGTATTTCTTTCTCCTGTGTGTGCCACGCCGTCCGCCGTTCAGCGCACAAGTTTCATGAGCAGGCGCTCAAACTCGCCGAGCATACCCACGGAATCGGCAAAGAGGATGCTCTTTTCATACATCCGGCGGTAGGCGTCCACGTTCTCGTCCGTGCGCGCGGTGTAGATGATCGGGATCACAAGCAGTCCCCGGCGGCGCGCCGCCTGTACGGCCGTGCGCACGTCGTCGATTGCCTCCGCCTCGCTGAAATATCCGGACGGCAGGCCGTCGGAGAGCACCACGAGGATCTTGCGGCGCTCGGTGCGCTTGGCGAGATCGAGCGCGGCGGCGCGGATAAAAGCTTTGGCATTCACGTCGCGCATCTGGCTGGAATGCCGAGACCCGTCATCATGCGCGCGCATGAAATTCTGGCGAGGCTGGAAACGAACGACGTCAGCCAGAGCACCATCGGCCAGAATATTCTGGGTGAGGAAGAAAAAAAACCGAAGCAGGTCAACCTTTTCGAAGCGCCCGCCATGGATCTGGTTGAAGAAATCCGAGCGCTTGACGTGATGAGCATGACGCCGATTGAAGCGCTCAATACGCTGTTTACGCTCAAAGAAAAGGCGCGCAAAGCGTAACTCTATTCAAATCAACGCTATAAAAAAGAAAGGAAGGCTGCCGTGGAAGACAGACCGATACTCAAGCTCAATCAGGAGCTGATTGGCAAGATTGCCGCAGGCGAAGTCGTTGAAAGCCCCGCCTCGGCGATCAAGGAGCTGGTGGAAAACAGCTTAGACGCAGGCGCAACATGCGTCACCGTGGAAATCCGCGACGGCGGCATTGCCTATCTGCGCGTCACGGATAACGGACGCGGAATCCGCGCCCGTGACGTCCGTATGGCCTTTGAACGCCACGCGACAAGCAAAATCACAAAATCGGACGATCTGTTCGCCCTGCACACGCTGGGCTTCCGCGGCGAGGCGCTGGCCTCCATCGCGGCGGTATCCAAATTAACGATAA
>ERZ779889.3600-NODE-3600-length-11101-cov-3.268966_pt1 | contig 11101 bp, 8 predicted proteins | sample MGYA00511030_ERZ779889 | MGnify/ENA primary metagenome ERZ779889 (study PRJEB29588, sample SAMEA2160616) | human gut metagenome | biome: human gut; feature: human-associated habitat; material: faeces | place: Denmark | collected 2008/2010 ...
GAGTTGGTGAAGGGCTAGTCTGCAAATCTCGCGGCGTACAGGGTCGAAAGCAGAGATAACGATTGCTTCGGGCGTGTCGTCGACAATGATTTCCACACCTGTAGCAGCTTCGAGGGCACGTATATTACGGCCTTCGCGGCCTATGATGCGTCCTTTTACCTCGTCATTGTCGATGTGGAACACGGTTACGCTATTTTCGATGGCTGTTTCCGTGGCAACGCGTTGGATACTCTGAATGACGATTCGCTTGGCCTCCTTGTTGGCCGTCATTTTTGCGTCGTCCATGATTTCATTGATGTAGCTTTGTGCGTCACTCTTAGCTTCGTCTTTGAGTGAGTCAACCAAGCGTTTCTTTGCTTCTTCCGCTGAAAGGCCACTTAATTCTTCGAGTTTCTCTCTTTCTTTCAACTGCAAGCGTTCGAGTTCTTCTTCACGGGCAGTGAGGGCTTGCTGTTGGTTGTCAATGCGGGTTTGCGCCTTCTCTATTTCAGCCTTGCGGCGGCTTAGTTCTTCCTGGCGCTGGTTTAGGCCGATTTCACGTTGCTTGAGTTTGTTTTCAGCTTGAGCAATTTTTTGGTTGCGAAGCTGGACTTCTTTTTCAAGCTCTGCCTTTTTGTTGAGGAATTTCTCCTTGACTTCCAACAACTTCTTTTCTTTGATGACTTCGGCTTCTTCGTTGGCCTTAGCCGTCATTCTCTTGTATTTTCCAGTCAGCACGTAGCGGAAAAGGGCGTATCCTCCGATTCCTCCTATTACGAGACCGACTATTAGTGATATAACAGTAAACATGTTGATAATTTTGGGTTATGTAATTTGAGTGGTCCGGTTCTTGGGGCGTTTATGGGTTAGACTGGACACACGTGGCGTTTTCCCTTCCGTTCCGGCGGAAGCAGACGTCCTGGCTTAGGTCATGAATACTCGTGCAGGGCGGTTTCTATTTCGCCGGTGAGTTGGTTCATGGCCTGACGATAAGGTTCGGTATCGTTCTTTTTTTCAAGGAGCAACAACTGAGTGTATACGTCAATAAGGGCTAACGACATATTTTTCTCGACGCTATGCTCTGGGTAGGCTGTGTGGAAATAGCCTACCTTTTCGTTAATCAGCCTTTCTGCTTTTCTGTACAGCTCTTCTTTTGCCCTCGGGATATTGATAGCAAACCGTTGATTGGCTATCTTAACGGTGATGTCGAATCTTTGCTCGTCTGTGTCCATTCCGCGTCTATGTTATACGCTCAACAGTGCGATACACTTGTTTACCTCCCGGGTGAGGCGTGACAGCTTTGCCTTGGCTTCTTCAAGGTCGCCATTGCTGATTTTCATCATGGCTGCCACTTTCAGGTTTTCATAATGTTGGCGTAGTTCGTCGCATGTGGTCAGAAGTCGTTCGACCTGTGCCTCCTTTTCTCCGATCTGTGCTTGGAGCTTGGCGTTTTCTTCCGCCAATTCCTGATAGCTCAGAATGAGTTGTCTTACTCTTGTGCTGAGTTTTTGGAGTACGATGTCGTCTTCGGGTGTCATCGTGCGACAATGTTTTTCGCAAAGTTAGTATTTTTTTATACTAATGCCAAGGCATTTGCCTACTTTTCTTCGCTATCGGCGGGCTTGGGTTCTTTTTTCGCAAGCAGGACGATGTGGTAGACATATTCCGTCATCCATTCCGCACTGTATCCTAATGCATGCTGATAGTTACGGATGGCAATGCATGTCTTCCTTACGCCTTCGTCTTTCCATGTGTGCTTGGTCAGCACTTGGTTGATTGTCTTTTCAGTCATTGTACGAAGGGCATTTTTGAATATGCCGGGGACGCGGAATTTCCACTTCATCAAGTTGCCCATAAGCATCATGAGGTCTTGCGAGAACCCTTGGAATTGGATGAAGTATGTACGCACGTCGTTAATGTTACGGCAGTTGCGTTTGATGCTTGTGTCAATTTCCTTAAAGAATGTTTCGGGAAGCCCGTAGAGTTCGCCAAGCATTTTTTTGCAGCGGTTTTTCTCGCTGATGCCTAGTTTGTTGTTGACTGTCGGCACGTGAAGTGTTTGCTTGAATATGCGTAGGTCGGGCAGGGCGCTTAGGTTTGTGATGCCAAGGTTGGCAGCCATGACGGCTTGGTAGTATACGCGTATCAGGGTCATGAAATCCTCCATGCCACCGACTCGCCAGCCGTTGTCTGCGGTATTTTGCTTTTTGCCCAAAAGCTTGGTAAGTATATTCATTGTATTATGTGTAAGAACTTATTTGGCGTACAAAGTTACTATTTTTTACGACAGGAATGGTCAAGTGGCGTCGCTTTTTGCCGTGATCACGAATATAAAGACTGTCTGGGGCAATTGGGCTCATCTGTCACTGCGATAGTAAAAAGCAACGCTGTGACAGGAAAACTTGTCGCAGCGTCTGTTCTTACCTAAATGACGATTGTAGGAAGTGGAAGTTTGCCGCCCTTTATGTCGGCAAGTTAAAGTTCTATGAATTGTGCGTATAGTTTTTCGATTTGTGCGAATGTGTGCGCCCATGTGAAGCGTTCCGCATTTTTCATGCCCTTCTGAATGATGGTGTCCCTTATTGAGGGATTGTGCAACAATGACAGGCATCGGTGGATTTCGTCGACCGAAGGTTCTTTGAGCAATAACGTCTTGTCGCCAATGATTTCCGGGATAGATGAGGAGTTTGACGCAATTACAGGACATCCTGCTTTTTGCGCTTCAAGTACTGGTATTCCAAATCCCTCGTAGGAAGATGGATATAGCAGACAGTAGGCGGAGTTATATAGTTCATTGAGCTGTTTGTTGGATATACGTCCCACTTGGGTGTACTGTCCGCCCAGCTGTTCGTTCAGCATGTTTGTTTCCTCCGGTGTAAGAGGATTGCCGACAATTATCAGTTTCAGTCCTGTGTCGCGGAGTGCGCGTACTGTCAGTTTGAAGTTTTTGTAGCTGACGCGGCTGCCCACGAATAGGACATAGGGGCTGTCAGCATATGGCAAAGTCTCAGAAGATGGTGTGGGCAGACGGTGGTATTCTTTTGATACTCCGTTGTAGATGACGGAAATGCTGTCCGGGTCGATTTCGGGCATAAAATGCAGAAGGTCTTTCTTTGTGTGTCCGGAGACGCAGACGATGTGCGTGGCGTGGCGTATGGCGTTATATTTCTGGTAGCTGTGTAGGCGGCGGGTGATGCCGTGCATGAAATGCTCATATGTGAAATCGTGTACCGTTGTGATATTGATTGCTTTATGGTTTGGACATGTCCGGTAGTACGATGAGTGGAATAAGAATTTCTCTTTACACGAAACGTTGGGGTTAAAATAGCGTTGCAGCGGCATGAACGCATGTTTCCGGCGAATGATTTGTCCTTCCGGCAAGTTCAGATGCTTTCTGAAAAGGTTGTTCTCTGCTTGGTCATATTCAAGAAAACGAAGCTTCTCGCGCCATGCCGTGTGCATAAAATGGTTGAGGAGTTCATACCATACGATGGATATGCCTCCTGTCTTTTGTAGTGAGAATATGATGTTGTCCAGGTATATGTTTCCCTGAGTCATGTCTACTGTCGTGATGGTGTTTCTTTTTCGTATGTGAAAGTTCCTGCGAGCAAAGATAATAAAAAAGCCTGCCACTATCCCCATCCTGTTCTGTTTTCGTGTTAAAAAGTTCGTTTTTCCTGGAATAATTTCAGCGTTTGGAATGGTGCTTATATATAATTAATGTGTGGTATCGCTTCGTCTCATTGCGGAAGCAGGAAGTCTGATTAAAAATGCAATGCTTTTTATGACTTGTAACAGAAATGCAGTATCTTTGCAACAAAATTGTTAAAAGGAATCTATTATGGATTTTATTTACATGGGAATCTTGGGATTCCTTTTAGTGCTTGCCACATTTGACCTTTTTGTAGGTGTCGCTAATGACGCCGTGAATTTCCTAAGTCCCGCAGTGGGTGCAAGAGCTGCCAAATTCCGAACCATTCTGATTGTTGCAGCAGTGGGCATTTTCGTCGGAGCTGCCACAAGCAGCGGCATGATGGATATTGCCCGTCATGGTATTCTAAATCCGGCCATGTACAGTTTCGAGCAGGTTATGTGCATCTTTTTAGCCGTCGCGGCTACGGATGTCGTCCTGCTCGATATTTTTAATATGCTCGGAATGCCGACTTCGACTACTGTTTCCATGGTGTTCGGACTCTTGGGCGGTAGTACGGCTTTGGCCATGGTGAAGCTCGTTGAAGGCGGGCATACGTATGCAGAACTGATAAATACCGACAAAGCTCTGTCCGTTATTCTTGGCATTTTCCTTTCGGTTGCCATTGCTTTCGTGTTCGGCTACATCGTCATGTGGATTTCTCGTGTGATATTCACGTTTAACTACAAGCGTCATTTACGTTGGACTATCGCTTTGTTCGGAGGTCTGTCCATTACGTCTATCATCTACTTCCTGCTCGTGAGCGGTATCGGTAAAGCCCGATTCATGACGCCCGTCGTTACGGAGTGGATAGGAAATAACGAAATGTTCATTCTTTTGGCCTGCTTTGTCGTTTTCACCGTCTTGATGGAATTGCTGCATCTGTTCCGCGTGAACATTTTCAAGATTATCGTCCTTTTTGGCACGTTTGCGCTAGCTATGGCTTTTGCCGGAAATGACCTTGTCAACTTTATCGGTGTGCCTTTGGCTGGACTTGAATCTTACGAGGACTATGTCGCTTCGGGCAGTGGTAATCCTTCGACGTACATGATGAGCGCATTGCTTCTTCCGTCAACGACTAGCCCGTGGTTCTTGATTGCCGCTGGTCTTATCATGACGATAGCTATCTTCCGCTCTAAGAAGGCGCATAAGGTGATAGAGACGTCGGTTAATTTGGCCCGTCAGGATGAAGGTGACGAAGTGTTCAGCTCTTCGCGCATCGCCCGGCGCACCGTGCGCAATGTCTTGGCCGCTACGTCGGTTGTCGACAGATGCATTCCGCGTCGCGTCAAAAATTGGGTGAACAGTCGTTTTAATATGGAAGAAGCCGTTCTGCCAGAAGGCGTTGCTTTTGACCTTGTGCGTGCTTCTGTGAACCTCGTCCTTGGTGGCCTGCTCATTGTTGTGGGCACGTCGTTGCAACTTCCTCTCTCTACCACATACGTGGCCTTTATGGTGGCCATGGGTTCTTCTCTTGCCGACCGGGCATGGGGCCGCGAAACGGCAGTTTATCGTATCACAGGGGTGATCACTGTGATCGGCGGTTGGTTCATCACGGCTGGTGCTGCTTTTATTGTCAGCTTCACGTTTAGTATGCTCAACTACTTTGGTGGAGTGATTGCAATGACTGCTGTGATGGCGATTGTTGTCTTTGCGTTGGTGAACAATAACCGTAAGTTTAAGAAGAAACAGGAAGAAGAGAGCGTGGATATCCTTTTCCGCAAACTTGTGCGCAGTCACGACAAAGCTGAGACTTGGCAGTTGCTTACGGAGCACGTGCGCACTACGCAGTCTGCCATGGCCGCGTTTGCCGGTGAGCAATATGGCAGCGTGGTCAACGGACTCCTCAACGATGACATAAAGACCCTGCGTCATGCAGCCGAAGCTGTCGATGATGAGAAGAACATGTGGAAGCGCTATCGCCGTAAAGAAATTATCGGTATGCGCAAGATTGATTACTTGCAGGCTGTGGAGAAGAACACATGGTTCCATTTGGGGTGTAACAGCGCTACGCAAATCATCTATTGCCTCAAACGTATGATAGAGCCTTGCGTAGAGCATGTCGACAACAACTTTGCGCCGATGCCCCAGGCGTATGCAGATGAATTGCGGCCCCTTTGTGATGATGTGATCACCCTTTTCAACGAGGCGGCCAAGGCTATCCGGACCGGGGACTTTTCCGACGCTGACCGCATCCTTGTTGAAGGGAACGCCTTGAAAGCCCGTTTGTCTCAATTGCGCCACCAGCAGCAGGACCGCATCCAGCGTGAGGACAGCAATATCAAGGTGGCTCTTCTGTATCTCAGTACTTTACAGGAAACGCAAGAACTAATCAGTGCCGTTCGCCACCTGCTCCGGGCGGCCCGTCGCTTCCAGGAATAATCCAGCACTACTTTGCAGAAAGCATACCGTTATATGCAAGAACCGGGAATAAGGCGTTTGACTTATTCCCGGTTCTTGCATTAGCGGATGGAACTGTGCAGGAAATCTTGAATGTTACGCTGTCATGCGTGGCCTCTATATTCTGCGTGTTTTTGCAGTGGCTGTATCGTCTGAATCATCGGATAACCTTCTTCTTGTTGTAGATGAGGATTTTCCCCTTCTCTTTGTAATTTTCGGGGTAGTGGCGGCCGTCGATACCGTATATCCAGTTTTTCCTGTCTGTTCTTATGACGGGGCCAGTGGCTGTTGCTGGTGAGTGAAATACCCTGACCGTTGTGCCGGAGTGGTTGTCAAACAAGTATGCCCGAAAAGGAGCCAGGCCGCTCGACGCATCGGCCATGACGAAAGCAGTCCCACTTTCATTCAGCAGGTAGCAGGAACCTATGAGCGAGTCTACTGTGAAGTTTGTGTAGTTTCCGCGTAAGGGTGATGCCGAAGGCTTTTTCTGCGTGTCTACGCATACATCGTTTGCCTGAATGTTAAGCGTGGCGTTTCCTGTACTGAGTTTTTCTGTCGCACTGATAAATATGACGGGCGAGTTGGCTACTATTTCGTCTGTCGGGGAAAATGTGATTTCATCCCCGTTGAAGTTTTCGGCTTCTTCGAAGATGAAGCCGTCAGGCAGCCTGCTTACGTCAAACGGTAGGCAGAGCGTTTCCCATCCTCCGTCTGTGAATGCCTCACGGCTGTAGGTGATGCCTTGCGCCGCTATGAAAGGGTGGGGCGTATGGAACGGGACACGATCTGTCAGAGAAATATGTGTCAAGGCTGTTCCCGTCTCCCCTTCGGTGGCAATGACGTTTTTCCATTCAGTCGGAACAAATCCCGTCTCGTCGTGTCGTATATAAATTAATGTGTTCGGATTTTCCGGTAACAGCGTGGCGGCCGTGCGGGGAAGGGATATGTGTGAGAGGTCGAGCGCTGTGAGTCCGGCGAGGGGCAGTGATTCCAGTGCGGCGGCACTCCATGCGCCTGTAAGGACGGCCGTGCCTTGTGCGTCGGTGTGGTACTGGGCTTCATTACCCACGGTGCGAAACAGCATTGTGGCGGAGCCACTTTCCTGAAATTCCCCGGAGCTGCGTAATGCCGGCGCAGATTGCCCGTTACTGTTGTCGGCGCATAGTACCAGCGGTTCTGATGCCGTGCCGGCTGTGGTGATGAGTCCGTCTGCTATGCACCACAAAGTGGCAGCGTCTTCCGATGCGCCGAGGAGTGCAAGTTTCCTGTCGACAACACCGAGCCGTAATCCGTCTTTTCGCGAAAGACGAAACTTGCCGTCGCTTTCGTGTTGCACAGTCCACCTGGCAAAATCTCCATCGGGCGTCAATGTGTCGTTGGCCAAGCGGAAGCGGCTTACATCGTTCATGGTGGCGAGGTCTTCCGCTACGGCCGTGAAGCCATTTTCGGTCGCCGCGCAAAGCGCGACGCACGTTTGGTCAGCAGGCAGTTGTGCATGTTCCGTTTCCAAGCGGTAGAGGTAAATTTTGGTCCGTGAGTCGGTGTTGCTGAATCGACCGAAGTAGTGCGTGCCGGACCTGTCTGTGACGCTGACGCGCTGGTTTGGCGAGCCGGTCGCCGTGAGTGTGAATGTACCGTCTCCATTTTCAGCGAACCGCCAGGTTTCCGGCCGGCTGCTTAGTGTGAAATTGTTGTTACCCTCAGGGATGAGATAGCCTTTCTCTCCCTTGATGGTCCAGTCTGTCCCGTCTGGCTCTATCAGCCAGAAGTTGTCTGATGTTGACAGGGAATAGGCGTCGCGCTGCTCGCCGGCGGCAGCCACGGTCTGCTTGCCGTCGTAATTGACGGCGGGCGTCTGGCGCATCAGGTAGTGACCGTCAGTATCGCTTGCTCCGATGGCGTAGAAGCCGGCACGCGCCACGTTGGACATCGATGTCACCCTGACAAAACGGGCGGGTACTTCGGGCCACTCCTGCGCTTGCAAAGTGCAGGCCGAGGCCAGAAACAGGCACATGGAAAGCCAGACTGCCCTCCGTGGCAGCAGCTCTGTCCGTTTCATGCTTTCATGCTGTCAGCCTCGGCGGCTAGTTTGAGCAGATATTGCCCGTAATCGTTTTTCTGCATGGGCTGCGCCACTTTGCGCAGTCTGTCCGGGCCGATCCAGCCTTGTTCGAGGGCGATTCCTTCGAGGCAGGCCACTTTCAGCCCAGTGCGTTTTTCGATGACTTCGATAAAGGTCGACGCTTCGCTGAGGCTGTCGTGTGTTCCTGTGTCCAGCCAGGCGAAACCGCGGCCCAAGGTCTGTACCTTTAGTTCGCCATCGGCAAGGAATTGTTGGTTGACCGACGTGATTTCCAGCTCTCCCCGTGCCGAAGGACGTATGTTTTTGGCCACTTCCACCACTTTGTTCGGATAGAAGTAAAGCCCCACGACGGCGTAGTTCGACTTTGGGTGTTCAGGTTTCTCCTCTATGCTGACGCAGTTCCCTTCTGCATCATATTCCACAACGCCGTAGCGTTCGGGGTCGTTGACGCGATAGCCGAAAACAGTGGCTTTCCCGTTTTCCTCGGCATCGGTTACCGATTGTTGGAGCATCCGGCTTAGTCCGTTGCCATGGAAAATGTTGTCGCCCAAGACGAGGCATACGCAATCGTTGCCAATGAAATCCTCGCCGATGATGAATGCCTGCGCCAACCCGTCGGGCGACGGCTGTTCGGCATAAGAAAAGCTGACGCCGTAGTCCGAACCGTCGCCAAGCAAGCGTTTGAAGCCCGGAAGGTCCTGTGGCGTCGAGATGATGAGGATGTCGCGGATGCCGGCAAGCATCAGGACAGAGATGGGGTAGTAGACCATCGGTTTGTCGAAGATGGGGATGAGCTGTTTGCTGATTCCTTTGGTGATGGGATAGAGGCGGGTTCCGCTGCCGCCGGCTAAGACAATTCCTTTCATAGTGTGGAAATTTATGATGTTACGGGACAAAGATACAACAAAAAACTGAGAATGAGGGCAGAATGATGAAAAATCTGTGAGAATGAGCGGATTAATTGATTTAGTTGGATTTTCTGTGAAGACAACGGATGCCACAAAAAAGTCAGTTGAAGCAAGAGTTGTGTTACTATCCCGTTACTCTTTTCGCTGGCGAGGAGGTCTGAAAAGCCCGTGGGGAAATGGCTGTAAACTATCGGAATACAGCATTTCGTGAGGCAAAATTAGGGTAATATCTGATGCTACCTGCGGGAAAAGGACAAAAAAGACGAGAAGCGGATGCGATTGCACCGATGTGCTGCGGTTTGCTTACAGCCTTTCAGCTCTACATGGAATAATTTTGCAAACAAAAACAATGTAGAGTATGAGCAGAAGCACTTTTAGGGTGTTGTTCTACCTCAAGCGCAACGCGCCGAAAAAGAACGGAATGATTCCCGTGATGTGCCGCATCACGGTGAACGGAAAGGTATCACAGTTCAGCAGCAAGCTGGACGTGGAGGAAAAGATGTGGAACGTGGAACTGGGCAAGCTGACAGGCCGCAGCCTCGTGGCACAGGAAGGCAACCGTATGCTGGACAAGATACGGCTGGGCATCAACAAGGCGTATCAGGAGGTGTGCGATACCGACGGGTATGTCACGGCGGAGAAGGTGCGCAACGCCTATCTGGGTCTGGGGCAGACCCACAAGACCCTACTGGCCGTGTTCAAGCAGCACAACGAGGACTATGCGAAGCAGGTGGGCAAGATGAAGAGCGAGCGCAGCTACTGGAAATACTGCGTGGTATATAACCACCTGTCGGAGTTCATCAAGCAACGCTACAAGATGAGCGACATCGCCCTGCGTGAGCTGACACCCGCCTTCATCACTGATTTCGAGCTGTTCCTCCGCACGGAGAAGAACCACTGCACCAACACCGTGTGGTCATACATGATGCCCTTCCGCAGCATCATCTTCACCGCCATCAACAACGGCTGGCTGGCGCGTGACCCTTTCTATGCCTACCACATCACGAAGGAAGAGACCAAGCGTGGCTTCCTGACCAAGGAGGAGATTACGGCACTCATCAACGGCACATTCAAGAAGAAAAGCTATGAACTCATCCGGGACCTCTTCATCTTCTGCTGCTTCACGGGACTGAGCTGGCGGGACATGTACAACCTGACGGAAGAGAACCTTCAGACCTCCTTCGACGGCCACCTGTGGATAAAGACCAACCGCCAGAAGACCGGTGTAGAGTCGAACATCCGCCTGCTCGACGTGCCTCGGCACATCATTGAGAAGTACAGCGGCATGGCTGAGGGCGGACGGCTGTTGCCCGTCCCCTGCTATCCCCATTGCCGATACGGCATCAAGGCAGTCGCCAAGCAATGCGGCATCAACAAGAACGTCACCTGGCATTGTGGAAGACATATCGATTCTTCTTATCCATTGAAAATAAGAAACTTACAAAGATTGTCGGCTTGACAGGTAACGACTTGGAAACCAGCAGGCTTCTATATTCTGCTATGTTCTGCACTAATCATAAGAACGCTTTTCTCATTTGCAAAAGTAGTGTTTTTCTTCCTTATTGCCAAAGTTATTCCTCTGAAAAATAGAGTAAATCAAACATCTTGTCATTATTGTACATTTGTTGCACATCTTGCTGATGAAAATCAGTAGCACTGTCCTACTTTTAATTCAATACCGTTTCCACATTGTATTTGAGCCTAATCGTTTGCGAATAGCCTGCCTGCGCGCTTGTCTGTGTGCCGGCAGGCAGGCACGCAGGCAGACCGGTCGGCAGGCAAGCAGGATGGCTGGCAGGTCGGAGTGCGGGCAGGCTTGCAGGCCAGTGTGTGTATGTCCGCACGTGTTTGCATTCACGAGAACCCACACGCAGTCTGGCTTGCAAGCATTCATGCGGATATAACCACTCTCTTATGCCCTCTTATACCCTCATTTCCTTTCTTCTTTTGGGCAGCTTGGGCATCGGGAAACGATGCTTTGAAATCCGAAATAACAGCACTAATTCAAATCCGTTTGCTGACGGATTTCTTGTGCTCTCA
>ERZ779889.3606-NODE-3606-length-11094-cov-4.242051_pt1 | contig 11094 bp, 10 predicted proteins | sample MGYA00511030_ERZ779889 | MGnify/ENA primary metagenome ERZ779889 (study PRJEB29588, sample SAMEA2160616) | human gut metagenome | biome: human gut; feature: human-associated habitat; material: faeces | place: Denmark | collected 2008/2010 ...
TTCAGTTTTTTTCTGCTGTTCGCCGAAATAGAGAACTACCCTCTGTATCTCATTCTGGGCAACACGCTTTTCGGCGTCATGAGCGAATCCACCACGTCCGCCATGACCTCGATCATCGACTCGCAGATAGTCTTGCGGAACTCGGGATAGGACAGGGCCTTGCGGTTGTCGCAATAAATGGGTGAGTGAAGTCCGGATGCCCAGAGGAAGGGCTTTTCAGGACTGAGCTTGACTGCCTCGATATCCAGCAGTCCCTTTGCAATCTTATATTCCAGATTTTCCATACGCATATCCTTCAAAAATCGTTCAAAGTTAGTAATTTTTATTCAGAAATCACAAAACGCAGAAAAATGTCACTAGAAAAGGGACGGAAAAATCCACTACGAACCCATGATATATGGACAGGACGGCATACCGTTCTCCACAAGTATTGGTTATTATCGGCAGGGTGACATCCGCAGTAGTGGCTCCTCCGGCAGCTATGGGAGCCAATGGACCGAACCATCGTGCCAGCAGTGGGGCTGCCAGAAGGGTAATGAACTCGCGGACAATATTGGCAACGAGCGCGACAGTGCCCAGTTCGGCTCCTTTATACTCCGTTATGATGATACTGGAAAGCGAATAGTAGGCAAATCCGGAGCCGACTGCCATAGTCTCCTGGACACTGCGGTGCGGAAGCAGCAGTCCCATCAGAGCGGAAGCGGCCAGAGTCCCGATGACAGTACACAACGGCAGCAAGACAAGTCCCGGACTGAGTCTGCGGAAACTGCCTATGACATCCGGACTGTTGCCGATACTGAAGCCCACAACGAATATCAGGGCATACAGGGCGTACACGGCTATACCGGTTTCGGAGACATCAAACGGAAGCAGTCCATACAGCCCGCACAGAATCCCGGCTGCGAAGAATGCCACGATCACGATACTGTCTGCCACAGCCCTCAACCCGGTGCCGCCATCGCTCCCGGCCTTAGATGTTCCGGAGCCGGATTCTCCGTGCATACCTTTCCGATCATCCGAAGCACCGCGTTTCCTGACAAAGGTCCACAACAGCAAGGCCATAACACAGCTTCCCGCAGCGCATACCACGGCCACGCCCAAAGCCTCCAGCCCAAGTGACGGCAGACTCTGCATCACCATTCTGTTGCCTCCGGCCTCCAGACCGAGAAGAAAAAGCAACAGCCATATAAGAAAGACCGACAACCTGCCCGTCCATGCGAACCTTCTGCGCCTGAGACACCATCCGGCAATCAAACCACCTGCCAGAAATCCGAAAACCGCAAACATCCTCTTAAAATTTTGCCGCGCAAATATAACAATCCGTTTCGCTTTTTCCGTAAAAATATCCCGCGGATGCTTCCCCTGCAGTTCTTCTGAGGCGTTCTTCTATCAAGACGACATCATGGAGCACAACAGGTATGCGGACAAAGCATCCCACGACTCTATAACTACGCATGCATCGTGGAAACAGGATACTTCATGAGTCAGTTCTTTTGATGACAAAAATAGTAGAAATCGCCGGATTTCTCTATTTTTGTACTCGGTTTACAAAACTTCATATTATGAGTGATGATATCCGCTGGGAACAGAGATTCAATAATTACCGCAAGGCTTTGGGACGACTGTCCCAAGCTGTGGACATCGTCCAAAGGCAAATGGAATGGGACGAGGATGTGGACGACCTTATCAAGGAAGGACTCATCCAACGGTTTGAATACACACATGAACTGGCCTGGAAAGTCATGAAAGACTATGCTGAATATCAGGGATATTCCGATATAAAAGGTTCCCGTGACGCTTTCAGGCGCGCGCTGGAGATAGGGCTGATCTCGGATTCCCGCTGGATGGAGTCAATAATTGACCGCAATCAGACATCACATCTGTACGATGATGACATATCCGGGAATATCTATCTGTCTATATTGAATGTTTACTTCCCGCTCTTTCAGGACTTTGAAAAGAGGATGTCGCTGCTGCTAAGCAAAGAGCACGATACTGAACCTACATTATTCTGATTACCATGCCGTTCGGACTCAAAGACATAGAGATTAACCGACTAAAGCAGCTCTTTGCGGCGGATGGACATATTGAGACCGTAATCCTTTATGGATCAAGAGCAAAGGGCACATATAAGCCGTTTTCCGATGTCGATATTACTCTGACTGGGGATGATCTCACTCATGAGAATCTTGTCCGACTGTCCTTGGCAATAGATGACCTGCTTCTTCCGTACCAGTTCGACATCTCGATACTGAACTCACTCAGGAACGAAGCACTTGTCTCGCAGATACTCTCCACCGGCATCACCATCTACCGGAAACACCAAAAGGATGATCTATAGTCACTGCTATTGTAACTGTTGGTACAGCAGCAGACCGTCACTCACAATTCAATGATAATCAATAATTTATAAAAATCGCCTGTTCTTATCGACGTATCTGAAGTCAACATGAGACACGGGTTATACTCATAAAGCATTGTAAATCACAATATTGCATTTCACAGGTGTTACTCAGTTTACCGTTTCTTTTCCCCGAACACGCCATTCTGAGGAACGGACACTCAGTGCCGCCGCTTCCCGGACAGGAACTTTTTAACCCAAATCCATTGAGTGCATCTCATCAAAGAAGAAAAAAGATAGAATTTTTCACATAATCCGGAACTAAAAAAGACTTGCAGGAGATATATTGAAAAAGGGCTGGAATCCGACGATGGGACTCCAACCCTTTAATCCGGCTAATTCCTGCATTACTTCGAGGTGATGACAATCTGGTCTCCGGAAATATCCACCAGTACAGGCTTGTCCTTGGAGACAGAACCCTCGATGAGATCCTTGGCCAGCATATTGACCAGCTCGCGCTGAAGGATACGCTTGATGGGACGGGCACCGTAGGCCGGGTCATAACCCTTCTCGGACATATAGTCGATAAACTTCTGACTGAACTCTATCGATATGCCGTGCTCTTCCATCTTCTTCCTCAGAGCGTTCAGCTGGAGGTTCAGGATGCCGAGTATGTCCTTGCGGGTCAGAGGCTCGAACATGATGATCTCGTCGATACGGTTGATGAACTCCGGACGCATGGTCTTCTTGAGGATATCGATGACGGCCCGGCGGCATTCCTCCATGACTTCTGTCCGTCCGGCCTTGTCGTCAATATGCTCCAGTCTCTGCATATATTCCTGTATGACTTCCGCTCCGACATTGGATGTCATGATAAGGATAGTGTTCTTGAAGTCCACCGTACGGCCCTTGTTGTCGGTCAGACGGCCGTCGTCCAGCACCTGAAGCAGGATATTGAACACGTCAGGATGCGCCTTTTCAATCTCGTCCAGCAGGATCACCGAATAGGGCTTGCGGCGCACTGCCTCTGTCAGCTGGCCACCCTCATCGTATCCGACGTATCCCGGAGGAGCGCCGACCAGACGGGAGACACTGTGCCTTTCCTGGTACTCGCTCATATCGATACGAGTCATCATGTTCTCGTCATTGAACAGGGCCTCGGCCAGGGCCTTGGCCAGCTCGGTCTTGCCCACACCGGTGGTACCGAGGAACATGAACGAGCCGATGGGCCTCTTCTCGTTCTGCAGTCCGGCACGGCTTCTGCGCACGGCATCGGCCACAGCCCTTACGGCCTCATCCTGCCCCACTACCCTCTTATGCAGCATATCCTCCATGTGCAGCAGCTTGGTCTTCTCGCTCTCCAGCATACGGGTCACAGGTATGCCCGTCCACTTGGACACTATCTCGGCGATGTCCTCCGGCTCCACAGACTCATTGATCAGCGGATCCGGATTGGCGGCCTTCTGAGCCATAAGCTCGTCAATCTCCTTCTGGGCCGAGGCTATCTTGCCGTACCGCAACTCGGCCACACGGCCATAGTCACCGCTGCGCTCCGCCTCGTCGGCCTGGAACTTATACTGTTCGATGTCAGCACGCTTCTGGGAGATACGCGACAGCAGGTCCTTCTCCACCTTCCATTTACGGTTAAGGTCATCGAGCTGTTCCTTTGCATCCTTGATTGAGGCCTGTATCTCGTCCAGCTTGGGCGAACGGCCCTCACGCTTGATGGCCTCCCTCTCGATTTCCAGCTGCCGTATCTTACGGTTCAGCTCGTCGATGGGGTCGGGCACCGAGTTCATCTCCAGACGGAGCTTCGACGCGGCCTCGTCTATGAGGTCGATGGCCTTGTCCGGAAGGAAACGGTTCGTGATATACCTGTGCGACAGCTCTACCGCCGCGATGATGGCGTCATCGTCGATATGCACCTTGTGGTGGTTCTCGTATTTCTCCTTCAGACCACGGAGGATGGATATGGACTCGGCGGGAGTAGGCTCGTCCACCATGACCATCTGGAAACGGCGCTCAAGAGCCTTGTCCTCCTCGAAATACTTGCGGTACTCCTCGATAGTCGTAGAGCCGATGGCCCTCAGTTCTCCACGGGCCAGGGCAGGCTTCAGGATATTGGCAGCGTCCATCGCACCGGATGAGCGGCCGGCTCCCACCAAAGTGTGTATCTCATCGATAAACAGGATTATCTCGCCCTGACTCTCTATCACGGCATTGACAACGCCTTTCAGCCTTTCCTCGAACTCGCCCTGATATTTAGCACCGGCCACGAGGGCGCCCATGTCCAGCGAATAGATCTCCTTGGTCTTCAGGTTCTCAGGCACGTCCTGACTGACTATCCTCTCGGCAATGCCTTCCGAGATAGCCGTCTTTCCGACACCCGGCTCACCGACCAGTATAGGATTGTTCTTCGTCCTTCGGCTCAGAATCTGGAGCACCCTCCGGATTTCCTCATCCCTGCCGATGACGGGATCGAGCTTCCCTTCTCGGGCACGCTGGTTCAGATTGACCGCGTACCTTTCCAGGAATTCCTTGTTGTTATTGTTCTGCGGGTAATTCATATTATTCATAACTTTTCTCCTTTGTTCATATAATCTCTCAAAAAGCCTGCCGTTAAGATTTTATGACATTGTGACAGTTTTTTATTACATTTGTCCGATTAAATCCATTTGAAACACCCATAATGAGCGACACACACAGCACCCGACACACAGGCAACGGCCTGCGCCTTCCTCTGGTTGAGTCTTTCTACTCAATACAGGGCGAGGGATACAATACAGGCAGGGCAGCATGGTTCATCCGCCTGGGAGGCTGTGACGTATATTGCCCGTGGTGCGACTCCAAAAATACATGGAATCCGGACAGCCATCCGCTCACACCTGTGGAAGATATAATAGGTGAAATCATCTCGTCTCCGGCCGCCAATGTCATAATCACCGGCGGAGAACCGCTGATGCACAATCTGAATCCCCTATGCTCAGGATTAAAGGACAAAGGCTACAATATCTTTCTGGAGACCTCCGGCACTCATCCGCTCAGCGGATATTTCGACTGGATCTGCCTCTCCCCCAAAAAGCACTGCCCGCCGCAGAGCCAGGTACTGAGGGCCGCGGACGAACTCAAGGCCGTGATAAGCGGGGAGGATGATTTCGAATGGGCCGAGAAATGCCGTGCGGAGGCCAAGGACGGATGCCTGCCGTTTCTACAGGCTGAATGGACGCACCGTGACAGAGTAATGCCTGTCATTATTGACTACGTGAAACGTCATCCTATGTGGAGGATATCGCTCCAGACACACAAATTCATGAATATACCTTAATCAATTCTATTTTATTATGTCTATTAAACACATCATTACAGCACTGTGCATCGGATGCATGATTACACCGGCACTCTCCGCCAAGAACAAGAAGAGCAAGGAGGCAGAGCCGGAAGGATACAAGTTCACAACCGTCATCGAGAACCCCATCACCTCGATTAAGGATCAGGCCAGCTCAGGCACCTGCTGGTGCTTCTCTGCCCTGTCATTCTTCGAGTCCGAAATTCTCAAGAACGGATACACCGACTCTCTGGACCTCTCCGAGATGTTCATCGTCCACAACTCCTATCAGGAGAAAGGCGAGAAATACGTAAGACTGCACGGAGTCCTCAACTTCGGTCAGGGCAGCTCTTTCGGCAACGTGCTCTACGGACTCAAGAACTACGGTATCGTGCCAGAGTGGGAAATGAAAGGCCTCAACTACGGTTCTGAAAGACATCGCCACTTCGAGATGGACGGTGTGCTGAAGGCCTATCTGGACGTTATCATCAGCAACCCTGACGGCACCCTCTCCACAGCCTGGAAAAGAGGCTTCAAGGGCATCCTGGACGCATATCTGGGAGAATGCCCCGAGACCTTCACCGTCAACGGCACCGAGTACAATCCCCACACCTACATGGAGTCCCTCGGCATCAATCTCGACGACTATGTAGACCTCACATCTTGGACACACAAGCCGTTCTATGAGAAGATGGTCATCGAGGTGCCTGACAACTGGCTCTGGGAGTCTTCCATGAACGTGCCCATCGACGACATCATCGCCGTCATTGACAATGCCCTTGAGAACGGCTATACAGTAGCATGGGCATCAGACGTCAGCGAGAAAGGCTTCACCCGTGACGGAATCGGCATCGTACCCGACTACGACAAGCTGGAGATAGAGCTGAAAGAGACCGGCTCCGACCAGGCCCGCTGGATAGGCGCATCCAAGAACGACCTCTACAAGAAGGCCTTCGACGCGCCCTGCCCTGAGCTGGAGATTACCCAGGAGATGCGTCAGGAGGCTTACGACAACTACCAGACCACCGATGACCACGGAATGCAGATATTCGGTATCGCCAAAGACCAGAACGGCAAGAAATACTACATGGTGAAGAACTCATGGGGCGACGCCGGAAAGTACAAGGGCATATGGTACGTATCTGAAGCGTTCGTAAGATACAAGACCATGGATATCATGGTCAACAAGAACGCCATCCCTCAGGACATCCGGGCAAAGATGAATCTGTAACACCAACGGCGGCATGGGACTGAGAAAACAAATACCCAACACCGTCACCTGCCTCAACCTTATATCAGGGGCGGTGGCGGTCATCATGGCCTTTCAGGACAGACTTGACGCGGCTCTCGGCTTTATCATTTTAGCCGCTGCATTTGACTTCCTGGACGGTCTGACAGCCCGTGCCCTCAATGCATACTCGGAAATAGGAAAGGAGCTGGACTCCCTCTCGGACACAGTGAGCTTCGGTCTGGCTCCTTCCCTTATTCTCTACAACTATCTGGACGGCTTCACGACCGGAGTTCATCCTTATGTCTGCTATTTCCCGCTCATACTCGCGGCCTTCACAGCCGTCAGACTGGCCAAATTCAACATTGACACCCGCCAGAGCGAGAATTTCCTCGGCCTGCCGGTTCCGGCATCCGGCCTGTGCGCCGCATCCTTAGCCGCATTCGCCGGCCACTACGAGCACATAGCCAACACATTCCTGGCCAACAACCTGACCATCCCGATTGTCACCATAATCCTGTCCGCCCTCATGGTGAGCGAAATTCCGATGTTCTCGATGAAGCTCAAATCCATGAAATGGAAGGACAACGCAGGTCGTTTCACATTCCTGTGCATAACAATACCCGCCGCAGCCGCTTTTCTCATACTGAAGATTCACTGGACGGGCATCGTATTCTTCATATTCGCGTTCTACATCATCTGGAACGCGTCCGCCGCATTATTCCGAAAACTGTCTGACAAGTAAGTCTATCGTCCTGTCGGCACACTCACCCTTCGCCCCGAAATAGAACTTTATCTTAGGCTCCGTTCCGGAGGGACGCACTGTCACCACAGAGCCGTCCTCAGCGAAGAACCTGAGCACATTGGACTTGGGCAGCCCGGTCTTCTCCGGTTCTGTATAGTCTATAACCTTGACCACCGGCGACTCTCCCAGATGCGAGGGCGGGTTCTCACGGTAACGCCTCATCATGGCGGCTATCTGCTGGACACCGTCAACGCCTTTCTTGGTCAGCGACACCAGCTTCTCGCGGTATATGCCGAACTCAGCGTATATCTTCTGCAGCAAGCCATACAGAGTCAGCCCCTGATCCGCAGCCCAGGCAGCGCACTCGGCCACGAAGGAGCAGGTGATCACGGCATCCTTGTCGCGGACGAACTCGCCTACATTGAAGCCATAGCTCTCCTCGCCACCGCATATGAAAGTCCTGCGGCCCTCATTCTCGCGGACTACCTGCGCGATATACTTGAAGCCGGTCAGCACGTCGTACATCCGCACCCCGAAGCTGTCAGCTATGGCTTTCATCAGCTCGGTCGTCACTATCGTCTTCACGCAGTACGTGTCCTCATTGAGCCGGCCCGACTCCTTCCAGCGCGTAAGTATATAGTAGGTGAGTATCGAAGCCGTCTGATTGCCGGTCAGCAGCACCATCTCCCCCTTGTCATCGCGTACGGCCACGCCCACACGGTCCGCATCGGGGTCGGTCGCCAGCACGATGTCGGCCCCTTTCTCCCCCGCCAGGGCCACAGCCATCCTCAAGGCCGAGGGCTCCTCGGGATTGGGCGACACGACGGTCGGGAAATTGCCGTCACTTACCATCTGAGCCTCCACTGGATATATCTCAGTAAACCCTATCTGCCTCAAAGCCCGCGGCACCAGACGCACTCCGGTACCGTGCAGAGGGGTGTAGACCAGCCTGATGTCCCGGTGACGGGCCACGCTCTCAGGTGACAGCATCAGGGACAGCACCGAGTCCAGGTACACTTTGTCGGTCTCCTCTCCCATCATCTGAATCCGGGCCGCTCCGTCTTCCCCGAACCTTACCATGGATGGATCCGATATCCTGTTGACCTCGTCTATCACGGCTGTGTCGTGAGGGGCGGTAAGCTGGGCTCCGTCCTGCCAGTAGGCCTTGTAGCCGTTATATTCCTTGGGATTGTGCGAGGCCGTAACCATCACGCCGGCATGGCAGTGATAATGACGGATGGCGAAACTCAGCTCAGGAGTGGGCCGTATGTCGTCGAACAGATACACATGGAAACCGTTGTTGGCAAACACCTCCGCCGTTATCCTGGCGAAATCGCGGCTGTTGTTCCTCGAGTCAAAGGACACCGCCACCTTTATTTCCTCTCCGGGAAAGGCCTTGGCTATGTAGTTGGCAAATCCCTGAGTGGCCATCCCCACCGTGTACTTGTTCATGCGGTTGGTGCCCACGCCCATGATGCCGCGCAGGCCGCCCGTACCGAACTCCAGGTTGCGGTAAAAGGCGTCTTCCAGTTCTTTCTCGTCTCCGTGAAGGAGTGCTTCGACCTTGGTCCTCGTCTCCGCATCATAAGCGGGACCCGTCCACTGCATTGCTGCTTCTCTGTAATCCATATTCCAATGATTAGATTAATTATACGCAAAACTACAACTAATATCTCAAAAACACAACGAACGCAGAGCAGTTGCCCGGAAAATTGACGGTATGCTCATGATTTTCCCGCAGTCAGGATTTATATCAACCTGTCAACTGCGGTCCTGTCACGCCATGACCTCAGTCAATGGCCTCGGAGACAATCAGGACGCGGGAGTTGTCGGAGGCAGTGGTGCCCAAGACGCGGAGAATGCCGCTTTCAGCGGTTCCGAGGCGTTTGCGCAGCTCTTCGGAGCTCATCGGGAAATTGCGGGCAGTGACGGAACATTCCGGGTACTGTCTGCGGAACTCCTTGACAATGGTCTTGTTGAACGGCAGTACCCTGACAATCCGGCGGATTTTCCCGGGGAAATGTTCCACAGGCACGTCCCCCACGTAGAAATGAGTGGATGCGGAGATTTTCCGCAGGCCGAAGCGGCAGGCCGGCAGCTTGAATGCCCCGCTTTTGAGCAAGGCGGGGGAAGGCTCGAAAAGGCAGCCCCTTATCTCCGAAGGGGAAGCCAGCCTGGCTGCGGCATCTGCCTCCTCGCGGAAGGTAAATGTGAATTCTGCTGTCTGCGAGGCGTCTTCGCCGGTGATTTCCACCACAGTCACCGGAATATCCTCCACTGCCACAGTGCTGCCGCGGAGCATCAGCACCAGCACCTCCTTGCACTCGTGCCCGTGGGACAGGATATGCACTCCGGCGGTTTCGGGCAGTTCCGACAGCAGAGCCCGGATGTCGGCCATCGGAGAGGCTTTGAGCAGAATGCACGGGGCAATGCGCAGCAGCTCCTTTTTAAGGACAGTGATATCCGGCTCGCACTCCTTGATGGAAAATACCCTTTCGCCATACCTGCCCCTGCGGGCCGGATCGAGATAGACCAGACCGTATGTGTCCGGGGCGATACCGCCCAGCATTTCCAAGCTGATATCAGCCCGGTGTACGGCGATGTTGTGCCTGCCCAGTGCCGGAAAATTGTGCCTGGCACATTCGCAAAGTTCCTCAGAGCGTTCGAAATAGTCTACCGAGGCTGCCTTTTGCGACAGGCTCCACGAGTCCACGCCGAGTCCGCCGGTAAGGTCAGCCACCCTGTCGCCCTCATGGACGAACCGCTGCTTGTACAGAGCCGTGGCCTGCGAGCTGCACTGCTCCAACGAAAGGGACTTGGGATAGGTCAGCCCCGGCTCGGCATACCACAGCGGCAGCTTGTACCTCGCGGTCTGTCTGCCACGGATGCATCTGACCGCCAGTTCCATGTCGATGCCGCTCCAGCGGTCGCGGTGCAGCATCAGGCCGGCCGTATCCTCCGCCTCATGTGCCAGTATAAACTCCCTTAATGTTCTATCCATCATCCTGCAAAGTTAAGAAGCCCTTTTTAATTTCCTCAAAAATCATTTGCGCTCTTCTTTCCGGTCGGCTTAAAAGCCATATCGCCTGCTTTGGGATTTATGGATTATCGCTGAGCCATGATTCTGTATTGCCATGTGCAGCACTCAGAAATACATCCTGATTATCAGAGACTTATGAAGCGCCTTGCACATCTGCCCGGTTTTAAAATGACCAAATGTGCAGTACGCCTTGTAAGGCCTTGATTATCAAGGGGGATTTTTCACAAACTGCACACGACGGTACAAATTTATGTCAGGCATACTCCTGCTGGAATACTTGAGGTGGGAAAACAGACAGGATTAAGTCCGTTCAGAAGAAAATGAGGGCGGGCTGAATTCACTTGGGAAAATGCGCGTTGAACATTCAGCAACGAGAAAAGACTTGCCGCCCTCGGCACAAGAGGGAGGGGCCCGC
>ERZ779889.3607-NODE-3607-length-11091-cov-3.623233_pt1 | contig 11091 bp, 11 predicted proteins | sample MGYA00511030_ERZ779889 | MGnify/ENA primary metagenome ERZ779889 (study PRJEB29588, sample SAMEA2160616) | human gut metagenome | biome: human gut; feature: human-associated habitat; material: faeces | place: Denmark | collected 2008/2010 ...
CATTCTCTTAGCCTCATCAAAAATCAATGCTTTGCGGATGATTTCCTCACCTGATCCTTCAATGCGTTCATCCTTCTCACCCATGCCATGGGGTCGCTGGCTTTCAGCCGCTCGGTCGCGCTCGCATCCCTGGCCAGCTTTGGCATCAGCAACTCCATACGCCGATTCGCCGCATCGTCATTCTTGGCCAGGTGCGGATGGAGCCGCTCTGTCAGGATGAGGTGACTGTACATCATGGGTCGGTATTCCTTCAAACAAATACCGCCGCCGCATACGTCCGCACTTGCCGATAGGATGCAGCGACTGTTCCGTCAGCTTCAGCTCGGGAATCCAATAGGCGCCAACGCGGGTATAGGTGAACCTGTTCACGTTTCATTCCTCCTGATGATGTTTTATCAAATTGCAGAGCGGTTTGGGACCGTTGCTCTCCGGGGCGCCGACGTGGGCAACTGACTGACGGGAATGAACACGCCCCTTGCGATGGCGTCGGCTCGGATGGCTGCGCTCTTTGCCTCCCTTTCAGCTTTTTTCTTTGCTCTGACCTTGTCTTCGTATTTCTTTTGCGCTCCGCTGGCCTTGCGGGCGCGTTCGTGGACGAGGATTTTTTCCACAAACTCGTTGAGCATGGTTGTGGTCAGGGGTTCAAAACGTTCGTATTTATCAAGCAGGGCAATGAACCGTTCTGATGACTGCTGACGGTTCTCATACGCCGCAATCGTCGCTTCCAGCGTTTCGATTTCGGCAAGGTCTGCAAGCAGAGCCTCTTTTTCCTTTTCGGTCAGTGAGCTCATACCCTTGATGAATTCCTCGTAGGATGCCTCTGCCGGGCAGGAGTCATCAAAATCTGCTTCATTCAGTTCAAAAGTCATGTCAGGCTCGTTTGCCGCGATCTTTTCATCATACTCATCGTTGACGCGTTCCCAAAGCGCTGAGTTTCTTTCGAGAACAGCCGTGAGTTTTTCATCAAGGGTGCCGATTTCTGCGTAGAGTCGCTCTGCGCTTTCATCGGTCATGCGGGAGTAGATTTCGTTGATTTGATTCTCATACCTTTCGATTTCGGCGAGGTCTGCAAGCAGAGCCGCTTTTTCCTCCGGGGTCAATGAACGCAGGCTTTCAACAAAACTCTTAAGTGGCTGTACGCCGCAGTCACCGGAAGTCTCACAGACGGAAACATCGGGCTTCGTTGCCGGCTTGCCAGGCTTCGTCTCGTTCACCGAAATCGCCGCCGCAGATACTGTAGCTATGCTGAGTGCAAGCACAAGTGCGAAGATAATCGTAAAAATTGTTTTTCTGTTTTTCATAACAAATGCTCCTTTGTTTTAATTTGCGGTTTCGCTTTCCGCAACATAAGTATAGCAGAACGGAGCATACTGTTCACCGAAAAAACGCTTGAATTTTGTCACAAAGCTGTAAGAATCGAAGGGCGGTACAAATATCATTTCTCATTCTCACCGGCTCTGTAAAAGAAGTTCCTATATTAAAACGCCTCCGCTAATCCGTTTGTGTGTCCAATGGCAACTTCACGGCAATCGTCGTCCCCTTTTCCGAGCTTTCCTCAACACGAACCTCGCCGCCGTGCAGTGTGACGATTTCCCACACCAGCGATAGTCCCAATCCCACGCCGCCGTTTTCCCGGCTTCTGGATTTGTCTACACGAAAGAAAGGCTGAAAAATGCTTTCTCTGTATTGCTCGGGCACCCCGCAGCCGGTATCAGAAACTCGTATAATAAGCCGTTTTTCTTCTTCTGTTACAGTAATGCGCACTATCCCGTCCGGACGGTTGTATCGTATGGCGTTTTCGGTAAGATTAAAGAGCAGACGATAGATCAGCGTGTCACTGCCGGTCATAGTATGCCGCATCAAAACGCTCGGAATACCAGGGATCAGCCACATCGCCGCCCCGGTCGGTATAGTCCATCAGCTTGTGCACTTTTTCGTCCGAATCGTCGCTGAAGATGCGGAGCATATTGCGGATATTGGCACTGTCCATGCCGATGAACAGATCGTATTTGTCATAGTCGCTCTTTTGCAGAAACACCGCACGCTTGCCGTCGCAGGACCGCCCGTGCTTTGCAAGCTCCGCCTTTGCCGGAGGATAGACCGGATTTCCGATGCCGTTCCATATCTCTTCCGTGCTTGTGGCAAAGGAAGCGATCACAAATCGGTCTGCCTCGCCTCGCCTCGCCTTGCTACAAGGTCTTTGAATATAAACTCCGCCATCGGACAATCCTTCGGACATGGCCCCGTACATCATTCTTGCATGCGTGACATTACGGCAGAACGCAAGAACTTTCAGTTTACTTGCATCTGCATAGGTTGTCTTTTATTTTATCGAGGAATGTTACCTCGGTGTCGTTGGTTAAGAATTGGTTGGTCATCCTATCTTGCAACCATTTTCCGCCTTATAGAAACAAGTGTTTCTCTACTATTTTATTGTATAACAATTATCGCCGATTTACAATAGGATTATTTGAAAAATTTAGCGAACCTATAATTTCTTTATTCCTCATGCTCTTTCTAAACCGATTACCGGTATCGGCAACAAGCTATCTGAACTTCTATGTTGGTGTGCTGTTGAAATCCTTTTCTCTGATTACGGCGGTTCCATTATTGGACACCGAAACCGCTTGGCAACTCCCCGAAACAGAGTTACAACACGCAAATAGCAAAGCGGCAAGAGTTCCCTTCGCTTATCTTTGTCAACTGCGGTACAGTTTTAACACCATTTCATGCCAAACTCCGCTTTTATCTCCTGGATCAGCTCTGCGGGTTTTGCCTCCCATTCCCCTACGCTATTGGCGTAGACACTGCGTGCGCTACGCTTTCCGGTAACGATAACCGAACAGCTTCCTTCCCCCACATCCCTGCGCCTTGTAGCGGAGCCGGAGCTATTGCCGATCGGCTGCCGTTCTTTTTTTGTTTTGTTGTTTGCTGTGATGATTGGAAGAACAATGGGGCGGTGGGGACTGCTTCCGCCGGGATACAGGCGTTCCGTCATGCCTACTTCGCCGGCGACTGATATACGGACGGCTGGTCTGGTGCCGGATCGCCGCTCTTGTTACAATAATGTTTTGAAAATGTTTCAAAAGAGGTTGACGATGCCGTCTGCCTATGTTATACTGTTCGTGTCAAGTGAAAACTCCCGCAATTTTTCCGGAGCGAAGGAGCCGCCATATATACGGCTCTCGACCAGTATACCTTATGTAGCGCAACCGTTGCGGGAGCGAAAAAGTACAATGGCAAAAACAATCAGGCATATTCTAAAACACGGTGAAAGGAATTGATTTTATGAAAAAGATGCTTTCTTGGGTTCTGGTATTGTCGTTTTGTCTGCCGATTCTTCTTTCCTGCGGGCAGGAAACTTCCGGAACCAAGGCCCCTGCGACCGTCAGCGATCCATCCGCTACAACGACCGCCGCTTCGCCCGAAACCGGAACGCCCGCTTCCTCCGCCTCAGAAGAGCCGGAAGAACTGAAGTGGGACTACGGCTTCGGTGTCTACACCATCCAAACGGCAGACGGGGAGCACACGCTTTACAAGAGCAGTCAAATTCTGAGTCTGGACGGAACCAATCCCGACAAAGCCCGGTTTACCATTCACCCGAAAACCAAAAACGACCAGGCATGCTATGCCATTTATTTCGGGGATGACGAGGTGGATCTGTTGGCCATCACCTCCTTCCTGCCGGATGCGGCCGAGCTGAAGCAGGAACGGGGCGGCTACGACCCCAAAAATATCAAGAATTACTGGACCTTTGAAGCCTACGAGGACGGCACCTGCCGAATCGTTCCCTTCAGCTCCAAAGAAAGCCGCCCCATCTGCCTTGCAGTAAGAGATGGGAAGGTTGTGGTCGAAAGCCGGGAGGACGACAACCCCGGGCAGTTGTTCCGGATAGAGAAAGCCGGAAAACACAGCACCTACAGGGAATTTGCCTCCAAGGGCGGCAACATTTTCGTGCGCATTCACAAAAACGATATTTCAATAGGCACCGGCATTACCGAAGAGTTTATGCAGGAATTCGCCGACCATTTTCAGGAGGCCTATGAAGCGGAAATTGAATTGACCGGTTACATTCCCTATGATGTGATCGTGGTCAGCGGTTGGGAGAACTTAGGCTATGTTGCAGGGGTTTCAGACAACTATCATGTAATCAACGCCAACCGGGGATTTATGCGGGAGGAGTTGGTCAAGAGCGTATCCCGGAAGAAAAATCTGAACATTTTTGATTTGTCCTTCGGTCTTCTGCATGAATTGGGTCACATGTTTGATTCGGGAAGAGGCTGGAACTTTGAAAGCGAAGCCTGGACCGATCTGAAGCTCTGCTATGTGCTCTACAAGCTGACCGAAGACCATAAGAATACCGACGGAACCGTTTTCGGCTGTGCCTCCTCCGACTACGGAGCAAGCCGTTGCTTCACCTATGAAACCATGACCGAGGGTCTGGATATTCACAAAAGCAAGGGCGCTATGACCACGGTGTACGGCTTTTTCGGAGCGGCAAAGCTCTTTTTGGACATGACCTACGATCCGGATTTCGGCGGTTGGGAGCCTTTCATCCAAACCTTCCACTGGTTCCAGGACAATGGCTACACCCAAAACTCCTTTGACCGTTGGACAAAATTCACCACCTTTGTGGAAAAGCTTTCGGAGTTTTCCGGTCAGGATGTGAAATCCAAATATCTCACCGAGGAAAACTGGGAGGTCTTCCGCAGATACTACCAGGAAGAAACCAAAGATGTGGTTTAAATAGGCAAAAAACAGGCCATCCTTTTTCGGGACGGCCTTTTTTTGTTGAAAATTGCCCTTGCAATCGAAAAAAATATGGTATACAATGCAGGGGTAAGTTTTCGGGCCGAAAAACAATAGGAGGAAGCAAATGTACAGAATTGCGCAGAAAAAAACGCTGAACCCCACGGTCACGCAGATGGATATTGAGGCTCCTTATGTTGCCGCAAAAGCGCAGGCGGGACAGTTCATTATTTTGCGTGTCCATAAAAACGGAGAGCGCATCCCCCTGACGATTGCCGGATATGACCGGACGGCAGGCACCGTTCGGATCATTTTTCAGGTGGTGGGTGCCACAACCATGCTGTTGAACGCCAAAAATGAGGGCGAATATATTGAGGACTTTGTGGGTCCTTTGGGAAATGCCACCGACCTGGGAGGCGTGAAAAAAGCGCTGGTGGTGGGCGGAGGAGTCGGCAGTGCCATCGCTCTGCCCATTGCACAGGCGCTGAAGAAGAACGGCTGTGCCGTCACTTCGGTGGTCGGCTTCCGGAATAAAGACCTGGTCATTCTGAAAGAAGACTTCCAAGAGGCTTCGGAGCGGTTTATTCTGATGACCGATGACGGCAGTGCCGGCCGAAAGGGGCTTGTCACCGAGCCTCTTCGGGAGATTCTGGAGAAAGAAAAGGATATTGACAAAATTTTCATCATCGGTCCTTTGGTCATGATGAAATTCGCCGTGGAGTGCGCCCGTCCCTTCGGGGTGCCTACGGTGGTGTCCATGAATCCCATCATGATCGACGGCACCGGGATGTGCGGATGCTGCCGCCTGACCGTAGGCGGGAAAATGCTTTTTGCCTGTGTTGACGGTCCGGATTTTGACGGCTGCCTGGTGAATTTTGACGAAGCCATCAGCCGCTCCGCCCAGTATGCGGAATTTGAAAGAAAGGCAAGAGAAAAGACCTGCAATCTCTTGAAAAAAGGTTGTTGAAGATGCCCAATATGCAGATGAACAAAACACCTATGCCCACAAGAGAAGCCGAAAAGCGAAACAAGGATTTTGAAGAGGTCACTTTGGGCTATACCGAGGAAATGGCGTTGAACGAGGCGCAAAGATGCCTGAATTGCAGAAATATGCCCTGCAAGGACGGATGCCCGGTGGGTATTTCGATCCCGGAATTCATCAAGGCTCTGCGGGAGGGCAACAAGGAGGGGGCCTACGCCGTTCTTTCTTCTTCCTCCTCTCTGCCGGCAGTCTGTGGCAGAGTTTGCCCCCAGGAAAAGCAGTGCGAATCAAAATGTGTGCGGGGACTGAAGGGGGAGCCGGTGGCCATCGGCCGGCTGGAACGCTATGTGGCGGATTTTCACAATACCCAAAACACCAAAGCTCCCGAAAACCCTCAGCCCAACGGTCACCGGGTAGCGGTGGTTGGCTCCGGCCCCGCCGGGTTGAGTTGTGCCGGCGATTTGGCCCGAAAAGGCTACGCCGTTCATGTTTTTGAGGCGCTTCATCTGGCCGGAGGAGTGCTCTCCTACGGCATTCCCGAATTCCGTTTGCCCAAATCCATTGTGAACAGAGAAGTGGCCGAGCTGGAAAAGCTGGGCGTAAAAATAGAGACCAATGCAGTCATTGGGCGGACGCTCACGGTGGACGACCTGTTTGAACAGGGCTTTGAAGCGGTGTTTCTGGGTTCCGGTGCCGGTTTGCCCAAATTTATGGGCATTCCCGGCGAAGAACTGAAGGGGGTCTATTCGGCAAACGAATTTCTCACCAGAAACAATCTGATGAAGGCCTACCTGGATTCTTCCGACACCCCGGCGGTCTTGGGCAAAAGAGTGGCCGTGGTGGGCGGAGGAAATGTGGCCATGGACGCCGCCAGAACCGCCCTGCGGCTGGGTGCGGAAAGCGTCCGGGTGGTCTACCGCCGGAGCATGTCGGAACTGCCGGCACGGCGGGAAGAGGTGGAGCACGCCATCGAGGAAGGAGTAGAATTCTGCCTCCTGCAGAACCCTGTGGAGATTCTCGGCTACGATACTTCCGACCGGAAAGACCCCCACTTCGGCTGGGTACGGGCCCTGCGCTGTATCGAAATGCAGCTGGGCGAGCCCGACGAAAAAGGCCGGCGGCGCCCCGAACCGGTTCCCGGTTCGGAATTTGAGCGGGAGGTGGACACGGTTATACTGGCTTTGGGCACTTCCCCCAATCCCTTGTTGAAAAACACCACCAAGGGCCTTGAAACCGATCGGCACGGATGCTTGGTCGTCAGGGAAGGCTCCACCGAAACCACCCGTAAACGGGTCTATGCCGGCGGCGATGCGGTGACCGGATCTGCAACGGTGATTCTGGCTATGGGTGCCGGTAAAGAAGCCGCTCTGGAAATTCACCGTCTGCTTTCCGGCGAAGCCGGACAATAAAACCAACCAACATTTTTGATGCGAGCTTGGTCGGTTTTGCCCTTCATTTCGTAGAAATTTCGGTGGCTGTTGCGGCAAAATAACGGCTGAAAGCCGCCAAGACCACTGTAGCCTGGGAGGTTAAAAAATTCTTTCGGAATTTTTAACCTCCCCTTTTTATACAAATTCCGGAAAATTTCCGATGGAAAAAGGGGCGCCTGAATGAAATCTCCCGATTTGCGGAACACTCTTGTTGAGAACCGGAAAACGGGAGGTGCTTTTTATGGAAACAGCGGTACAATTGCTCTATTGCGGAAGCAACGAAGGCTATGAAGGAATCCTCTTTTCGCTTCTTTCGGCCATGCGGCGCACGAGGCGTCCCCTGCAGGTCACTCTTCTGACCGCCGCTCTGAATCTTCCCTGCGGCAAGCCCATTGAATGCGCCAAGGCGGAATATGCCAAAGGACTGCTCCAGAGCCGGAAGGACGGCAGCACTCTCCGGCTTTTGGACAGAAGCGCAGAGCTGACCGACCTTCTTGCCGCCATGGCTCCTTTGCCCAAAGGGGTTTCTCCCTACGCCTTTCTGAAATTTTTTGCCGACAAAGCGGAGCTTTCCGGGAGGGTACTCTATCTGGACGCCGACACCCTTCTGTCGGGCGATGTGGGGATCGTTTTCGACCAAGGCCTTTCGGACTGCGCCTTCGGTGCTGTACGGGATGCCAAGGGCAGCTGGATCATCGCCCCCGACTATTTTAACACAGGAGTTCTGCTGTTCGATCTGGAGCGCGCAAAAAAGGAAGGGCTTTTTGAAAAAGCCCGCCTCCTGCTGAAAGAAGAACGGCTGTATCTTCCCCACCGTTCTGCCTTCTATTATACCGGCGTGCCGGCATACCTTCTGCCCCCTTCCTGCAACGAGCAGACCCGCCTGCGTTCCGATACGCTGGTCCGGCACTTTTGCAGACAATTCAAACTTTTTCCTCTGCCCCATCTCAAAGAAGGCGCCCCCTTCAGAGGCTATGAAATGCGCGGGAAGGAATATAAACGCTTCGAGCGAACCTACGAAGAATATCTTCTGCAGCGGGAGGGCAGAAAAGCCGAATAAGACTCTCTGGTTTCTGAACGGAATTTCCGGATTTCTTCAACTTTTTCTTGATTTTTTACCGGCCCTGTGCTACAATCCTTCCTTGTGGAAAGGAAGGAACGGATTTTATGACATTTACACTGATTCTTTGCGGCGCAACCTGTCTTTTCATGATCCTCTCCATCTTCCTTTATCCCACGGTGAAGGTGGGAAAACTGCATTTGGACAGCTATGTGCTGGCGGCACTGACGGGTGCTCTGGTCCTTCTTTGCTCGGGAAGGGTTTCCTTTGGGCATATTCTTGAAAAAATGACCGAAAACAGCGCCGTGAATCCCCTGAAGATTCTTTGCCTGTTTCTCTCCATGACCTTTTTATCGGTGTTTCTCGATGAACTGGGCTTTTTCTCCTTCTTAGCCGTGAAGGCTTTGGAAAAGTCAGGAACGAACCAGAAAAAGCTCTTTTTCTACCTGTATTTTACGGTATCGGTGCTGACCGTATTCACCTCCAACGATGTGATCATCCTGACCTTCACTCCCTTTATCTGCTATTTTTCCAAAAACGCCGGCATTGACCCCCTTCCCTATCTGTTCGCCGAATTTATCGCAGCCAACACCTGGAGCATGGCTCTGATTATCGGAAATCCCACAAATATTTACTTAGCCACCTCCTCAGGCGTTTCCTTTTTCTCCTATTTTTCAGCCATGCTCCTCCCCACAGTTCTTACCGGTCTGGTTGCCCTGCTGATGCTTTGGTTGCTTTTCCGGAAAAAATTGCAAAAACCAATGGAAATTCAAAGAAAAAAAGCCTTTTTGGGGGACCGTCCCTCGCTGATTCTGGGCATTTTGTTGCTTTCTTCCTGCACCGTCACCATGGCGGTGAGTTCCTATTTCAATGTGGAAATGTGGATCATCTCTTTGGGCGCCGTTCTCCTTCTTTGTGTTCTTTCGGCAATTCTGAGTCTTTGCAGACGGCGGAGGCCTTCGGAGCTTTGGGGTGCGCTGAAGCGCCTGCCCTACGCCATTATCCCCTTTGTCCTTTCTATGTTTGTCCTGGTTTTGGGGTTGAATGAGGCGGGCTTTACAGGGCTGGTGGCAGAATTTCTCGGCCGGAAACAGCCCCTTTTGCGCTATGGCCTCTCCTCTTTTCTTGCCGCCAATGTGGTGAACAACATTCCCATGAGCGTCTTCTATTCTTCGGTATTGGAATGGGGAAAGGCACCCCTTCCGGCGGTCTACGCTACGGTGATCGGCTCGAACATCGGTGCCTTTTTAACGCCTATCGGAGCCTTGGCGGGGATCATGTGGTCGGGACTTCTGCGCAACTGCGGCGTGCCCTTCCAAAACCGTACCTTTTTGAAATACGGGGTATTGCTGTCCTTGCCCGCCATGGGAGCGGCGTTGCTCGGTCTGTTCCTGTGTATGTAACCAAAAGGGCAAGTCTTCCGATCATCCGGCGGACACGCCCTTTTAAAAAGTCCGAGCCTTCCGCTTTGTAAAATCTCCGAAAGGGTGCCCTTCCCCTGCAAGCGTTTTTGAAAAGCCCTTTCTTCATTCCCTGATTGAAAAAACCGCTGCGCCCCAAAAGGGAAGCGCAGCGGTTTTTCGGTGCGGAATTTTGGGACTCGGATGCCCCTTTTCGGTTTTCGGTTCGGCTTATTTCACCGTGGAAAACTCCAGAACGGTGGTTGCATCGTACAGCTCCCCCGGACGCAGAACACAGGGAATAAAATCCGGACGGTTGGGCGCATCGTTGGGCAACTGCGTCTCCAAACACAGGGCGTGAAGGGGACGCTGAGGCACGCCACCCTTGAAAAGCTCCGGACCGTTCATTACACAGCCGGTGTATAATTGCAGATTCGGAAGACTGGTGTAAACCGTCAGGCTCCGTCCCTCTGTGCGCTCGCAAAGGAATGCCGCCCGCTTCACCATGCCGTTGAAACTGCGCAATTCAAAACTGTGGTCAATGGGGTTTCGGATGGGCCGCAAAGTTGTGAAATCGAAAATCGTATCCTTTACCGGCTGGAAACCGCAGGGCAACGGAATCTGGTCTTCGTCTGTGGGCAAATAGCGGTCGCTGTTGAGAAACAGCTCATGCTCCATCACCGAAGAACCGCCTACCCCCGTCAGATTGAAATAGGCATGATTGGTCATATTCAATACCGTCGGCTTGTCGGTTTCTGCCCGGTAGTTGAGAATCAAACGGTTCTCCTCGGTAAAGGTGTAGGTCACGCAAACCTGCAGTGTGCCCGGATAGTTTTCCTCCCCGTCAGGCGATACAAAATAGAACCGCACACCCGTCCCCAGCTCGTTTTCAAAGGTGACCGGAGTGAACAGCTTTTTGTCAAAACCCTCTTTTCCGCCGTGCAGAGAGTCCTTCGTCCCCGAATTGACGAAAAGCTTGTAGCTCTTCCCGTCCAGCGTGAATTCGGCATTTCCGATCCGGTTGCACACCCGGCCAATGATGGCACCCTGATACCCCGCCGCTTGAAGATAACTCTCTAAATTGTCATAACCGCAGACAATATCCTTTAAGTTCCCTTCCCGATCCGGCATGCAAAGCGATTGAATAATGCCCCCCAGAGTGAGCAGAGTCACCGATGCCCCCGATGAATTCTCTATCCTGTATGCAAGCACATCTCTTCCGTCAGGCATCGTGCCGAAAATGCGTTTGGTGATGACCATGATTTCCTCCCAAATCTGTATATTTACAAGAATTCCGATATAATCCCAATCTCTATTTTACAATGCCGCCCCACCTTTGTCAAGGGGCAAACATCCTCTTTTTGCCTATACCCCCTGCGCCCAGCGCTCCTCGCAGAACTTCCTGCCCTGCACCCTGTTTTCTTTGCAGGGCCCCGCCCTGCACCCGGCGCCCCCCTTTGAAAAAGGGGT
>ERZ779889.3610-NODE-3610-length-11077-cov-2.642896_pt1 | contig 11077 bp, 4 predicted proteins | sample MGYA00511030_ERZ779889 | MGnify/ENA primary metagenome ERZ779889 (study PRJEB29588, sample SAMEA2160616) | human gut metagenome | biome: human gut; feature: human-associated habitat; material: faeces | place: Denmark | collected 2008/2010 ...
ACACAGAACAATTCGCAGAATACGGATACAACACTTACAAAAGGTGCTACGATCAAACAAAACAATATGAATTTTACAGTCAACGATCAGAATAGTGTAACATTCAAAGGAATGAATACTAAGAAAGCAAATGTTACGATCCCTGACACGATCATATCGCAGGGAAAGAAACTGAAAGTTACAACGATCGCGGAAGGTGCATTTGAGAAGAATACTTCGATCAAAAATGTTACATTAGGTAAAAATGTAAAACAGATCGGAAAGAAAGCTTTCAGAAACTGTAAAAAGCTTAAGAAAGTCAACTATTCGTCAAATTTACAGCAGCTTGGAGCACAAAGCTTTGAAAATTGTACCGATTTACAGCAGGTATCTCTTCCTGATTCTGTAAAGACAATCGGAAAGAAAGCCTTTAAGAACTGTAAGAAACTCAAAAAGTTTACAGTCGGAAAGAAGAAAAAGGCTGCGAAAAAAGCAGGAGGAATGCTTGTACCGTCTGATGCATTGACAACTACATCTGTAGAAAAAATGGCTGATGTGCAGGAGACATTAGAAGATGCAAAAACTGGAAATCTCATCATAACAGAGGAAGAAGTTTCTTCTTATGCAGCATTGAATATGAAGATTGCGATCGGTAATAATGCATTGGAAAACTGCTCTAACTTAAAATCCGTTATCGTAAACTGTGCAGTCAGTGTGATCGGTAACTCAGCATTTAAGAACTGTACCAAACTTTCAGCAATTATCGTACGTTCTTTGATCTTAAAATCAGTTGGCAAGAAGGCACTGACCGGAGTAAGTAAGTGTAAGATTTCAGTGCCGACAAAGAAATTCAAACCATACCGCAAGCTTTTTAAGAACAAAGGACAGGGTAAAAAAGTCTTTGTTGCGGCAACGTAATAAAAGCTGAAAAAATATTTTTCTAAAAAACTGCAAAGAACAGGCTTGTAAAGAATGTATCTGTACTAGTTTTTTGACATGATTTAACAGATTGTTGTTTTTATAAAGCAGAAAGAAAAGTTTTGAAAGTGTAATGCTGTGAACAGAAATATAAATGTGCACAAAAATCCATTGTTTTCAATGGATTTTTGTGTTATTATGCATAAAACCATATTGGATAGGAGGAATAACGTATGAGAAAAAACAGTACAAAGAAATTCTTTGCAGCATTGTTATCGGCGGCAATGATCCTGACTTCAACAGGCGTGTCAATGATCGATGGTGCAAAGGCCGATGCAGCAGGAAACGCAGTCTTAAAACAGGCTAAGAAAACGGTAAGCATCCGGCAGGGAAAGAAAACAACACTCAAGATCACAAAGAAGAACATTAAAAAAGTAAAGAAGATCATATGGACTTCTAAGAACAAAAAGATCGCAACCGTCAGCAAAAAAGGTGTAGTCAAAGCGGTCAAAGCAGGAAAGACTACAATTACGGCAAAAGTAAATTACAAAGCAAAAGGTGCAAAGAAGTTTGCAAACAAGAAGTTAAAATTTACTGTAAAAGTTACGGCAAAGAAAGCCGCAGAGACAAAAGAACCCGCAGTAAGTAAAACACCTGCAGCTACAGCAAGTCCGGCGCCGGCAGCAACGGCAGCACCGAGTCAGACACCGGCACAGCCGACTTCAAAGAACGGCATTGCCATGTATGATTCCGGTAAGATGGATGCAAATCTTACGGCAACAGAGTTGATGAAGAAGATGGGACAGGGCTGGAATCTGGGAAATACATTAGAAGCCTGTGGAAGTGCAAAAGAGACACAGGGTTTTACACCGGAAGATTTTGAAACATTCTGGCAGAAAGTACCTACTACACAGACAACGATGGATGGAATCCACAGCTATGGTATCAATTCGGTGCGTATTCCGGTAGCATGGTCAAACATGATGTCAGACGATGGGAAATACACGATCAATGATGCATATTTTAACCGTGTAGAAACCGTTATGAACTATGCATTCAAAAACGACATGTATGTCATTCTTAACATCCACTACGATAGTGACTGGTGGGGACAGTTCGGCGACAAAGATGAAACAGTCAGACAGCAGGCATGGGATCGTTTCGAAGCATTCTGGACACAGATTGCGAACCGTTATGCAGAATATTCAGAACATCTTGTATTTGAATCTGCAAACGAGGAACTTGGAGATCGTTTAAATGATGACTGGAAGAAGCAGCAGACGGGAAGCCTTGGAACCGGCGTCCTGACAGAAGATGAATGCTATGAAATGACAAACAAGATCAATCAGAAGTTTGTTGACATTGTACGTGCTACAGGCGGAAACAATGTTAAGAGACAGCTTTTGATCGCTGGATATAACACAGATATTGATAAGACAGTAGACAGCCGTTTCAAAATGCCTACAGACATTGATGGGAATGGTAAAGATAAGTTAAGCGTATCGATTCATTATTACTCACCAAGTACATATTGTATCGCAGAAGATCCTAAGAATAGTTGGGGTTATGATGCAGACTGGGGAACGGATGAGCAGGTAGCTACATTACATGCGGACTTTGACAAGATGTCAGTCTTTACAAAAGAAGGATATGGCGTGATTATTGGTGAATACGGTGTATGCAGTTCTTCAAAATATGGTGTTACAAACTTCTTTAAAGAAGTAGCAACTTATGGAAAACAGCTTGGATTTACACCTGTTCTCTGGGATACCGGTGTTTGGTACAATAGAAAGAACGGATTATTCAAATTCAAAGATGTTGCCAAAGTATACAATGATGTGACAGGTGCAGCCGGTGAGATCAAAGATAATATGAAAGAAACCGGACCGGTTAGTGCCAAAGTCATTGAAGACGAATCAACATTGACAAAAGTTGCTTCATGGGAAGGTATATGGACAAGAACAAATGGTAAAAAAGGCGCATTTGAGACAACAGCTACAGAAGGTGACATTACAGTAGAGAGCAACTCTGCATATTGGCAGATGTTCTTGACATATGACTGGTCAAAACTTACCAATCCGGTGATCCGGTTTACTTTTGGTACTGATAAAACGAGTCAGAAGGCAGATACATTACAGATTGGTTATACGACAAAAGTAGATGGTGGGGCTGATCTTACAAACTTTACCGGTGTGATTGGTAAATGTATCGCATTGTATCCAAGTGATCTGGAAGAAAATCCATATTTGGAGATCAGTACAACAGCTCCGTTAGCCTCTATTACAAAAGTGGAGATCTTTGATGCAAAATAGATTAAGACAAATAGGAATAAGAGGATGTAGTAAAAAGGTGAAATAAAATACGATGGATTTCTTATTGTTGATTATAAGAAATAGAAACATAGTAATAGTGTTTTGCTGAAATGGAACCTGTTGTTTTAGGTTTTTTATGCAAGAAAAATGAAAATAGAACGAAAAAGCATGAATTTGTTGAAAATGTATGAAACGGATTCATGCTTTTTTGTTCTATACCAGAATAGATTGTCAAATTGCACAGAAAAAGCCGAAAAAGAGTAACTGAATTGTTGACTTTTGATGGAAAGAACGCTATACTATAGCTTAAGCATGGGAAAAAGGTGCTCATGCTTCTCTGTTATAGAGAATGAACAATTATAATACACAAGGAGGCAAAACATGAGAAAAAATTTAACTAAGGTAATTTCAACTACTCTTGCGGCAGCTATGGTAGTAACTGCCGGTGGATTTGCCGGAGTGGCAAACACAAACGGAAGTACAGCAAAGGCTGCAGATCCTACCGCTTCTGCAACAGCAACAGCAACACCTGCTGCAACACCTGCTGCAACACCGGCAACATCGTATATGGCTTATACAGCATTTAGTATGGCAGGGCCCTGGGTCTATCGTTCAGAATGGACAAGTGATAAGTCAGGATTAAAAGTAAAGGAAATTTCAAAGAATTCAAAGTGGGGCAAATCAGCATTTGATTACACTAAGAATTATATTGCAAATAACCTGACTAAGGCACAAGAGGCACTGGATCTTCGTGGTAAGGCAAGAGGTGATGCACGTATTCATTCAGAAGCTACGATTAAGGATGCTACTATGACTGCTAACGGTGAGTGGACAGCAGAAATAACAAACTTAGATACAACACAGTATAAAACTGTAGGCGATTCATACTATGATGTGCTTCATATTTCTACGGATATTCCATTGACCATGAAAAACGTAAAATGTACAAATGTAAAAGTTTCTGTCGATGACAAGCAGATTTTTGAAGTAAAAGAAGCTGTCCCAAATGCACAGGCGTCAGATCCACAGGGTAGTGGTAATAAGGGATATTATGACTTTATGATCATTGATAACTACGCAGACAGTCATGGTATAGAAGGTAAAGTTCTTCGCCCGATTGATAAGACCACAGGTAAGTTAAATACTGCAATCAACGCTATGCCTGCAAAGAGCTTGAAGATTACATTTACAATCAGCGGCGTAGACTTTGTAACTGCTAAAAAGGAGGTTGTAGTTGACAACGGTCCTACTGTTGGTTCTACTTTTGTGGATAATGGTGTGAAGTATGTTGTTACAAAGAGAACAAAGACAAATAACAGTAAAGGTACAGTCGCTGTAGCAGGACTTGCTACAAAGAAAGCAGACTTTACGCCTGCGGCTACTGCAAAGACAACAGAAGGAACAACTGTTTTGAATTATGATGTAACAGGTATCGCTGATAACGCATTTGCAAAGGATACAACGATCAAGACTGTTACACTTGGTGATACAATTAAAACAGTTGGTGAAGCAGCATTTAAGGGTTGTACAAAACTTACAAAAGTTACATACAATAAGAACATCACAAAGATTGCTGACGATACATTTAACGGATGCAAGAGCATAAAGAGCTTTAAGCTTTCAAGCGGCATTAAGAGTATTGGCGAAGCAGCATTTAAGAATTGTACGGCATTAAAGAGCTTCAAACTTACTAAGAATGTAAAATCTGTTGGAGCATCTGCATTCAGCGGTTGCAAGAAACTTTCTAAGTTCACATACAACAGCACAGTAAAGAGTGTAGCTGGTTCTACATTTAAGGATTGTACTTCACTTAAGTCAATCAAACTCGGTAAGAAAGTTAAGAAGATTGGTGGATCTGCATTTGCAGGTTGCAAGAAACTTAGCAAGATTACAGTAAGCCAGAAAGTAAAAGTTTCTAAGAAAGCATTCAAGGGATGCAAGAAGACAATTAAAGTTTCTGGTAAGAAAGCATATGTAAAATATACCAAGAAGCAGATCAAGAAAGCCGGATACAAGAAAGTAAAATAATTTCTATCTGTTAAGATGTGATATATGTCATATGAAAGTTGAAAAATGCTATAGATAGAATATATGAGCTTATAATAGGATGCTTTCAAAAAAATCGTATGAGATTATATGAGTGAAAACACAGACTCTGTTGGCTGAAATTTGTCGGCAGAGTTTGTCGTTTAAGAATGAAACAGAAAGAATGAGGATAAAATATGAGAAAATGGAGTAAAGCGATTGCTTTTATGATGACAGCGGCTTTGGCGGTTGGGTCGCTTAGTGTCGGACCGGTCGTACAAAAAGCTGACGCAGCAGACAGAATCGGGAACTATATGAGCTGGGATGATGATCAGACTACAAAAGATATAAAGATTCCGGTAAATCCACAGACGTTCCGTGATCTGTCAGGTACAGAGATTATTGAAGAGATGGGAATTGGCTGGATCTTAGGAAATACATTTGATTCCCATACAAACCAGACTCCGGGTGAAACAGCGTGGGGAGCACCGGTTACTACAAAGAAGATGATTAAAGCCGTGCATGATTTAGGCTTTAATACTATCCGTATTCCGGTTACCTGGGGAACGATGGTTAAGGATGATGGATCAATTGATGCAGCGTGGATCAGTCGTGTAGAGGATGTGATCAATTACTGCATGGATGAAGATATGTATGTGATTTTGAATGCACATCATGATGGTGCAGATAATGCTGGCACAGACAAAGAGGGCAAATCAGTTCATGGATGGATTGATATTAGCGGAACAGATGAAGAGTTTGCTGCTGTAGAAGCAAAGTATCAGAAGATGTGGGCAAGCATTGCAAACTATTTTAAGAATTATGATGAGCACCTGATCTTTGAGTCTATGAATGAGGTGTACTCCGGATCGGGAGATACAAATCTGCAGAAGGACATGGAACGCATTAACAAATTAAACAAGACATTTGGTGCGGCTGTACGTAGCACAGGATCAAATAATGCCAAGAGATGGCTTTTATTGGCATCACGCAATACCAATATTAAGTCATTGTATAAAAATGCTGACAAATTTGAAATTCCGAATGATGGCACGGATCGTTATATGGTATCTGTTCATGATTATGACGATTTTAAGATCGGTGGTTATACGGATTCGATGAATGAAAGCAAGTCAGATTCATATGCAAATCAATTTAAAAAATTAAAAGCTGCATTTGTAGATAAGGGGATTCCTGTGGTTGTCGGAGAGTGTGGATTCCGTGGAGGATCTGACAGAACATATAAGTTTGAAGGCGTTAGCTATATGCTGAAAAAATACGGTTTGGCAGGATGTATATGGGATAATCATGGAACTCAGGGAACTACGGATAATTATGAAATATTCGACAGAGAACAATGTGCACCGTATAATAAAAACTATACAGATGGTGTCATGAGAGGCTTCTATACGGATAGCGATGATTCGCAGTTGAACGAAAAAACGACGGTAAGTGCAATGACGTCTTTAGATCTGGATAAAGATAGTGTGTCTATAGCAGTAGGATCCATGGAGAAGGTTACAGCAACAACTGCTCCTGCAGACAACAATGATGTTGTTCTTTGGAAATCAGATAACAGTCGTGTTGCTTCTGTATCAAATGGTAGAATTCATGCAAGAAGAATCGGTACAGCAACGATCACAGCATTTGCACAGAGTGGTTCGGTAGAAAAGAAAATTACCGTTACGGTTACAAAGAAAACATTAGAAAAAGAAACAACAGATATTCAGACAGATTATGATGCATTTAAATTTGAAAAATTTGATTATGAAATAAATGATCAGGGACTTTTGGTGTCTCCTGTTGCTTATCTGAATGCATCAGCAGTGCCGGCAAGTAATGGTGCCGTTACATTTGAATCATCAGATGAAAATGTTGTTTCTGTATCATCTACAGGCAAACTTCTTGGCTATGGTTATGGTAAAGCAGTAATCACTTTGACGGCAGCAGATGGATTTACAAAAGAAATCCCTGTATCGATCATTGATCCGAATGCAACACCGGAACCAAGTGCAACATCGACAACAACACCGATTGTTCAGCCAAGTGTTCAGCCGGGTGGCGTTCCAAGCAGCCAGCCAACAGCCGGTACAAGTGCAGCACCAACAGTAAACCTTAAAGATGAGGTAAAGAAGACAACTAAGAATGCATGCGTTAAAGTGAAGGCAAAGAAGGCTAAGGTTACTGTAAAGAAGGGTAAGAAAAACACCTTAAAGTTTACGGTTATTGCAAAGAACAAAAAAGCAAAGACAACAGACAAGATGAAAGTTACCGTAAAGAATAAGAAGATTGTATCTGTGACAAAGAAAACATTGAAAAAAGGCAGTGCAAGTGTTACGATAAAAGCAAAGAAAAAAGGAAGCACAAAAGTTACGGTTAAAGTAGGCAAAAAATCAGCCAAAGTAACTGTAAAAGTAAAATAGGGTTACAGTGCGTTGCTATGGCATAAAGTCATAGCAATGCGGTTGTACATAAATATCGGCAGCAAATCTGCCAGGGAGAAAAAGAAAGGAGAAAATAATGAGAAAACATTTTAAATGTATTTCAAGTATCGCATTATCACTTGCTTTAGTGACAACGTCGGTATTTGCGGGCGCAAATTTAGGCACAAAAAATGTTGCTAAAGCGTCATCATTATCTACTATGACATCAGCAGATGTCGAGACACCGGATAATCCACAGAGATTTACGGATTTAAACAGCGACCAGATGATCGAAGCAATGGGTACAGGCTGGAACCTTGGTAACACATTTGATGGTCATACAGGTATGATGCCATCAGAGACATCATGGCAGACTGTAGCTACAACAAAGAAACTGATCAAGGAGGTACATGATAAGGGATTTAACACAATCCGTATTCCATGTACATGGGGAAAAAAGATTACCGAAAAAGACGGCAAATATGTGATCAATGAAACATGGTTAAGCCGTATTCAGGATGTTGTTGATTATGCTGTAGAGCAGAACATGTATGTGATCATCAATGTTCATCATGATGGTGCAAACTCAGATGGATGGCTTAAATTAAAGTCGACCGGTGATGAGTTACAAAAAGTATATGATGAGTATGAGTCAGTATGGACAACTCTTGCAACAAGATTTAAGAATTACAATGAACATCTGATCTTTGAAGCATTAAATGAGCCTCAGAGCGGAAGCTGGAATAGCAGCGAAGCTAATGAAGCATTCGGTGAAAATCTTAACAAAGCAAATCAGATTTTCGTCGACACAGTTCGTAAGAGCGGTGGAAACAATGCGAACAGATGGTTAATGGTAACACCATGGGGAACAAATATCGGTAAATTACTCTCATCTAATTCCGGTTTTGTTATGCCGACAGATAAAAGAAGTGAAAGCCGTTTAATGATTTCCGTACATAACTATGCACCTACAAATAAGTGTCTGGACGGATCTCCGAGAGAAGAGAACGATATTACATTATCGGATGTTACAAACAGTTATAAATCGTCATTTGAATCATTGAATGAAAAATTCATTTCTAAGGGCATTCCTGTTGTTCTTGGCGAATATGGTGCTGTAGATAAAGATAATAATGGTAATCGTGCTCTTTATACAGAAGCATTGAACTACCTTGCAAAACAGAACAAAGTAGTTCCTGTATACTGGGATGATGGTGGAATTGATAACAATGCCTTTGCACTCTTTGACAGAACAGAATGTGCACGACGTACAGGATATGAAGAGATTTCGAAAGCATTGACGCGTGGTTTCTTTACAACAACTGATTATAAGAGTATTCCTGATCGCACAACAGCAGAAACTCCTGCAATTACAAAGATCACAAGCTTTGACCTGAGTGATTCGGAAGTATCTATGGAATGCAATACAACAAAGACAATCACAACAAAGAATGTTACACCTGAGGCAAATGATGATGTAATCCTTTGGAAGTCTGATGATGCATTAGTTGCATCTGTATACAATGGCGTGATCACAGCACGTGGAATCGGCACGACAACGATCACAGCATATTCGCAGGAAGACGAAAGTGTCTTAAAGACTGTGAAAGTAACCGTAACAAAAGAATCCGCAGCAGATGGCAAACAGCCAACATTAATGTACAAGAGTTCTGATGAATCCGTAGCTACGGTATCTACTACCGGTAAAGTGGTTGGTATCAGCCTTGGTACAGCAGTGATCACGGTAACAGCAAGCACAGGCGAAGAAAAAGAAATCCCTGTTAAGATAGCAGAAGCAAAATGGGATGCCACAAAGCTGAGAGCAAAATTATATGTATACTATCAGGATTCTAAGTTCTATGAAAATGTAGGATCTACAGATGAAGTGACGATCACAGGTGATGGTACTTACAATCTGAAATTTGACTGTGATACTGATCTTCCTGCATCAGCAGCAGAAGCCGGTGTATCTACATTAAGAGACTTTGGTTCCATCTATATCAAAGATGCCGATGTGGATGATGGTCTGATCAATAAATCAGTGATCAAAAAAGGTAAGATCCACTATAACAGTATCAAAGTAAATGGTAAGGAACTTACTATTAAAGATCCTAACAATTCAAAGAGTCTGATTAAGCCTAATAGAGTATTAGATACAGGTAATCCTTTGAATGCATGGGATGGTAGTGTTGTTGATACAACAGATGGTCTTGTATCAGTAGATACAAAGAATTATCGTATCAACTTCCCTGGTATTGAGGACCCAAAGACAATTGAAGTAAACTTTACATTGTCAGATCTTATCAACTATGATAAAAAACCATTTGGTACTCCGTTGGAGTCAACCGGAGAAGATACCGTTGTATTACCGACTGTGTCAAAGAAATGCGATGCAATTAAGACAAGTGTAGAAGCTGTAGAGATCGATCAGGAAGGACATTGTTTCCTGAATGGATACTATCAGAAAGCATCAACACAGTCGACGGTAGCACCTTCACAGACACCGGCTGCTTCAGTACAGCCTTCGCAGAAGCCGGTTGTAAAGAAGACTACAAAGAATGCTTGCACAAAGGTGAAAGCGAAAAAGACTAAAGTTACTGTAAAGAAGGGTAAGAAAGCTACACTTAAGTTCACAGTAACAGCTAAGAACAAGAAAGCTAAGACAACAGATAAGATGACAGTTTCTGTAAAGAACAAGAAGATTGTCACAGTATCTAAGAAGAAACTTTCTAAGGGTTCTGCTACAGTTACCGTAAAAGGTAAAAAGAAAGGCAGTACAAAAGTAACAGTTAAGATTGGCAAGAAGTCAGCAAAAGTTACGGTTAAAGTAAAATAATCGGATTATTGCCAAATTAATAAGATGATTTTTAGAAAAGGGCATTGCAAATTATTGCGATGCTCTTTTTGGTATCTTTAATAGGATAGAAAAATATTCGCATAGCAGCGGTATGTCTCTGGGAAGAGTTTTTGCAATTCCAGGAGTGCAAAGCCGGTGTTCTGCTTTTTTTCGATAGCCGGTGTTCCTGGAAAAGAAGCAACTATTGTATTCTTACTTCGGCACAATGTTGAAAAAATTAGTAGATTTGCATGGGAAAAAAGAAAAAGGCAGAGAAAATCATCGAAAAAACAAATGAAATCCTAAACGAAATATAAAAAGAAAAAGTTACAGTGTAAAAACTGCACAAAAAATACATGTGTTAATTGTGCAATGTGTCTGTTCCATGAAAACGTAAAATTTGCTATACTAATGTACAAGGATATGATAGCAACGAGGGAAGCGGACGTCCTGAATTGTATCATCATAATCTAAAATACCCCGAAGTGGGACAAATAATAAGGAGGAAAGATTTGTTATGAGATTAACAAAAGGAATGAAAAAATAATCGCAAAAAACGGAGATAACTTATTCAGGATCGATGC
>ERZ779889.3614-NODE-3614-length-11066-cov-2.749977_pt1 | contig 11066 bp, 5 predicted proteins | sample MGYA00511030_ERZ779889 | MGnify/ENA primary metagenome ERZ779889 (study PRJEB29588, sample SAMEA2160616) | human gut metagenome | biome: human gut; feature: human-associated habitat; material: faeces | place: Denmark | collected 2008/2010 ...
CGCCGTCTCCTGCGCTACCAGGGGATTGCGGCTGTCCGATTCAATATTGACCATTCGCGTCTGACGGATAAGATTCGGCGTAATCCGGTAGCCAAATTTATCAAGATCACCATCCGGAATCAGCTTGTTTTCCCGTACACGCTCAACCATGCGCTCGTTAAGATTGCGCGACGCCACCCATTCGTTGATATCATAAATGAGAATGGAACGATTTATGTAATCATGGATTTCGTAGAAGGTAAGCCGTTAAATGAAGTTTTGAAGGCAGAGGGTGCACAGAAGCAGTCCGATGTAATTGAATGGGGTCGTGCGCTTGCCAGTGCACTTGATTATCTGCACTCCATGAATCCACCGATCATATACAGAGATATGAAACCATCCAATGTTATGTTAAAGCCGGATGGTTCAGTAAAGCTGATCGATTTTGGAACAGCAAAAGAGTACATAATTGAAAATAACGCAGATACGACAGCACTGGGTACCAGAGGATATGCAGCACCGGAGCAGTTCGGTGATGCGCAGGGACGTGGTATCTATAATACTGATGCCAGAACGGATATTTATAATCTGGGTGCGACGCTGTATCATCTGGTAACCGGAAAGAATCCATGTGAGCCACCATATGAGATTAAACCGATCCGTCAGTGGAATCCAATGCTTTCATCTGGTCTGGAGCAGATCATTATCAAGTGCTGCCAGTCAAATCCAAATGACAGATATCAGTCCTGTTCAGAACTTCTGTATGCGTTGGATCATTACAATGAGTTGGACAATGAGTACAGAGCAAAGGCAAAGAAAAAGCTGGTCACATTTGGCGTGATGGCAGGATTATCCCTTCTGTCTGTTGGCTGTGCCATTTTTGGCGGGGTAAAGAAGAATGAGATCAAGGAGAAGAACTACAGCAACAAGATACTGGAGGCAGAAGATGCGCTGCAGGATAATGATATAAATGGAGCAATCAAGATCTATAAAGAAGCAATTGCTCTGGATGAATCATCCTCAGATGCCTATCTGGGACTTCTTGATACGTATGCATATTATTATGATATGGATCAGAACACTGACACTGTGTCCGAGAACGTGGACAGTGGAGCAAAATTAGGTGTACGTTACGTCACCAAGTATATTGACAAGGTAAATGCAGATGTTGTCTATGAGGTTGCGATCATTTATTACAACGAAATTCAGGATTACAAAGCTGCAATGCAGTATTTTAATCAGGTAAATGATTCGGCAAACTTCCCGGATGAGACAGCACAGGCTGCATATTATTCGGCAATTTGCGAGAATAAGATCAAGAAGAATTCCAATTTTGCAAACAGTAAAGAGAATCTGGTTAATTTTGAAACTTACAACAGTGAGGAACTGGAAGATACAAATCCAAGCAAATATGTAAATTATCTGAATATCGCTTCTATCTATGTTGATAATCTGGGAAGTGATACGGCAGATATGCCGCAGAGAACGATTGCATTGCTGACGGAGGCAAACGAAAAGCTGGATGAAAACAGTACAGCACTTTCCAATGCACTTCCGGAGGATCGTAATGTAAAATATTACACGGCACAGTATGCGAGAATCCTGTATTCCGTATATTCCTATCAGGCAAAGAATACAAATGTAGATGCAGAGAAGGAAACCTATTATCTGAGTGCAATCGACTCACTTAACCGTTATCTGGCAAGTATCGATATCACGGATCCAAATCTTCCGGATACAACAAAGAAATCATATGTAAAATATATGAAGGAAGAAGCGGAAACTTACATAGCGCTTGAAAAGATCAGCGACAATAAGGATTATTATGATCAGGCTGAAAAGGTATACAGTTCCGCAGAGAGCAGTATGGGAACGGTTGATAATGCAGCCGATATTTATGTCAGTCATCTGACATATCTGTATGACCGGTATTCCGGAGAATACGGATCCAATCCGAAACGCTGGAAGCAGGATGGCATCCAGAAGATCAAAGCGGTATACGATGCGGGCAGTAAGATCAATATTCTTGCCTCCCGTGGTAATAATGAATGGAACTCGTTGATCGTAAACTCTGCAATTTCTGATATTATAAATGGAAATACTGCAGTGACAGGGAGTGAGGAGTGATAACAATGAATGAAACGATTTGTAATGTAATGTTATTCGGCGGTATAGCTCTTGCAGTTGTCTTTGCAGTGATAGCAGTTATATTATTTGTAAAACTGGATATCCCGAAGGTGATCGGAGATCTTTCCGGAAGCACAGCCAGAAAACAGATCAAAGAGATCCGCGAAAAGGGTTATGAAAGCTTACAGGGAAGCGGTGCTTCCAAAAAAGATGCGATCAAATCAAAGGGCAGTACCAGTAAGATCGAGGTGCGTGATATCAAGGGCAAGTCAGCATCCGAAGAAGTTTCCAGGAAAGGAAATGAGAGATATAAGAAGGCTGTGGATGAGTTGAATAAGAGCAGAAGCCATCATCATACCAGACCGGAAGAAGCAGATTCTGAGAAAGCAACCGATATCCTGAGACCGGAAGAGGATTACGAAAAAGAAACCGACATCCTGAGACCGGAAGAGGATTATGAGAAAGAAACTGATGTCCTGAGATCAGAGGAGGATTATGAAAAAGAGACCGATGTTCTTCGGGCGGATGATGAATATGAGCGTGAGACTGATATTCTGACATCAGAGGACGAAGCAGATGCGGCAACGGATGTCTTAAGTACAGACAGTGATGCAACAGACGTATTAAGTACCGATGATGATGCAACTGATGTTCTCACTATGGATACAGAAGCTTCTGACAGTAGGGAGACCGATATACAGGGTGAAGAAGCTGAGAAATTCCCACTGTTAGTTGATGTTGTTGTAGTTCATACGGATGAATCGATATAGAAGGGAGTGACCAAAATGAAGAAAAACAAATATTTACATCGTTTTGTGGCTTTGGTCATGACGGCGGTTATGCTGTTATCACTGGTGGTAATTGATAACAGAATCGGAATGAAAGCAGAAGATGAATATACAAAAGAAGTGATCAATCTTGAAACGTATATTCCCAAAAAAGTTACATATAAGAAAAATAAAGATGGAAGCGTAAAGACAGGCAGTGTAGAAGAGGTTGAGATTTCTGTTCCGGAAGAGACTGCTGTCACATTTAAGGGTGACTACCTGATGCAGGAACTGGATGCATCTGATAAGAAGCAGATTATAGCAACATCCTGTGATGCATCGGATAAGAAGACCACAAAGCAGGCTTCGGAGATCGAGGAGATCCGGATCACAGATTCAGAGGATGAATATCAGTATGCAGTCTATAAAGCAGCAGATGAGAAGGATACCTATGAATTTGCGGGGATAATACGTGTATATGGAGAAAATGCTGAAAATGGGGATAATCTATCTGTTGCTGGACCAACTATGCATATTTCAGCAGAGGCGGGAAATAAAAGCATTCCACAGATAAATGATAAAAATGGAGATAGTTTTTATTATGCTGAAAAAGGGGATGTTGTGTCTGTAAAGGGGTATGTGTCAGATGGAACGGAACAGGTTGACGGATATATAAAACAGACACCGGAAGATCCGGCGGATATTGTTAAACTTACATATACATTAAATGGTGGAAATGAGAAAGAAATACCAATCGGTAAAGATGGTGGAGCCTTTGATGTAAAGGTTCCGGAATCCGGATCATATGTATTTACAGCATATAGCAGGGAAGGAAAAAAGGTATTTATTCCGGTGACGATCCGGTATACTTCAGATATCCGGATTCAGGATGTAACGGTAGATGAAGATTCTGAATTAAAGATTACGGAAGGGATACTTGGTGAGTTCCTGAATAAAAAGGGTGATGGTATTCGTGTAACGGTATCGGCGCTTGAGGATATAGGCGACAGTAATTTTGCAGATCTGGATCTGGAATATTGTTTTGTGAATGGAACGACCATGAATAACTGGCAGTCGGTATGTATGAATAAAGATGAAGATACCGGTATCTGCAGTAAAACGGTATTGATTCCGAAATCGTCTGTAGCAGGTGCGGATTATAAAGTAATCTTCAGAGTCACAGATCATATATATGAATCTATCGGTACTTACAAATTTGATGAAAATGGATCATTTGTATATATCGATGAAAAAGCACCAGAAATTACAAAGGGCTCTTTCCGTGGCATAAAGGGAAACGATAGTGCAACGATTTCGATCCAGAATTATACATATGATGCAGATACATGGTTCAGTGGTGCAGAACTGACAGGAGTAGCGGCAGTTGAGGATTATGCACCGATCGATACGGCAAGGATCAGCCTTGATGGTAGGATCCTTGAAACCATAACAGGTATATCAGCAGATGCAAATCAGTATTCTTATACATATGATAATATTCCGATTTCCGCTCTGGTAGATAAATCAGGAAAACATACAGTCTTATATGAGGCAGTAAACCGTCTTGGTCAGACTGGTACCAAAGAGATCACATTTAATCTGGATACAAAAGCTCCACAGGCACTTATCCTGAGTCAGGCAAATGGTGGTGTATCACTGCAGGATCAGGCAGAATATACTGTAACAGCCAAGACAGGAGAGACTTTGATATTCCGGATTTCTGATGCTGACAGTCAGATTGATACGGCTAAAACAAAGGTCTATGTAAATGGTGAGGAAGTTACATTGACCGGAGATGAACTGTCACTGCCGGATGTTGGTGTGTATAAAGTAACACTTGACGCATATGACTGTGCCGGAAATACAACAAAGAAAACGGTAACCGTTTATGTGAATAAAGAAACATTACAGGATTCTTTGACAGTTTCCTCCGAGGGGAAAACAATAGATGCAAAGGATCAGGCACTGGTATATGCCGGACATAATGGAAGTGCAACAACGGTTACATATAAAGTAACAGGTCTGGATCTGGATGCCGATGATATTGTAAAGACGGTAACAAGAAAGACTCCGGATGCCGCAGCGTCTGCTGCCGGTATTGATGTAGCACCGTCCAGAACAGATATATCAGCAAATGGAAATCTGAAAACCGTTACACTGACCTATGATCTGACAACAGAGGGTGTGTATGCATTCCACTTTACATCAAAGCATCATTATGTGGCTGCGAATGAAGATGAAAACACAACGGATGCATCCATTCAGGTGTTATATGACAAGACAGCTCCATCAATAGCAGCAATGGAATTTGCCGGAGCAAAGGCATCAGCAGATGGTATTTATTATTTCAGTAAAGATCCTTCCATTCATATAACGGCTGAGGATGCGTTTTCACTGGGTGATTACAAGGTCACAGATCAGGTGGGAAATACCATTCTTACAGGAAATATAGCTGCGAATGGGGATAAAACATTTGATAAAACACTTGTATTAACAAATGGAATTGAAGAGAATAAGATTTATACGATCATATTCTATATCAGTGATAAATCAGGAAATATTGCAACAAAATCCAATGAAAATGGGGTTGCATACCGGTTTGCGGTTGATACTGAAAAGCCAGCGGTTGATATTGCAGATAAAGAATCCACAAATAGTCTGAAGCTTACGCAGTACTGGAATGGTTCAGATGTAACAGTAAAGGCGTCTGCATCTGATAATTTTCTGATCAGCAGGATTACTGCATCAGCAACCTGTGACGGCAAGGCTGTTGCAGATCAGGAGCAGAAGATGAATCTGGAGACCGAAGCAATCGGTCAGACCATGAATGCATCCTTTATTTACAAAAAAGCCGGTGTATATGAAGTTACAGTAACAGCATATGATGAGGTTGGCAACACAAAGACTGCAAAGTGTACCTTTGTTATCGACAATGAACTGGCAGATATCAGCTTCTCCGGTATTCCGGTAAGTGGTGTTTATAAAAATGATGGTACACAGACGATCACAGTTAAGGCAGCAGATGATTATGGCATTGCAGCTTCCGATGTGGTTGTGAAGGTAGTGTATGAAACTTACGACTATGATGCAACGACAGGTACCGGAGTAAAGGGTGAAGAGATCATCACAGCAAAGAACAGCTCGGATCAGACAGTTACAGCTACGATCAAAAACTGTAAGGTTATTGATGGAAAGCCAATGAAATATTACATTGCGGTAAGTGCAACTGACAGATCCGGCAACAGCTCAGAAAAGAGAAGCAAGACCTTCTATTATGATCCATATAAACCGGAAGTAACGGTAGAACCGGCAATCGCAGGTACCGGAACAAAGTATTATAATGACAAGGTCAGATTTAATATTACAGTGGCAGAGCAGTTTGAACTTGGCGCAAATGTATATGTGTTAAATACAGACGACTATAAGAACTGTAAATCAGAAGCCGATTATGCTGCAAAAGCATATAAGGCATTTTCTTATAAAGATGTAAAGCAGAAAACATTTGGTTTCACTGTATCAAAGGCTGATCGGTATAAATGGATGGTTGTAGCAGTAGATGCATCCGGAAATGCAGCAACAGTATCCGATATCCGGTTCACGATCGATACAGAGAAGCCTCTGGTCGAGATTGAAGGTGTTCCGGATGACAAGAAGTCAACCGGTACAACGATCCGTGTCGTGATCACAGATAATGAGAGACTGGATCCGGAAAGCTTTAAAGTCGTTGAGTGTTATAAATATTTTGATGGTACAGAATACATTGAGAAGGAACTCAAGATCAAGCAGGTAGGTGCAAAGGAATTAGAGGCATCTGCATACTGCGGACAGAAGAGCGGCAAGGCATGTTCTTATGTATTTAAGGTAACCGGTAAAGACAGAGCCGGAAATGATGTGGAATATGAAATCAATGATTCCAGATTCAAGGTCGATTCTACACTTCCGGATATCGTGCTGGATCGCTATCCGGATTCTGAGAATGATGGTTACTACAACAAGAATGTAAGCTTCAAGTTCACAGTAACAGAGCAGTTTCCATTAAAAACGAAGATCACAGTAAGTGATAAGAACAAGGACGTGAATGGAGACGAAGATGAGACATACGTTCTGAATGAGACAACCGGAACTTACACAGTAAAGAGAAAAACACCTGGTGTATATAACCTGACGATCAAGGCAGTGGATGCATTTGGAAATGTAAACTATGTAAGAGATATTAAGTTTGTGATCGATAAGGAAAGCCCGGTAGCGACAATTGAAGGTGTACCGGAGAATGGTCTGACACAGGGTACAAATGTGAAGATCACAGTTACAGATAATCAGAAGCTGCTGTTGAAGGATTTCCAGATCACAGAGTATTACAAATGCTTTGATGAAAGCAAATATACACAGAAGAAGCTGGCGATCAAGAAGGTGGATGGCAAGACACTGGAGGCTTCTGCATATTGCGGTCAGAAGAAGGGAAAAGCCTGCTCCTATTACTTCAAGGTAACAGGAACGGATAAGGCAGGCAATAAGGTTTCATACGATGTAGCAGGTTCCCGCTTCAAGGTAGATGCAACAAAGCCGAAGGTAACGATCACACCACGGCTGGAGCAGACAAATGACGGTTATTACAATAAAGATATCGCATTTGACATAGCAGTAGAAGAACAGTTTGCCGAAACACACGAGATCGTGGTTTCTGATAAGAATAAAGATACAAATGGTGATGCAGATGACACTTTCACAATGAAGGGAACGAGCGGAACCTATACAGTGAAACGGAATGCACAGGGAATTTATAATTTGAAGGTTACAGTTACGGATGCATTTGGAAATGTAACAGAGGATGAGGCTGCATTTGTAATTGATAAGACAAAGCCTACGATCGGAATTGCAACTGTGAATAAGCTGAATAACGGAAATGTAGCACTTAATGTGAACCTTGCAGATAATTATAAAGGAAAGTCCTATACCGTACATGTAAAACGGAAGGATGCTTCCGGTGCAGTTGCATATGATGGAGATTACAGAACGGTAGAATGGAATAACACCTCCGTAAATCCGGAGATTGTATTCTCAGATGAGGGTGATTATGAGATCACTGTTTCTGCGGATGATAAGGCTGGTAATGAACAGATTGCAGAAAATGTATCCTTCCGGATTGATAAAACAGCACCTGTATTATCGATAACAGGTGTTGCAGATTCACAGAATACATCCTGTACGGCGACATTGACAGTAAATGAAGCATTTGCATTCTCTTATGATGGAGAAGCAATGAACAGTGCTGACATTACGGCAACGATCATCAAAAAGACGGATGGAACAGGAGCATCAACAGTTGCAACCTTAAATACCGGTAATTTTTCATCCGGTAATCCGCATACTGCGACCTATACCTTTGATGAAGATGGTGAATATACGATCACTTTTAATGCAAAGGACATGACAGGTAATGCTGCGACGGCTGTTACTAAGACATTCAAGGTAGATAAGACAGCACCAGGGCTTAAGGTATCAGCAGTGAACAGCAAGAACAGTGTCGTAAATGAGTATGAGACAGTTGGTGGAAGTTCTGTAAACAATACAGATTATGTAGATATGAACATAGAAGTAACAGAGTCCTTCTTTGCTTCGAATAAGGTAAATATATATGTACAGAAGGATGGCGAGGACGTATCTTCCTCCTACTTTACAAACTTTGGCAGTAATGCGGCAGTCAGCCGTGGAAGCCAGAGATTTGATGAGGATGGTGTATATACCATTGCAGTTACAGCAGAAGATGCACTTGGAAACAAGGCAGATGATTACAACATGGTATTTACGGTAGATAATACACCGCCAACAATTAACAAGACTGCAAAGATGGCTGAATTTACTGAGAGAAGATCAGAAGATGGAGAACTTCTTTTGAACAGTCAGGATTTTGCGGATATCAAGGAAAAGGGATATGATGCACTCTGGTCAGTTAATGATACTTCTGTATTTAAGGCAAGTGTAAAGCTGGATGGTATTGATTTTGTAGATTTCTCAGATCTGACAGATGGATATCATACAATGACGATTTCCGTTACCGATGAGGTTGGTCATGTGACAACTGAAACATTTGACTTTACCTATGATGGAACAGCACCTCGTATCATTATCACAGGCGTTGATGATAAGAGTGTTGTAAGAAATCCGTTTATCATGAAGATCGGTCTGGAAGATGCAGATGATATGCTGACAGAGATCGTGATTAATGGAGATACTATTGATCCGGCACTGTATGAGGATACGAATTCGTATGAGTTCCAGGTTGAGAACTACGGTAATTATGAGGTTCGGGTATCTGCAAGAGATACAGCGGGAAATGTTACATCGACCTATGACAGTGCAACAGATGAGGTATTCTCCTTCCAGTTAAAGGAAAAGACATCGCCGATCCTGATTGTTATCATTATTCTTGCAATTCTTGCAGTTGTGGCAGTGATCCTTCTTCTGATCATGAAAAAAAGAAGAAACAGCCACAGCAGTAAATAAAACATGACTATAGAAAGAAAGGGACCACGCCCGAACAGGCGTGGTCTTTCAATGAGGTGACATAAATGGCATTAAGAGCGGTAGCATTTGATATGGATGGAGTCCTCATCGATTCCGAGAAGGTATACAGAATGTGCTGGTTGAAGAATGGATTATCCATCGGTATCCCGGAGAATGAGATGTCGAAGATCTGTGACCGGATGGCAGGTGGAACCAAGAAGACAAATGCACATGTGATGAAAGAAAAGATGGGTGAAGATTTTGACTATCTTGCATTCAGACAACGCACAGTGGATATGGTCGAAGCATATCTGAATGAGCATGGCGTTGAATTAAAACATGGCGTGATCGAGACACTAAAGACATTAAAGGCAAGAGGGATCAAGATGGCGGTTGCAACCTCGACGGATCGGGAACGGGCAGAGGATAAACTGGTTCGAAGCGGACTGCTTCCGTATTTTGATGATGTGATCTGTGGGGATGAGATCGAGCGAGGAAAACCATACCCGGACATCTATCTGAAAGCCTGTGAGAAGCTTGGTACGAAGCCGGAGGAGACAGTTGGAGTAGAGGATTCCATTAATGGTGTGACAGCCTCCCACGATGCAGGGCTGTATACCCTTATGGTGATCGATCTGATCCAACCGGATGAAGAAACGAAGAAGAAAGCAGACCGTATCAGCAACGATATATTTGAGCTGACGGAATTATTTGAAGACTGATGAAGCAGTTTGACTTCGAAAATGACATCTGAAAATGATTGATATAGCAGAATAGAGAATGATCTCTGGAATGAAAGAAAACCTTCCGGCATATAGTAGTGTCAGGAGGTTTTTCTATGATTACAGGACAGAAAATTTTCAGCCTTTTAAAGGCACTTGCGGTATCTTACATAATAACAGCAATCCTGCTGCTTATAACGGCATTCCTCATGTACAAGCTGGGACTGGGTGATACGGTGATTCATCTGAGTATTATCATCATTCATGGCATCTCTGTATTCCTTGGTGGTTTTCTTACCGGCAAGATGGTAAAGGAGCAAAAATATATTTGGGGATTAATGCTTGGAGTGTGTTATGTTTTGGTGATCGGTATTGTAGCTTTCATTATGAATGGTACGATCCATATCTCTGCCGGAGGGACATTGACGAATGTGATCCTGTGTCTGGCGGCCGGAATGCTTGGCGGGATGCTAGGTTAGAGACAAGTTTTTCGTAAAAATACTTTGACTTTAAAGCATGTTGTGTTATAATTTCGCTATATGACATAAAAAGGAGAAGTGTACCTATGAAGAGAATAAAGACACTCACAAACAGAACAATGAAGAACACAATGGTTAAGGGCGGATGCGGCGAATGCCAGACATCATGTCAGTCAGCTTGTAAGACATCATGCACAGTCGGAAATCAGAGCTGTGAGAATGCTGAGAACAAGTAAGAGATCATTGTAGACAGACAACCACAAAGGGGACCGTCAAACAAATGGCAGTCCTCTTTCGTTGCGTGTCAGAAAAATTAATTCACAAGATGGGAGAATTTGTATGGTACATCAGTACAAAAGTAATGGATATAATATCGTACTCGATGTATGTAGTGGGTCTGTTCACGTAGTGGATGACCTTGTGTATGATATTATTGCAAATTACGAAAATCATACAAAAGAACAGGTAATGGAATTACTGCCATCCTA
>ERZ779889.3619-NODE-3619-length-11061-cov-2.367799_pt1 | contig 11061 bp, 9 predicted proteins | sample MGYA00511030_ERZ779889 | MGnify/ENA primary metagenome ERZ779889 (study PRJEB29588, sample SAMEA2160616) | human gut metagenome | biome: human gut; feature: human-associated habitat; material: faeces | place: Denmark | collected 2008/2010 ...
GTATTGAATCACCACCGCGTTTGAATTCTCAGATACCGGCGCTGTTTGTGGCAATCCGCTGGTGAGTTTTTTCCAGTCAACATTGTCTTCGGTGAAAATTTTACCGTCGAGAACACGAACCACCAGGTCAGAAATTGCCAGGAAGCTGCTGGGTTGGTCGATAACAATCGGTGCGCCTTGATGCGGTGCCTTCATGCCGAAGAATTTTACGCCAACGGGGACATCAGTGATTGATGGGCTAGGGATATCACGCAGACCTGATACCTGCATTCTGTCACCTTTCAGCGCGCCGCCGTGCTCTGGTACGACGACGACCATCACTTTACGGTCCGATTTCTCCAGCTCGGTAAAGAAGGCGTCCAGTTCATCAAAGAACTTCTGCGCCCGCGCTTTGTAGTCTGCTGTTTTACTGACGCCCGGATAATGGTTGCCATCATGCAGTGGAAGCGTGTTGTAGAACGTGGCACTGCGGGTGTTTTTATCTTTTTCGGTTACGTCCAGCCAGCGGTTAAGCACGGCGGTATCGTCATAAACTGGCGAACCATCAAAGCCCAGTAAAATAACCGGCAGTTTTGTTTGATCCATCAATTCTGTCTGCATACCGCCATTTTCGCGCACTTCTTTCAGGAAGCCGCCGAACTGGCCGTTATGCCCCATCATCAAGTGCTGGGTGAAGCCCAGTTTTGACAAGTTATCGAACAGATAGCAGTCATTATTGGCTGGTTGATACAGATTGGTGTGCGAAGTCTGCCCACAACTGGCGCGCAGCAGACGAATTGCCGCCGGACCGCTGTATGAGGTGGCGGAGTTGAAGTTCTTGAACTCAATATCAAAATGCGACCATAACGGATGCGACATTAACCCGGCAGCTTCAATGTCCGACCAGGAGAGTGAGCAGATGTTGATGACCAGCAATTCAAATGGCTGTGCATCAGCCGGAAGAGCAGATGGGAAGGTTGACTTACGTTTCGCTTCGGCGTTATAGAAATTACTCAGCCAGGCATTAAGGTTTGCGGTTGTCGGCGGCGCGGTTTGCGCAGGCATATCACCAACCACCGGCGTACCGCCTGCGGCAGCGAGCGTTGCCCCCTGTCGTTGTCACCGTCGTGGTCGGTTGACCGGCTGGCCAGAGGGAGAAGCTTGGACCCGCCAGGGTAAGTACGTTCAACCACACCAGAATGGCGACGACAAAAATGGTGACGCGAATCCATTGCGACAGGAATAACCAGGCCACTAACAATACAAAAATGGCTCCGATCATCTGCCAGTTAATAAAGCGAGTGACGAGGTCGATTAAATAATCGGTACTGAAACCGGCGACCTGCGAACCCTGACTCATGATGCTTTCCGGGCCAGGCAACCAGGTGTCGTGCCAGAACAATGCAAAACCGATTGGCAGGGCTATCCAGTGACGTAGACGGTGCAGGCTGTAGCGTGGAATCGGCATCAGCAGGAACGCGGCAAATACCAGGTTTAGTAGCGGATGGAAGTTAAGATAGCCCGCCCACAGCAGGCCGAACTTAACCAGAAAATAGAAGTTCCAGCCAGAAAGGCCGCGCCAGTATTGCCAGAGGGAAGAAGGCATAGCAGTGTTTTGGGTAAATTGAGTCATTTTTTGGTTGCCCTGGCTTTTTCTGCACGGCGTAATGTACCGGCCGGTTTTACATAACGAGGTTTAGCGAATAACAAACGCAAAGTGTCACGAATACGCCGCAGAGAATGTCGAGCCAGATAGCCCAGCGGGAAAAATATCAGTGCACAAACGATAATAATTTCAATGATATCGCTGATGGTCATCATGATGAACGCTCCACAGCATCATCCAGCAATCTCAGTGGTTCAGGTATGCGTCGCCAGTTGCGACCATCGTGTTCGGCATTAATGACTGGCGTGGAGCCTTGCGTTAAAGGCAGCGGCATACCCCATTGTTCCGGCGCTAACAGGCGCATTTGCACCAGCTCGGCGCTGATTTGGTCATCTTCAAACCAGACCATGCGGTTGGAGAAAATATCGCCAGTAGGCAGTGGGAAAATATGGTTCAACGCGGTATCCAGATCATTAATCCGGCAGAAAGAGAGAAACAGCACCAGTCGATTGCCACCAATCGTCATAATATCTCCGGTACGATTAGGGCGGCACAGCGTCAGTGCTTGCTCGACACGGATGCCAGGCACCGGGCGCAGAGCCACCAGAACGCCTTTACCGTGAGCAGGTAACAAGGTGTTATTCATCATGTTATTAACCGCATCACAGAACACATCCCACTTCTGAAACCCCCGCAGTTTAATCGGCTGAGTCATCGACAGCAGTGTGGTGATATCTTCCGGTACATAGCGACTGAACTTCTGCCCCTGCACGCTTTCAATCATCGTCAGACAGCGAGAGAGTGGAGCGTTCCATGGAATAACCATATTTGCGCCGCAGACCAACAATAAACGCTCGTCGGTGGCGCGCAGGCTGGCGATATTTTCCCGCACGAGGATTTTCAATGCGCTGCCACGCTGGCGGCGCAGAGTATGAATACTGCGGGCCAGAGGTTCAATTTGTCCATTTTGCTGTAAAGAGAAAACGACCGTTGCTGCCTGAGCGGTACGGGCTTCATTGAACAAGGCTTCGTTATTGTCGAATAGCTTCCAGTGTTCCGATAGCGGTGGCGCGCCTTCCAGTACAGCAATATTACTGAGAATACGTTTTTCATCGCTGCGTGGTTGGATCTCTGCCTCTTCACGCTGAACTAACGCCCAGATGCCATTTTGATGCTGGACGGTCAGTTGCTGACGGGCGCTGACGCCTTTTTCGTTACACCAAAAGGCGATATCCAGCAGATGCTGATCACCCTGAAAACGTAAACTGGCGAGTCCAAAAAGCGAACGGTACTCCTCCAACAACAATGAAAATTGTTTATCGTTATTATTTCCAGGATTAATTACCAGCAGTGAACAATGGTTTAATCTACTCCACTTGTTCATTTTCTCCAGCCATAAGCGAAGCCGCTCGGCAGGAATGTTTTGCCATGCGTTATTTGCGCAAACAAGAATGAAAAGGTAATTTTGAGGATCAATAGAACACTGTAAATCACGTGGCAAATAGTATAGGCCCTTTTCATGATTTAGCATCGAAAATAATTTTATTTTTTCTGGTCCTTGAGAATCATCTAATTTGAAGTATTTGTCAGGATCGTTGTCCATGCTAATGACCGCGACTTTCGCGGTTTCGGCCTGAGATGCAATGGTTTGATTCACCAGACTGATAGCATCTTCATAGCGATCGACGTTAAACCACCAGGTGCCGCCTGCTGGCATATGTCGCAGCTCATCCCATAAGGATGAGATACCGATAGAGAATACAGGGTCCACAGTGTCCCTCAAGTCGCCATTTTGTCTGATTATCAGTTTACTAGCGAAAGCTAAGAAATAAACCTACCATTGAAATTAAAACTTATCAGATTTAGCATGTGAATCAATTTAGCAGGTCAGAAGCCTTGTGATATCAGCCTTTTCGTTTTTTAGTTTTTCTGTTGCGTAACGGAAAGCCAAAAAATGAGCGAACTTCTGTGCCACCGTTAGCAATAAAGCGGTGAAAGTGTCTTACTGTGTAATATGTTTATTTCATAGGGATCATCCATAATGAATAACAATGAACCCGATATTCTGCCTGATCCCGCGATAGGCTATATCTTCCAGAATGATATTTTGGCGCTAAAACAGGCTTTTTCACTGCCTGATATTAATTATGCCGATATTTCTCAACGCGAACAGTTGGCTGCAGCATTAAAACGCTGGCCGCTGTTGGCTGAGTTTGCGCAGCAGAAGTAGGGGAGTGGTAAATGGCCGTACTGGGATTGCAGGGGGTGCGGGGTGGCGTGGGTACTACAACCATCACTGCCGCGTTAGGCTGGTCATTGCAAATGTTAGGAGAAAATGTCCTGGTGGTCGATGCCTGCCCGGACAATTTGCTGCGCCTGTCATTTAACGTTGATTTTTCTCACCGTCAGGGCTGGGCAAGAGCCATGCTGGATGGTCAGGACTGGCGTGATGCCGGGCTACGTTATACCTCGCAGCTCGATCTGCTGCCCTTTGGTCAACTGACTCTCGAAGAACATGAAAATCCCCAACACTGGCAAACGCGATTGGGCGAGATTTGCACCGGTATTCAGCAACTGAAAGCTAGCGGGCGTTATCAATGGATTTTGATCGATTTACCACGCGACGCCTCGCAGATAACGCATCAGTTGCTGAGTCTGTGCGATCACACCCTGGCAATCGTTAAAGTGGATGCCAACTGTCATATTCGGCTGCATCAGCAGGTACTACCTGCTGGCGCGCATATTTTAATTAATGATTTTCGCGTAGGTAGCCAGGTTCAGGATGATATTTACCAACTATGGTTGCAAAGCCAGCGGCGCTTGTTGCCGATGTTGATCCATCGTGATGAAGCGATGGCTGAATGTCTGGCGGCAAAACAACCGTTGGGCGAATACCGTAGCGATGCGTTGGCGGCAGAAGAGATTCTAACGCTGGCGAACTGGTGTCTGTTGAACTATTCCGGGCTGAAAGCGTTAGCCGGGAGCGAATCATGAGTATTCTGACCCGGTGGTTGCTTATCCCGCCGGTCAACGCACGTCTTATCGGGCGTTATCGGGAATATCGTCGTCACGGCGCGTCGCCTTTTAGCGCGACGCTCGGCTGTTTTTGGCTGATTCTCGCCTGGGTATTTATTCCGCTGGAACATCCGCGCTGGCAGCGTATTCGAGCAGAACATAAAAACCTTTATCCGCATATCAACGCCGCGCGCCCGCGTCCGCTGGATCCGGTCCGCTATGTAATCCAGACCTGCTGGTTGTTAATCAGTGCTTCACGCAGAGAAACGGCGAAACCGCGCTGGCGTTCGTTTTCACGCTTGCAGAATATTCGTGGTCGTTATCATCAATGGATGGATGAGCTTCCGGCTCGCTTCAGTCATAACACGCAACATCTTGATGAGAAAAAAGAGCTGGGCCATATAAGCGCCGGAGCACGGCGCTTTATTCTTGGCATCATCGTGACGTTCTCGCTGATTCTGGCGCTGATTTGCGTCACCCAGCCGTTTAACCCACTGTCACAGTTTATCTTCCTGATGTTGCTGTGGGGTGTAGCGCTAATGGTGCGGCGTTTACCGGGACGCTTCTCTGCACTGATGCTGATTGTGCTGTCGCTCACCGTTTCGTGCCGTTATATCTGGTGGCGCTACACTTCCACGCTGAACTGGGACGATCCGGTTAGCCTGGTGTGTGGCTTAATTCTGCTGTTCGCGGAAACTTACGCGTGGATTGTGCTGGTGCTTGGCTACTTCCAGGTGGTATGGCCGCTGAACCGTCAGCCAGTACCGCTGCCAAAAGATATGTCGCAATGGCCATCGGTGGATATTTTTGTGCCGACATACAACGAAGATCTTAGCGTGGTGAAAAATACGATTTACGCCTCGCTGGGTATCGACTGGCCGAAAGATAAACTCAATATCTGGATCCTCGACGATGGCGGCAGGGAAGAGTTTCGTCAGTTTGCACAAAATGTTGGGGTGAAATATATCGCCCGAACAACTCATGAACACGCTAAAGCCGGAAATATCAACAACGCACTGAAATATGCCAAAGGCGAGTTCGTGTCGATTTTTGACTGCGACCACGTACCGACGCGCTCGTTCCTGCAAATGACGATGGGCTGGTTCCTGAAAGAGAAGCAGTTGGCGATGATGCAGACACCGCACCATTTCTTCTCACCAGACCCATTTGAACGCAACCTGGGGCGTTTTCGTAAAACGCCGAATGAAGGCACGCTGTTCTACGGTCTGGTACAGGACGGTAACGATATGTGGGATGCCACCTTCTTCTGCGGTTCTTGTGCGGTGATTCGCCGTAAGCCGTTAGATGAGATCGGCGGCATTGCTGTCGAAACCGTGACTGAAGATGCGCATACATCTCTGCGTTTGCACCGTCGTGGCTACACCTCTGCGTATATGCGTATTCCGCAAGCGGCGGGGTTGGCGACCGAAAGCCTGTCAGCACATATCGGTCAGCGTATTCGCTGGGCGCGTGGGATGGTGCAAATCTTCCGTCTTGATAACCCGCTTACCGGTAAAGGGTTGAAGTTCGCGCAACGGCTGTGTTACGTCAACGCCATGTTCCACTTCTTGTCGGGCATTCCACGGCTGATCTTCCTGACCGCGCCGCTGGCGTTCCTGCTGCTTCATGCTTACATCATCTACGCACCCGCGTTGATGATCGCGTTGTTTGTGCTGCCGCACATGATCCATGCCAGCCTGACCAACTCGAAGATTCAGGGTAAATATCGCCACTCGTTCTGGAGTGAAATCTACGAAACAGTGCTGGCGTGGTATATCGCGCCGCCGACGCTGGTGGCGTTAATTAACCCGCATAAAGGCAAATTTAACGTCACCGCCAAAGGCGGCCTGGTGGAGGAAGAATATGTCGATTGGGTGATCTCGCGACCGTACATCTTCCTCGTCCTGCTCAACCTGTTTGGTGTCGCTGTTGGCATCTGGCGTTACTTCTACGGCCCGCCAACTGAAATGCTCACCGTGGTTGTCAGTATGGTGTGGGTGTTCTACAACCTGATTATTCTCGGCGGCGCGGTAGCGGTATCGGTTGAAAGTAAACAGGTACGGCGTTCGCATCGTGTAGAAATGACGATGCCAGCGGCCATTGCCCGCGAAGACGGCCACCTTTTCTCCTGCACTGTTCAGGACTTCTCTGACGGCGGTCTGGGGATCAAGATCAACGGTCAGGCGCAGATTCTGGAAGGACAGAAGGTGAACTTACTGCTCAAACGCGGTCAGCAGGAATATGTCTTCCCGACTCAGGTGGCGCGCGTGATGGGTAACGAAGTTGGGCTGCAATTGATGCCGCTTACTACCCAGCAACATATCGATTTTGTGCAGTGTACGTTTGCCCGTGCGGATACATGGGCGCTCTGGCAGGACAGCTACCCGGAAGATAAGCCGCTGGAAAGTCTGCGGGATATTCTGAAGCTCGGCTTCCGTGGCTACCGCCATCTGGCGGAGTTTGCGCCTTCTTCAGTGAAGGGCATTTTCCGCGCGCTGACTTCTCTGGTTTCCTGGGTTGTTTCGTTCATTCCGCGCCGCCCGGAGCGGAGCGAAACGGTACAACCATCGGATCAGGTTTTGGCTCAACAATGATGATAACGCGATGAAAAGAAAACTATTCTGGATTTGTGCAGTGGCAATGGGGATGAGTGCATTCCCTTCTTACATGACGCATGCGACGCCTGCAACGCAACCACTGATCAATGCTGAGCCAGCCGTACCTACTCAGGCGGAGCAGAGCCCGCAGGTGGGGCAGGTGATGCCGGGCGTGCAGGGAGCGGATGCGCCTGTCGTCGCGCAGAACGGCCCTTCACGGGATGTGAAGCTGACTTTTGCGCAAATCGCGCCGCCGCCGGGCAGCATGGTGCTGCGTGGCATCAACCCGAACGGCAGTATTGAGTTTGGTATGCGCAGCGACGAAGTGGTAACGAAGGCGATGCTTAACCTTGAATATACGCCGTCGCCGTCATTGCTGCCTGTCCAGTCGCAGTTAAAGGTTTATCTGAATGATGAACTGATGGGTGTGCTGCCAGTGACCAAAGAACAGTTGGGTAAAAAGACACTGGCGCAAATGCCGATTAATCCGCTGTTTATTACCGACTTCAACCGCGTGCGGCTGGAGTTTGTCGGTCATTATCAGGATGTGTGCGAAAACCCGGCCAGCACCACACTTTGGCTGGATGTCGGACGCAGTAGTGGGCTGGATCTGACGTATCAATCACTGAATGTGAAAAATGACCTGTCGCACTTCCCGATACCGTTCTTCGACCCACGCGATAACCGTACTAATACGCTCCCGATGGTCTTTGCCGGTGCGCCGGATGTGGGGCTGCAACAGGCTTCCGCCATTGTTGCCTCGTGGTTTGGTTCCCGTTCCGGCTGGCGTGGGCAGAACTTCCCGGTACTCTATAATCAACTTCCTGATCGCAATGCCATTGTTTTTGCCACTAACGACAAACGCCCGGACTTCCTGCGCGATCATCCGGCAGTAAAAGCCCCGGTGATTGAGATGATCAACCATCCGGAAAATCCTTACGTCAAGCTGTTGGTGGTTTTTGGTCGTGACGACAAAGACCTGTTGCAGGCAGCGAAAGGTATCGCCCAGGGCAATATTCTGTTCCGCGGCGACAGCGTAGAAGTGAAAGAAGTCAAACCGCTGCTGCCACGTAAGCCGTACGATGCGCCGAACTGGGTGCGTACCGATCGTCCGGTCACCTTTGGCGAGCTGAAAACCTATGAAGAACAGTTACAGTCCAGCGGTCTGGAACCGGCAGCGATTAACGTCTCGCTAAACCTGCCGCCGGATCTCTATCTGATGCGTAGTACCGGTATCGATATGGATATCAACTATCGCTACACCACGCCGCCGGTGAAAGACAGTTCACGGATGGATATCAGCCTGAACAACCAGTTCCTGCAATCCTTCAATCTGAGTAGCAAACAGGAGGCAAATCGCCTGCTGCTGCGTATACCTGCGTTACAAGGCTTGTTGGATGGTAACCGATGTCTCGATTCCGGCGCTGAAACTGGGAGCCACCAACCAGTTACGCTTTGACTTTGAATACATGAACCCGATGCCGGGCGGTTCGGTGAATAACTGTATTACCTTCCAGCCGGTGCAGAATCACGCGGTGATTGGCGATGACTCCACCATCGACTTCTCGAAGTATTACCACTTTATACCGATGCCGGATTTGCGCGCGTTTGCTAACGCGGGCTTCCCGTTCAGCCGGATGGCGGATCTGTCGCAAACCATCACCGTGATGCCAAAAACGCCAAATGAAGCGCAGATGGAAACGCTGCTCAATACCGTTGGCTTTATTGGCGCACAGACGGGCTTCCCGGCGATTAACCTGACGGTGACCGATGACGGCAGCGCCATTCAGGGGAAAGACGCCGATATCATGATCATCGGCGGTATCCCTGAAAAACTGAAAGACGATAAGCAGATCGATATGTTGGTACAGGCCACAGAAAGCTGGGTGAAAACGCCGATGCGTCAGACGCCATTCCCGGGGATTGTGCCGGACGAAAACGACCGCGCGGCAGAAACCCAGTCAACGCTGACGTCTTCCGGCGCGATGGCGGCGGTGATTGGCTTCCAGTCACCGTATAACGACCAGCGCAGTGTGATTGCGCTGCTGGCGGACAGCCCTCGTGGTTATGAAATGCTTAACGATGCGGTGAACGACAGCGGCAAACGCGCCACCATGTTTGGCTCGGTAGCGGTGATCCGTGAATCTGGCGTAAACAGTTTGCGTGTCGGTGATATCTATTACGTCGGACATCTGCCGTGGTTCGAACGCTTGTGGTATGCACTGGCGAATCACCCGATTCTGCTGGCGGTGCTGGCGGCAATCAGCGTGGTGTTGCTGGCCTGGGTACTGTGGCGTCTGCTGCGTATCATCAGCCGTCGTCGTCTTAACCCGGATAATGAGTAATTGATGATGAATGTTTTGCGTAGTGGAATCGTGACGATGCTGCTGCTGGCTGCCTTTAGTGTTCAGGCTGCCTGCAGTTGGCCTGCCTGGGAGCAGTTCAAAAAGGATTACATCAGTCAGGAGGGGCGCGTCATTGACCCCAGTGATGCGCGCAAAATTACCACCTCCGAAGGGCAAAGTTACGGCATGTTCTTTGCCCTGGCGGCTAACGACCGTGCGGCTTTCGACAACCTTCTCGACTGGACGCAGAACAATCTCGCCCAGGGGTCATTAAAAGAACATTTGCCCGCCTGGCTATGGGGCAAGAAAGAGAACACGAAGTGGGAAGTGCTGGACAGTAACTCAGCCTCTGACGGCGATATCTGGATGGCCTGGTCACTGCTGGAAGCAGGACGATTGTGGAAAGAGCAACGCTATACCGACATCGGTAGCGCGTTGTTAAAACGCATTGCGCAAGAAGAAGTGGTGACGGTGCCAGGGTTGGGTTCCATGCTGTTACCGGGCAAAGTGGGCTTTGCTGAGGATAACACCTGGCGCTTTAACCCGAGTTACCTGCCTCCAACGCTGGCGCAGTATTTCACCCGCTTTGGCGCGCCGTGGACTACGCTGCGCGAAACCAATCAGCGCTTACTGCTGGAAACTGCACCGAAAGGTTTTTCGCCAGACTGGGTACGCTATGAGAAAGACAAAGGTTGGCAGTTAAAGCCGGAGAAAACGTTGATCAGCAGTTACGACGCTATTCGCGTCTATATGTGGGTCGGCATGATGCCGGATAGCGATCCGCAAAAAGCGCGGATGCTCAACCGTTTTAAACCGATGGCAACATTTACCGAGAAAAATGGTTATCCACCGGAGAAAGTTGATGTCGCGACGGGGAAAGCGCAGGGTAAAGGGCCAGTCGGTTTTTCTGCGGCTATGTTGCCGTTTCTTCAGAACCGTGATGCGCAGGCTGTACAGCGCCAGCGCGTAGCCGATAACTTTCCTGGTAGCGATGCCTATTACAACTATGTGTTGACCCTGTTTGGACAAGGCTGGGATCAACACCGTTTTCGCTTCTCGACAAAGGGTGAGTTATTACCTGACTGGGGCCTGGAATGCGCAAATTCACACTAAATATTCTTACGCTTTCCCTCGGTCTGGCTATGATGCCGATGGTCGAGGCGGCACCAACCGCCCAGCAACAGTTGCTGGAGCAGGTTCGGGTGGGCGAAGCTACCCATCGTGAAGACCTGGTGCAGCAGTCGCTGTATCGTCTGGAGCTTATCGATCCGAATAACCCGGATGTGGTTGCTGCTCGTTTTCGTTCATTATTACGTCAGGGAGACACTGACGGGGCGCAAAAACAGCTCGACCGACTGTCGCAATTAGCGCCAAGTTCAAATGCGTATAAATCGTCGCGTACCATCATGCTGCTTTCCACGGCAGATGGCCGTCAGGCACTGCAACAGGCGCGTTTACAGGCCACCACGGGGCACGCAGAAGAAGCCGTGGCAGGTTACAACAAACTGTTTAACGGAGC
>ERZ779889.3632-NODE-3632-length-11029-cov-5.499362_pt1 | contig 11029 bp, 9 predicted proteins | sample MGYA00511030_ERZ779889 | MGnify/ENA primary metagenome ERZ779889 (study PRJEB29588, sample SAMEA2160616) | human gut metagenome | biome: human gut; feature: human-associated habitat; material: faeces | place: Denmark | collected 2008/2010 ...
TAACCAGTACCAGTTCCCGTTTGCATCTTTTCTGTATGTCATGACGTATTCCGTGAAAAGATGCTTATATGCCTCGATTCCGGATTTGTCCATATCGGAAGCAAATGGGGATTTTTTATCGATTCTGATTTGCTGTCTTATATCCAAGGTTGCCTTTTTCAATCCTTTGATCGGCTCTGATTCCTCGTTGTAGTAATCCGGATTGGTTCCTGTTTTGCAGGCTGCCGCTTCAATGAGTTTTACCTTATCTGATGATGTATAAAACTCCAGGTTTTTGTTTTCCTTATCCATTTCAGCATAGACGTATTTGACAAATATCCGAAGGTCGCCCTCTTCTGTAATCTCGTATCTGTCCGGGTATGAAAAAACTGTCGGTTCTGAAAACACGGAGGCTCCGTTACTTGATACTACTTTCCATATTCCGTTTTCAGATTCCACAAAATAGGCTCCGATATTGAAGCTCTCTACCGTGGGAACAGTGTCCGCGTCTTTACCGAAAAGATCCTGAATGTACGGGAGGATGTCATCTGCCGTAAGAGTCAAGCTTTCCTTTTTTCCGCTGTCCAACTCAACTGAAGCTTCCCAATGAGAAAACAGATAGTTATTTACAGAAGCGCTTATTATCTTTCGTTTGTCAACGGTTCCGAAATCTGTACCCTTTGAGGTGTAACAGTCCGTATAGCCCATATAGTCCAGTCCCGTGAACTTTTCGAAAACGGTGTAAGCCTCCTCCGGAGATAATGCCTCCGCTCCCGATTTCACGCAGAGGACAACGGTGAGGGATATAACCATCGCCAGAATTAAAGAAATTTTCTTCATAGATCCTCCCTATGATCAATCACTCAGACCCCTGTTATACCCGCATACTGTACAGCTAAACCAGTCTGCGCCGTAGGTGTGTGCCGATATGGAGTCTTTTATTTCATATCCGCACATTGTGCACAGGGGCCAATGACCGGTTTGATCGTATCTGTATGTCGTTCCCGGAAGATGCGGAGATGTTTCTCCTCCCTTCAGGTAATAATAGAGGGTCGCAAAATTACTGGTGAACCAACTATAATTTATGTTTTTAATATCTATTCCACATTTATTATCGGTATTACCGTGATAGATTCTTACCTGATTATCGTAAATACCGGTTATTACTACGGTGTGTTTGCCTCCATTTGCTCTTGTAAGTCGCAGTAAGGATCCCGGGTTAAGATTTTCAATGAAGAACTGCTTAATGCTTGTTATCGTCATCCCGGAAAGATTCAGATTCGTATAAATGTATTCACCTATCCCGCGACGTGCTGCCCAAGTGTGGGGATCTGAAATATCCTGGAGCCCGAAGTAGTGCGCGTATACAAACAACCCGAACCCGTGGCATTGAATGGCGTTAAATGCCCTTTTGCAATCGCCGGGAGATGATACGGTGCATTGTTCGTGGTTACATGTGCACGCTTTTCCCGTTGTTGAAAAATATGTTCCGGGGGAGTATGTTACTCCGTCAACAGTCAGGGAATTTGCGAAGAAGCAGCGGACAGCCTGAATGCTGTTTTCAGAGTATTCATTGTTACTTTCCACTGAATATCGGGCTTCCTCTGCCTGCCGGACCCAGTCGGGTTTCTGGCTAAGCTCGGTATTTGTATCTGTGTTAAAAAGAACCCCAGAGAACTCGGAGATCCCATGCTCATCAAACAGGTCAAGGAGGGTTTCGTGTGTTTCCAGTTCATTTACGGCAATGCCGGTTTTCTGTTGCAGTTCCGCTTTGTCTGTGATCTCTCCGTATGAATAACCGTTCGCTTTCATGCACTCCTCCCAAATGGGATTTGTGTACACGAGATTGATTATCCGGGTCGTTACCGGGGTGAAGTCCTTTAATTCAAATCCGAATTCATCCAGGTCGCAGATCTGCTCTGTTACTCCGGAGGCTATATGCAGACGGCAGATTTTATTTTCTTTTATAAAAAACACGAGGTTTTCATCTGCATAGAGATTGGAGATAGGGTGGTCATACTGGGCGATGACAGTCCTGTTTCCTCCGTGATAATCCATGGAGATTATCTTTGTGTCATCCAGTATGCACATGACCTTATCTCTCCATGGGGTCATGCAGGAATGCTTCTCAGCGGAAACAAGGCTGACCCTTGCGGTCTGAGGATCAATGTCGTACATCGCCCCCGCTGTGAGATCTGTCCCGAGAGTTGAAAGTTCAAGGGTGTATATGTGGTCAGTATAGGGATCCATATTTCCGTTCTTCCAAAGGACGGTGTCCTTTTCCGGATTGAATATGAAAAGGTTGTAAGGGTCATAAAAGTTTCTTTCAAAGAGTCGGTCCTCTGCCATAAAGGTGTTGTAGGATCTTGAGGTCTCTATGGTTGAGGCATTCAGAATGACAGGCAATGCAATGGCTACGGTGATTACAACAGCTAATATTACCAGTATATTGCGTTTCATAAGAGTGTCTCCTTTCTTGAGACAGTTTTCCTGGAACAATGTTCCAAAGGAATGTTTGGCTTTTTTAACTTCATTTTTGACTGTTTTGCTTACGGACTTGTCCGTAAAGTCTTTTTCCGAAGCTTCCCCGCTGCCGACCCGCACCTCCTTTCCGACGAAGATCTCCGGTTTAAGGCATTTTTCTCTCTGATTTTTCCCGGCAAATGCCGCCGCCGGCAAAAACCTCTACATAATATATACACCATAAAATGCAAATAGTGGACAAAAAAGGCTGTTTTGTAACGAAAAGTTCAAAAATGCTGTCAAAATCCGTCGAAAAACGAGGAAATGTGAAAATTCTGTGAATTGTGAACTCGGGTTGCGACAAACCATTTACGGGCAGGTAACACCGCAAAAAACGGTGACGGAATATCCGGTTCTGTACTCCGGGCGGAGCAACAGGGCGCAGTCATCCGGATTGGTTACGAACCCGAATTCCAGAAGCACGGAGGGGTTTGGAACGTTCCGGAAGATATAGACGGTGTCGGGAGAGGCTTTTGTCTGCCGGAGCCTTGTGGTAAGTCCGGAGTTTCCGACTGACGAAGCTATTTTTTCGGCTATTCCGAGGCTGTCGGGATTCCTTGTTCCGTAAAAGGCGGTGAATCCCTGGTCCCGGGAGGCGGGTGAGGCGTTCATGTGCACCCCGAGGAAAAGGGCTTCCGGGTCAGTTGCGGCAAAATCCGCCCGGGCATGGATGTCGTCTTTTTTATTGAATCCGGGTCTGCCGTCGGTATCATCATCGCTGTCCCTGGTCATGGTGACCTGCCAGCCGCCCAGCAGAAAAATATCCCGCAGGCAAAGAGCCATTTCAAGGTTTATGTCTTTTTCACTGACTCCGCCTACTCCTGTTGCCCCTCCGTCCTGTCCTCCGTGTCCGGGATCCAGAATCACACGGGGAGAGGGTTGGATTTCCGTTATCCCCGGAAGCTCTGTTCTTTCCCGGGTGATTTCCGGTGACAGGAACGATATGGCTGAAATCAGAAAAAAGAAGGCAAAAAAACCGGTCATATACCGTTTGAGAGACATTTTCGGTCCTCCTTAACAAAAAAAATCGTACATAATATCAAAAAAACAGGGAACACCCCTTGAAATCTTCGGCGAAATGTAGTATAATGGCGGGGTAAATATATTTTGATTCACAATTCTGGAGGTAAAACTCATGTATTCCGCAGGCGATTTCAGAAACGGCCTTACCTTTGATCTGGACGGAACCGTATACTCCGTAGTGGAGTTTCAGCACGTCAAACCCGGTAAAGGCGCGGCTTTCGTAAGAACCAAGCTCAAGAACGTTGTTACCGGCGGCGTGGTTGAAAAGACTTTCTCCCCCACCGAAAAATTCCCCGCAGCTTTCGTTGAAAGAAAAGAGATGGAATATCTCTACAATGACGGCGACCTTTATTACTTCATGGATCAGGAGACCTATGAGCAGGTTCCTCTGAATGCCGACGTCCTCCCCGACAACTTCAAGTTTGTCAAGGAAAATACAATTGTCAAGATCCTTTCCATCAAGGGTAAAGTGTTCAGTGTTGAGCCTCCTTTCTTCATGGATCTGGTGGTCACCGAGACCGAACCTGCCGTAAGAGGCGATACTTCCAACAACGCTCTGAAGAATGCTACTCTTGAGACCGGCGCGGAGATCAAAGTTCCCATGTTCATCCAGGAAGGCGAAAAGATCCGCATAGATACTAGAACCGGTGAATACATGGAGCGCGCATAAGTCCGACTACTAAACAAACTATATAGAAACATCCGGTTTTATGATAAGAGTGAAAACTTTTGCCTGAAGCCGGATTTTTTATGGAAAAGAGGTTTCCCGGATGAAATACAGTGACGAGGCACGGTTCCTTCTGGAACGCATAAACGCCGTTGATGCGGCAAAAGCGGACGCAACTCAGCTTGTTGGGATCCAGAAAGGGTTGGCGGAGCTTGTGTGCCGTATGGCTGAGGACTTTGACCGTATGACGGACAAGCTTACGGAACTGGAAGGTGTCGCGGATACTCTCAGCGAAGATCTTTTTACCCTTCAGCTCAAACGCGGAAGCGGTACGGCCCATGAAGAACAGACTCCCTCGGATCTTTCGGCATATCTGACCGCTGAAGACGATGGGGACGGGGATTTTGACAATTACATACACTGCCCGTACTGCAACACTCTGATCTTTGTTACTGACCCGGAACAGGAAAAGATAAAATGTCCCTTCTGCAACGAGACTTTCGACCGCGGAGACGTGAACCTGTGACATCCCGGGGTGGAACGGGCAAAAGAGTCGCTGTTATGCTTTCGGGTATATTGCTGATGGGGATCGCCGTGGCTCTTGCCCGGCTGGCGGATCTCGGAACAGATCCCTGTACTACCATGAACCTGGGAATCAGCGGACTTCTGCAACGCCTGGGTTTGGGTTTCATGACCTTCGGGACTTGGCAGCTGATATTCAATTTCGCCCTGCTGGTCGCGGTATTTTTCCTCGACCGGAGCAGTGTGGGTGCCGCGACCTTTGTAAACATGGTGTGTGTCGGATATCTTTCGGACTTTTTCGTGTGGGCATATGGGGCTTTGTCGCCCTTTGACCGCACCCCGCTTTGGCTCAGGGTTGTTTTCCTTGTTATATTTGTTCCTTTGGGAAGTCTTGCGTGCAGTATGTATATGTGCCCGAGGCTGGGCTCTGCACCCTACGACAGCGTTGCCCCGATGATGGTAAAGCTTTCCGGCGGAAGGCTCTCTTTCCGTCTTGCCCGTGTGGTATCTGATGTTTCTGCGGTTCTTATCGGGTTTATTCTCGGTGCGACGGTTAATGTGGGGACGTTGCTCATGGCTGTTACCTCCGGTCCTTTGATGCAGATGTTTTCCGGCCTTTTCGACCGTTTTCTTTACGGTACCGGAGAAAGGAAAAGCAAAGATGGAAAAACTGAATGTATGTCTTCTGAATGACTCGTTCCCTCCGCTGATAGACGGAGTCGCCAACGCCGTGGTCAACTATGCCACGGTGATACAGGAAAAGTACGGGAATGCCGTGGTCGCTACCCCCGACTATCCCGGGGCGGAGGATAACTATCCTTTTGAAGTCTGCCGGTACAGAAGTCTTGATACGACCCGTCTCGTTGGATATCGGGCCGGCTATCCTTTCAGCTCCCGTGCCCTTACAAGCATAGGGGAGTTCAAGCCTGACATACTTCACTGTCACTGTCCCGCGATGAGTCAGATGTTCGCCCGGACTCTGAGAGAGACTCTTCAGGTACCGTTGATACTTACTTATCATACCAAATTTGACCTCGACGTTGCCCGTGCCGTAAAAACGAAAATGCTCCAGACAACTGCGATCAAGGCATTCGCAAACAATATTTCCGCCAGCGACGAGGTCTGGGTCGTGAGCAAGGGGGCAGGGGAGAATCTGCGTACCCTGGGCTATGAGGGGGATTACCGTGTCATGCATAACGGCGTGGATTTCCCAAAGGGAAGAGTCAGTCCCGAGGAGTGCCTGAGACTCAGAAAAGAGCTCGGGATAGGGGACGAGACGATCTTTCTCTTCGTCGGCAGAATGTATTGGTACAAGGGGGTACGTCTGTCTTTTGACGGACTTGCCCGGACCAAAGCCGCCGGATACAGGTTCAAAATGGTTCTTGTGGGGGAAGGCGGAGACCTTGAGGAAATGAAGAATTACGCCGAAAGTGTCGGAATAGGCGGAGACTGTATTTTTACCGGTCCCGTCCGTGACAGACAATTGCTTCGGTCGTATTTCTGCATGAGTGATCTGTTTCTTTTTCCTTCGAATTTTGATACAAACGGGATAGTCGTGCGTGAGGCTGCGGCATGTTCTGTCCCGAGCGTTACCCTTAAAGGTTCCTGTGCCGCGGAAGATATTACCGATGGGGAAACCGGTATAGTTATAGACGAAACTCCCGAGGCGATGTCCGCCGTGACGAACTGGGCGTGTGAGCATCGCGAAGAACTCCGTACACTGGGGCAGAAGGCCCTTGCCGGACTTTACACTTCCTGGGAAGATGCCGTAGGTGTGGCATATGAAAGATATCAGGTGGTTCTGGACGATTTCCGGAGCGGGCGCCTTGTCCGGAAGTCGGTTCCTTTTGACGATATTTTTACCGTGGTCTCCGACTTTTACTCCGTATCCCGGAAAACAAGTCTGAAGAGTTCTGAGATATGGAATAAACTGCGCCGGCGCGAGCCGTCATCCGGAGCGTCCCCCGATCTGCCGGAAGGCCGTGTGAAAAAGCACCGTAAATCTCATGGCAGATGGAAAAAAAAGGCGGAGAAAACCAAAAATTGAAAAACCCCTCTGTGAATATTCACAGAGGGAATTTTTTTGTTCGAATTCTGTGAAAAATTGTAAAAAGCAAACAAAAAAGTTTGATTTTTGTCTTTAAAAGAAAATTTTTGTTGACAAACAAAGAAAAGTATTGTATAATATATCCACACCATGGTCAGGGTTTTCAATTCATTTTAACGGATCATTCGGAATACCATAAAATGAACAGTGAACCGACTTTTGAGCGAATGGAGGATAATCTTTGTTATGAAAAGGTCTTTACTTGCGCTTATTCTTGCTCTTGCCGTGCTTTCCAGCTTTGCCTGTCTTGCTACCTTTGCTGAGGAGACGGAGGACTCCGATCAGCCGTATATGCCCACTATAATATACGACAAGATCAATTACGGCACGCCTGTGGTTGACGGTAAACTTGATGCCATGTACGCAAATACATTCCAGTCCAGAACATCTCCGCTTGCAAATGTTTACAATGACGGTGCCGACGAGGATTCCGACGCTTCCGCTGTAACGTACATACTCTGGGACGAAAACTGGCTGTATTTTTGCACGGTCGTTACCGATTCCAATATAAAGAATCAGGGTGATGACTGGGTTATTTCAAACATAAACCGCAGCGGCGGTCCCTGGAACAACGACTGCGTTGAGATGCATATTGCATGGTTCGGAGCTGACGATGACGCGACCTCCGCTCAGAAATGGGGCTGCGACAACGAGGGAATTGCCCTTTATACCAATTTCGGACTGAATTATTACGAAGGCTATGAAGAAGCTTATGCAAAAACCCGTATAGATAAGAAAAACAATACCTGGGTCGTGGAGGTCGCCATTCCCAATGCCGAGGGACTCGGCGAGGGTGATGTTATAGGATTCTGCCAGCAGCTCAATGACCTTGTTGACTGGGCTGATGAGAACGCCGAAGGCCGTGTTGCCGCTTATTTCGGCAGACAGACTCCCTGGGAATTCCTCTATGAGCTGGTTGATACCGGTGAAAATCACGGTGATCCCAAACCTACCGAACCTGCTACCGAGGCTCCCACCGAGCCCGCTACCGAAGCTCCGACACAGGCCCCCACAGAAGCACCCACTCAGCCCAAAACAGAACCTGCTACGGAAAAACCGACTCAGCCCGTTACTGAACCCAAGACGGAACCCTCTACGGAGAAGCCTACTGAGCCTGCCACGGAAATCCCCACCGAACCGGTGACGGACGGTCCGACAGAGCCTGTAATAGCACCTACGGAACCCGTTACAGAGCCTGTCACAGAGGCTCCGACAGAGACGCCTACGCAAGCGCCTACAGAAGTACCCACACAGCCCCGTACAGAGGCTCCCACGAAGGTTTCCACCGAGCCTGCGACAGCTGCACCTGTTGCAAATGAAGGACTTTCGACCGGCGCCGTAATCAGTATCGTTGTTGCTGGTGTTATTGTTGTCGCGGCGGTTCTCTTCTTTATTCTCCGTAAGAAAAAATAAAAGACAGCACTTTACGTTTCTTCAGAATACAAACCGGAAAACCTGTTGTGGTTTTCCGGTTTTCTGCTTGCAGGCGTACATGTTCCGGTCAAGCCGCTCAGACCCTGCAAGTGGTCTTTGCAGGAATATTATACGTTTACTTCGGAAATTCTGCGGCTGTGTGCAAAAGGTTTCATATTTGTAACATCCGGGTGTGTTATAAGCTATTGACAATTTTATAGTTGTGTTGTATAATAACAGTACAGTGTTTTTGGCAGACATGAAAGCAAGACAAAAGACAAAGTGCAAAAGGAGAAAAATATGAAAAAACTGTTTTCAGTGCTTCTGTGTGTGATGATTGCTGCGGGGATATTTTCGGTTGTTTCTTCCGCGGAGAAGGAGCGGACGGAAAAGGATCCGACCGTGAGTTGCGACAAGATCAACTACGGAACCCCTAAGGTTGACGGATTCCTTGATGACATCTATCTTACATCTTTTTGTTCCCGGACTTCCACTGTTGCCGCGCACAGCACCAACGGCGGCAATTCCGAAGAAATAAGCAAAGCCCGCGCGACTACATATATTCTTTGGGATGAGAACTGGTTCTATTTCTTCACGGAGGTCTATGACAATACCCCTGCCAATCAGGGTGAAGACTGGATCTACAATGGTCGTCAGCGCGAGGATGAGCTTTGGTTTAATGATGGCATAAGCTATGATATATCCTGGAAGGGATCTGAAGGAAGTGCTGCAGACCGCCAGCGCTGGGGTTGTGACAGCGAAGGATACAAAATGTATACAACCATTCCCAATGAATTCTATGTGGGATACGAAAACGCGTATGTAGAGACCTACATGGATCGCAGCAAGAAAACCTACCACATAGAAATGGCGATTCCGAATGTGAATAAACTCGGGGCAGGGGACAGTATCGGTTTTATCGAGCAACTTAATGATCTCGTTGACTACAGGGGAGGATACTGTATTGCAAACTATGCCCGTGTGGTCTGTTACTTCGGCGGGGAGAACGATCCCTGGGAATATACCTACGAACTTGTTGATAACGGGAAAAATCCTCATCCCGCTGAACCTGTAACCGAGCCTGCAACAACTGAACCTTCTGAGCCGATGACTGAGCCTGCGACTCAGCCGGAAACAGAACCTGTCACCGAGCCTGTGACGGAGATACCCACAGAGGTTCCGACTCTGCCGGCGACTGAACCGAAAACCGAGCCCTTAACGGAACCCTCCACGGAAAAACCGACAGAACCTGCTACGGAGAAGCCGACAGAGCCCGTGACGGAACCGGAAACTGAAGCTCCCACCGAGCCTGTGATCGCGCCGACCGAACCCGCAACGGAGATTCCCACGCCGGCGCCGACCCAGCCTGTGACCGAAGCTCCTACCTCTACTCCTACCCAACCCGGGACAGAACCTTCTACAAAAGTTCCTTCCGAACCTTCCACTGCTCCCGTTTCTTCCGGTAACGGTGGGTTTGTTCTGGGAATAGTCGTTGGGATTGCCGCTGCTGCGGTGGTTGCCGTTATTCTTGTGGCTCTTTTGCGGAAGAAAAAATGACAGCATGTCCCTTTTTTATGTAATATGTTCTAAAAATAACAAAAATAAGCAAAAAGACTTGACAAAACGTAAAAAAAATATTATAATACCTCTGTAATCTGAGAGATCTCAGAAAATTTCAGGAGGATTGTTATGAAAAAGACCCTGCTTGCACTGCTTCTCGCTCTTGCGATGGTCGTTTCCATGGGTGTTGCGACTTTTGCCGAGTATGAGATCCCTGAGGAGGAACTTCCTTATTTCCCCACCATTATCAACGATAAGATCAATTACGGTACTGCTATCGTTGACGGTAAGCTTGATGCCCGTTATGCCGACTCTTTCCAGGCGAGAACCGGTGTCAAACCCAACTGGGGATTTGATGAATCCACCGCTTCCGCCGTATGCTATATCCTTTGGGATGAAGCATATTTCTACTTCTGCATAGTTGTCAATGATAATAACATCGGCGGTCAGTCTGCTGACTGGATCGAGGAGAACCTCGGCAAGTCCGGCGGTCCCTGGGCCAATGAGACCGTGGAACTGCACCTTGCATGGAACGGCGCTGACGACGACAGATACACTTCTCAGAAGTGGGGCTGTGACTATGAAGGTTATCAGCTGTATACCAACTACGGAAGAAACTTCTACGAAGGCTATGAAGACGCTAAGTGGAAGACCACCGTTGACGAAGCCAACAATCAGTGGATCGTGGAGATCGCCCTTCCCAATGCCGAAGGTCTGAGCGTCGGTGATGAGATCGGTTTTGAGTTCCAGCTCAATGACCTGGTCGACTTTGCCGGAAATAACGGTGAAGCACGTGTAGCTTCCTTCTTCGGACTTCAGGAGCCCTTCCAGTTCCTCTATGAGCTGGTTGACGACGGCAAGTTTACTCCTGTCATCGTTCCCACTGAGCCCAAGACTGATAAACCTACCGAGCCCGCTACGGATGCTCCCACAGATCCGGAGACTCCTACCGGTCCCGTGATTGTCAGACCCACAGAGCCTGCCACAGATGCTCCCACCAAGGCTCCCACAGAAAACCCCACCCAGCCCGCCACCAATCCTTCCTCCGGTAATAATACCGTTCTCTGGATCATTATAGGTGCTGCTGTTGTGGTCGTTGCTGTTGTGGTCATAGTTGTTCTTTCCAAGAAAAAGAAATAAGTCCTGACGGATATGAACCGGAAGCGTGATTGCTTCCGGTTCTTTTTGTATAACGAAAACCACGCGATAGTCGCGTGGTTAAATAAAGGTTAACC
>ERZ779889.3633-NODE-3633-length-11029-cov-2.215236_pt1 | contig 11029 bp, 9 predicted proteins | sample MGYA00511030_ERZ779889 | MGnify/ENA primary metagenome ERZ779889 (study PRJEB29588, sample SAMEA2160616) | human gut metagenome | biome: human gut; feature: human-associated habitat; material: faeces | place: Denmark | collected 2008/2010 ...
CATACCGGACTCCTTTCCGGCTCTTTTTGTGGTTTTGATCAGTCGTTACTAATACACCATGAAATTTGATAAAGTTTTAGTTACTTTATAATAACTCAATTTTGTCAATTTGTCGATAAAAAAAGCAAAATTCGGCAATATGCCACCTAAATTCGGTATAACACCTCCCAAAATTGTAACGTTATACTAAGCTTATAGGATTCGCCCATAGGAGATCGCAGACTCTTAACAGTCGAAGTTTACATAATAGCCGGGCAGATGCGAAGCATCCTTTTCAATAAAAAGGAACACGTTTAGCAAGTTTACATGCTATAACTGTTCCTTTTTATTGAAAAGATTCCCGAATGGGTGTCCGGCTGTTCCATAAAACAAAAATGTAACATACAATAAGTTCACCAGTTGCAATTGTTCCTTTTTATTAGAAAGATCCCCTGATCGGATACGGCTATTCTATAAAATAAATCTGTAACATTCAGCAGGTTTACCTGTTGCAACTATTCCTTTTTTGATCGGAAATCTTCATAAAACAGCCACCGGAACAAAAATGTCCCGGTGGCTGTATCATAACATTTCTAAAATATTTTGTTTTCAAACGATTATTTTACAATCGGTGCAAAACGAACACGTACTTTTGGAAGAGACTTTAACTCTGTATAGTAATTTGTCATCCAGTCATCACCCTGAGTGGCATCATTTTCGCCGGAAGCCGGTGGTGCAAAGATCTTCAAAGTCATATCAGCTTCACCATCCAAAGGTTTCTTAAAGAAAGCACTCATCATATCGATACATTTTACACCCGGTGCTTTATAGAACCAATGTCCGTTCAGCTCCATCATTAAATTCATATCAATATTGTCTTCATCAAAGTATACTTCACAGAATACCGGATTCGAATCAAAATGAATCGGAAGTGCAACACCGTCTGCATCTTCTGATCCGCCCCAGCGTAATTTTGCAGGAAGTGTAATCTCATCCCCCTCATCCATAGAAGGGCTGAAGAAATCTTCATGAATGATCTCACGGTATGTCTCTAAGATCGGCTGTTCAATACCGACATCTGCATTATTTGGATCTTCAATCTCTAATCCAAGACGTCCACGGTCACGCATCTGATATAAAGTAAATCCGGATAACCATTTTTCCTTATCTGCTTTTAACATCTCACAGAAATCTTTTAACATCTGTGCCTGATCATATGCACCGGTAACATCACCGTCTGCATTGAACTCAGAAAGAACCATAGGCTTTTTCACGCCATTATTTACAACCGTATAACGCTCATAGCTGTTCTTAGCAAGTTTATAAATCTTTTCTACCGTATGACGTGCAAAAGTGTCTCCACCTTCCTCTGCCACATCATATGGCCATCCCCAATGAAGAGCCATGTAACGGTCAACAGAAACGATATCTGCCGCACGGGATGCTTCCGCAAAAATGTCTTCCATTTCCATTTTTTCATCTTCAAGCTCCTTGCAGCCATCCAGACAGATGATCGTCTTAACATTTGGAGCTTCTCTATGAATGATCTCACAACAATGTGTAAAGAAAGCAGCCACTTCTTCATACGATGCACGCTTGTTGAATGAGAACCAGTCACCGGTTGCCTCATGATTGATACGAAGCTGTACACGACCAAAAGTACGCAGATCCTTTGCGATTGCAATAATATGATCATCTGTAAGCTTTGGATCGATCGTCATGGTAAGAAGGACATCCTGACCATGTCTGCGGACATCACGCATATATGTAAATGGTTCATCATCCAATGTACCATTTAAGCCACCCTTATATGTAAAATAATCGTCATATGGAAAATCCCATGCAAACTGTACAGACGGATCAGCATGTACTACACTGGCACGTCCCGGCCATTTATCATCATTTGGATAATAGCAATACATCAGGTTGATCGCTCTATGCGGTCTGCCTAATTTCTGAAGAATATAATCCTGATTGACATATTCGCCACGTTCACTACCATCTCCTAAATCTACAGCACACTGTGCCGGTCCCATATGAAGAGTCTTTAATTTTAAATTACTCATTGTAATCCTCCTATCTTTTTTCTTTCACGCACGCTTGTACATTCTGTCTTCACATTTTCTATTCCTCTGTTGTTTTCCCCTTGATCATACAAAGTGTATAAGAAAACAATAAACGCTAATGTGATAAATGCACATACATGTCTATTATACGAGATAATGCACCTGATACGCAACTGAAATTTTACGTTATCTTTCGGACATCTTCTACACGAAAAAAAGGATATCTTAAAAATCCATTTTACGTCAGAAAAATAAAACATCCTCTTTAAAATTCATTCCTGCATAAAAGTAAAACTTCTCTTTAAAGTTCATTCCCGCATATAAGTAAAGCTTCTCTTTAAAATTCATTTCTGCATAAAAGTAAAGCTTCTCTTTAAAGTTTATTCCTGCATAAAAGTGAAGTACCTCTTTAAAGAACAAAAAGACCAGATCACTCACTTACCCAATGATCCGGTCATTTTGTGTACTTAGAGTACCTTTATCATCACTACCTTCTCCGCAAAGAAAACTTTCTTATCCCACGGTATTAACCATAAAACAGTGCTTTTTCTTTATCGCAGTTCTGATAAAAAGCATATTAGAACCATCCCCATGATTCTTTCAATCACAAAAGATACTATAGCACATCGCATCGTAATTTTCAACTATAAATTCTACATTTTAAATTATTTTTTGTTATAATTGCACAGAAACATACATTTTACCAAGAAAACAGACATTTTACAAAAAAAAACATTTAGTGCAAACTTCAGACATATCAACTGCGTTGCAAGCTTTGTCCTCCTTAGCTGTAAAATGTGCTCTTGGAATCTTCTAAACAAAAAATCCCAAGAGTATATTAAACCCTGATCAATCCCAGTATTAAAAGATGCACCGGATAGAACAGATAGAAAAACCATTTTGAAAATATTTTTGCTCTCTCCATACGTTTTCCATTATAAAAGAACATAAGAACGATTCCGGCAAGCGCAATGCCTGCCATACTTCCCAACGCGTATATTATATTGGTCTGCACCGGGAACCTGCCAAGACCACCGACAAAATTAAAAGCTCCAAACAAAAGCATAGAAAAGAGAAATGCATACTTTTCCCGATTTTTTACCCGGTGACTCCATATAAAGAGCAAGGTAAAAACCGGCGCTAAGATTGCCCAGTCGCAAACGACAGAGAAAAATACCAAAGCCAGAATATATACGATCTTTAAGGCTTTATTCGTTACTCTTTCGACTACGAGCAGAATTCCAAAGCATACCAGAAGTGTAAAAAGCATATTCAGATTTTCAAATTCTAAAATTCCGTTTTGCGTAAATGCCAATGAATATGGTATCTGGGAAAGCAAAGCAAAAACGAACAATCTCATGGCATATTTTTCTTTTGAATGCGTATATTCAAACCCTTCCACAAGAAAATAGCACATCGTAATTGCCGTAAAATAGCCCAGATCCAAAAAGATTTCAGCTAACAAATCGCCTGACTGCATAAAAATAGTAGAAATGTGATTGAGTAACATGGTCAACATGGCAAGATATTTGATCGCATCTCTATTTAGGATTTTGTATTTTGATGTCATTTTATTCTCCATGACATTTCCCTCCTTTCCGGCTCTGCACCGACCGAAGCGAAGCGCAGACCTTGAACCCATGAATTCATGAAATTCTTTCATCTGTATATCGAAAACAGTTCTTTCTAATCAGACACTCCATTCTCCCTTCCGACGTGCGGAAGATGGGGTGCACGAGATCCGGGGGATCTCGGCTCTGCACAGAACGAAGCGAAGCGCAGACCTTGAACCCATGAATTCATGAAATTCTTTCATCTTTATATCGAAAACAATTCTTTCTAATCAGACACTCCATTCTCCCTTCCGGCGTGCGGAAGATGGGGTGCACGAGATCCGGGGGATCTCGGCTCTGCACCGACCGAAGCGAAGCGCAGACCTTGAACCTGGGTTCAAGGGACGCTTCGGCTTCGGAAAAAGAAAAGACTCAAACGTTTTCTCGTTTGAGTCTTTCTTTTTCTCAATGCGGAAGATGGGACTTGAACCCACACGTCGTTGCCAACACTAGATCCTTAGTCTAGCCTGTCTGCCAATTCCAGCACTTCCGCATTTCATTTACATAAATGCAACGAACGATATAAATAATACCACTCGATAGTTTATCTGTCAACCCTTTTTTTAAAAATCTTTATTTTTTTAGCTTTTTTCTCCCACTTTTTCAGTCCCTACTTGCAAGATTCCATTTTACTCTTCTATAAAACCATAAAAGGGAAATACTATTTTTTACAATAGCATCCCCCCGATCAACTGATTTTTACTGCGTGATCCGGTCGATCACATCCTGATACTGACCATTCACTTCTTTGTTGACTTCCTGTCCCTGCTTTTTAAACTCTGCCGACTCGGATTCCGTAAGTTCTGTCACCTTGCATCCAGCTTTCTCAGCCTGCTTGATCGCCTTTTTATCAAAATCTTTGAATGCCTGTCTTTGTTCTTTGGAAATTTCTTTTGCAACTTTCTTTACTGTTTCCTGATCCTGTGATGACATCTTTTCCAATGCCTTCTGAGATGCAACAATCATTTCCGGTATGCAGGTATGTTGATCAACCGTGATATATTTTGCAACCTTATAATGCTCTGTTGATATATAAGATGGCCAGTTATTCTCTGCGCCGTCGACCGTGCCTTTTTTAATTGCATTATAAATATCATTATATGCGATATTTACCGGAGTTCCTCCATTCATTGACACCAGCTTGATCATCGGATCTGTATTTACACGTAATTTCAATCCATCCAGATCACTTGGTGACTTCACTTCTTTCTTATTGTTATAGAAGTTTCGGCTGCCACCGCTAAACCAGCATAAACCAACCATGTCATTATCTGTCAGTCCCTTTGCATTTAATAGGTCATTTCCAACTGAACCATCCAACACTTTCCACATATCATCCTCGGAGTTATACAAATAGAGCGATTGAAATGCTTTCATATCTTCTACGTAGTTTGAAAGAGGTCCGGATAATCTTGCGAAATCAATACCATCCACGCGTACCTGCTCCATCTGGTCTGCCTCTGCACCAAGTGTGTCACCATGATATACTTCAATATTCACTCTTCCGTCTGTTTCCCGGTACACTCTTTTTGCAAATTCATCACAGGCTTCTGCAGTCGGATGATCTCCTTCCTGTACATCAGACATGATAAATGTGGTTGATTCTGTTTTCTTGCCACAACCGGTAAATACCATCGCCATTGCCATAATACATCCGGCAAGCACTATTTTCTTCTTCATAATACTCCTCCTGCTTATACACGTTTAAACTTATCAATATTGTTCACTAACTTTTTCGCTGATGCATCCGTATCGGTCACTTCATGCTGAATCTCTGCCATTCCGCTTGTCAGATCACTCGCATTCCCTGCCACAACATTAATACCTTCAGAACATTCATTGATCGTTCCTGATATATTTTGAATCATTTCCTTAACTTTTTGCATCGTATCATGAAGCTTATTTGCATTACTTTCGAATTTTGCAAGAATGGACTCAAAATTATTTGCATCTTCATTATACTGCTTTCCGGTTTCTACTAATATATCATAATCCGGCATAACCACATTCATAATAAATGATATCATCTTATTGGCATTATCAGCCAGTGCATTAACGGAATCCGTAACATCTGCACTGATATCCTGAATATTATTTGCCGTCTCACGACTTGAATCAGCAAGCTTTCTGATCTCATCCGCAACTACCGCAAAGCCCTTTCCTGCTTCTCCGGCTCTTGCTGCTTCAATCGAAGCATTTAATGCTAAAAGATTTGTCTGACTCGAAATCTCAAGAATATCTGCCGTCAAAAGATTGATCTGTTCTACATTTCGGCTTCTTTCCACAGCACTTTCCATGATCTGACGCATTTCACCTGCCATTGCTCCGGTGTTTTCTTTGCTCTCAACACCTTTTTTACTGAGCTCCTGTGCCGTATTTCTTATTGATTTTGCCATGGCAGTTCCTTCGGTCGCCTGTGTCGCGATGTCAACAACTGCTTTGGCAACTTCTTCTGAAAGTCTAGCCTGGCAGGCATTTTTCTCGCCGGCGATTTTTTCCCGGGACTTTGCCGTCGCCTCGCCACACCGGAAATTTCCGTCATGCTGACTGCCAATTCTTCCATAGTTGCAGATACATCCGTAATATTTTCATCAGCTTTTGTAATCTGTCCTGTGACACTTTCTACATTTCTCATCATAATTCCCGACTCGCTTTTGATATCAGAAATTGTTAATTGTAATGTTTCAATAAACTTGTTAATGCCTCTTACAAGCTGTCCTACCTCATCCTTTGTCCGTTCCTTCACGCGCTTTGTAAGATCTCCGTTCTTATGTTCCATGTCTTCTACAATCTCTTGCAGTTCTGCGGTTGCTTTCTTGGTAGGAACTATGACTGTCAAATATGTAACCAGCATTCCGCCCACAAACGCAAGCAGCAAAAATACTCCGGCAAATATAAGAACCCTGTAACACAATGTCGTTGCCGCAGATAGTTCTTTCTGTGCCCGGATCATATTCGTCTTATTCAAAACAGTAACCGACTGAATATACACTTTCAGATCCGAGGTCTGATCTGCCACCTGTTCTTCGGCAGTATCCAAATCATAGATTTTTCCACTTGCAATCTGCTCTAACACAGCACTATATTGTTTTATATAAGCATCATATGCTTTTTTCAAACGCTGTATCGTTTCTTTTTGTCTTTCACTGATTACATTATCTTCCAATGCTTGCAAAGAAGATAACACATTTCCCTGTGCACTTGTAATATCTGACCGTATCGAATCTTTATCTTCTTTTAACATATAATCTTTCAGATCATTTTCCAGATATGCTTCATTAACGGAAAGCGTATTTACTTCCTGAATGCTGTTGAGGTATTCATTACCGATATTCTGATTGATCTTATCCATATTTTTAACCTGCACTGACACTATTCCGATTCCGGCAAGACAGATCACCAAAATAAGCATAAATACGCTCAATATTTTTGCTCCTATTCTTTTTCTCATGGTATCTCCTCCATATTTCTCGTCATTTTTTTACTTCTTATTTTGATATCTTATTCCTTTTTGACACAATTTTCAACCCCATCTAAATTGAAAAGATGCGTTTTTGTGACGAATTTTGTCGTCAAAGGGCAAAATTGCCTTTTTTATTTCTAACAGGACACTACATCTGTTTTCGAACCACACGGTACTCATCACCGTTATAATAATATGGACAATGTTCCCGCTTGTCCGATAAAAAACGTGCAAGATCATCTTCATCCATGTTGACATCGCAAACATATTCTTCATACTCTTCATCGTATACCAAATTCGCACAGGTATCACATTCTGCCATGACTTTTCCTCCTCTCTTTGTTCCTATTATAGCAGATTATCAGCTAACTGTCTGCCTAATGTGTCAGATTCGTAAGGATCAGACTTGCTGCCATGCCTGCAAAGGTACTGAGCAAAGCACCAAACAGCAGCCATCTTCCATTTGTAACACCTTTTCCATTTTCATCCTTTGTTGCCTGAAAATACACGGAAATCGTATAAAATATCGTCTCGGAACAGCACATAAGCAATGCTGCCAGATACCCCTCTCTGGAATCGACTCCGAACTTTTTAAAAATATCTAATACCAGCCCTGTAGCAGCCGATGATGAAATCATTTTAATAATTGATAACGGCAACACGGCAACAGGAAAACCGGTCAGATCGGCAAGTGGCTTTAAAATAACAGAAAGTACGTTAAAAAAGCCCGACTCCCTAAGAATACATATTGCAACCATTAACCCCACTAGCGTAGGTAAAATCCTGAAAACGATTTTCAGACCATCGGTCGCACCTTTTAAGAATGCATCGAAAATGTCTGTTTTAGCCAAAAGACCATATGCTACAATGTACATGATCACTAAAGGAATCATCAGATTTGATATAAAAGTTAATATCTCCATATGAAAGCCCCCTACACGTTGTCTTCCCATACATAAGCAAATTCTATCTCTTTTATTGCGAATTAAGACATTTTTCGTTATAATCAGATTATGATAAATTTTAAGCTTTAGAACTGAAAAACGTGTGAAGAAATGAGGATTTATATGAACACCGTATTTATTGCCGATGATGAATTGATCATTCGTCAGGGATTAAAATGTATAATAGACTGGAGTGCTTTAGGATTTGAAGTGATCGGTGAAGCAGCAAATGGTGAGGATGCATTACAATTTATCACAAAGTATAACCCTGATATGGTTATGCTGGATATCCGTATGCCAAAGCTTACCGGACTTGATGTTGTCAAGCAGGCAAGAGAACAGGGATATAAAGGAAAAGTCATTATTTTAAGCGGATTTACGGATTTTAAATATGCACAGTCTGCGATCCGCTATGGTGTTGAATATTATCTGACAAAACCTATTGATGAAGACGAACTTTTTAATACGGTCAAAGAGATCAAAAAACTGCTTCTAGACGAAGCCCAGAAGAAAGAAGAGATGGAAGAATATCGTTCCAAGGCCCGAAACATGATCCTGCAGGACATTTTAAATAACAACATCCCATCTACTGTTGATTTTCAAAATCTGAACTTACAGGCAGATGTCTACCAGGTTGTAATCTATGAGAAATACAGCCACCATGCTTCAAAAATGACATATCGTTTCTCTGAACTGTTAAAAGTTACCAACACTGATAACAGTTCCTACGAAAATATTACTTTAGATGACAATGAGATCCTAATTCTCAAGGGACCATTTACGATCAAGAAATTTGAAGAGTTTTTAGAGCATTATGACCGTGAGCAGAAACCACAAACCAATTCTCCGCTCGATTCTCTTTTTATTACATATGGACGTATTGTATCGGATATTGAAGATATTCACATTTCCTACCAGGAAGCGCTCCGCCTCTTGCAGCGCCGCTTTTTTTGCGAACACAAACAGCATACGATCGGCTACAGTGAACTGCCGGATCTGACGCAGTCGGATATGTATTCTTTAAACAACGACATTTTACAGGATTATTGTGAGCAGCTGATCGGCTATATTCAGGCTGCGAAAAGAAATCAGGTTGCTGAAACCTTAAATGAATTAGAGCATAAATTATATTATTCCAATAATACGATTGAACGCATAAAGCTCTTTTTAACGGATCTATATTTGTCGATCAAAGAAAAGATTTCTCATCTGTATCATAATGCAAATATTCCGTTTCCGGGAAATGCAGAGATCATTAATCTGATCGGCGAAAAATATTACCTCTATGAGATCATTCTTTTCTTCACGGAACAGTTTGAAATGATCATGCGTGCGATCGGTAATCCATCCAGTGATGGTGTAATGGACGATATCATCCATTATATTGAGCATAATTATATGGATAACATCAAGTTAGAAACGATTGCTCCGCTTTTTGGCTACAACAGTTCCTACCTTGGTAAAATCTTTAATAAGAAAGTCGGCATGGGATTTAATATGTTTGTTGATCAGGTTCGTATCAGCCGTTCAAAAGAACTTCTGACCGACACCGACTTAAAAGTATATGAGATTTCCGAAAAAGTCGGCTACCGAAATGTGGACTATTTCCATACCAAATTCAAAAAATACGTCAACCAAAGCCCGGCCGAATTTCGAAAGATCCACCAAAAGAAATAAACGAAACACCACTTCCCATCCCCTCTGTGACATCATAGAGGGGATTTTTCAGCGTATTCTATCCAAAGTTTACTATTCGCATTTCTATTTATTTTGTCTTTTGGTGCACTGTTTCACCTGATAAGGATATCTAAGATTTTTTATTTTTTTTGCTTTGATTTTGGGCGCTCTCATCTGATATAGGGGCAAGGCCAGTCCTGAGATACATTGCTGTAGGGGCACTTCCAAGTCCGTCGCCACTTACCTGTCAAAAAAGGGAACAACGAAAACGTTGCTCCCTTTTTGATAGGTTATGTGTGCGTTACGTGGCTTGGCGTAGCGAAAGCGTGCCCCCTAAGCAATGCTATTCAGGCTGAGTCGCCCCTATAGTTATGACCCGCCAATTAGCAAAAAAAATATAAAAAATCAGATATCCTAATCAGCCGGCGTGTCTTCCCAAAAGACAACAATAAATAAAAATGCGAAATTAATTATTATAATAGAATCCGCTAAAAATCCCCTCGTTTATGAAGTTGTGGACGGATGGGAAGGTGATGTTTCGTTTTGGTCTTCGGAGGTTTCGATCTCGGTGACAAAGCGTGAGATGTCTACTTCTTTGTGGAAACGTTCTTTGAGATAGTAGATGTGCAGATGCTTTTTGGCTCTTGTCATAGCGACATAAAACATCCGGCGTTCTTCTTCCATATCGTCATTTAGTACCGATTTGCTGTGTGGCGTAACACCTTCATTGGCATCCGGGATAAAGACGCAGGTAAACTCCAGGCCTTTTGCCCCATGCATTGTCATAAGCATCACGGAATCTTCCTGTTCTTTTCCACGTTGCATTTCAAGACTCTTTTGCGTCTGCTCTTTTAATTCTTCTTTATAATCCTGCATATAGGTATACCAGTCTTCAAATGATTCCTGCGAGCGTGCTTCCTCTTGCAGCTCGTCAAGGATCTCTAGCATATCATCTGCACGGATTCCTCTGTAATCGGCATATTCTCTGATATATTCGTCATAGCCAATCCCTTTCCGGATAAAGTTGACTGCGGCATAAGGACGCATCTGCGCTAGCATAGACAGATCGTAAGAAAGCTGCTCTAACCGGTCTACCATCCAGTCTTTATCTTCGTAAAAAAGCTTTAACTCTTCAAAATCCACATAAGGTTCTGTAAATGCATTGCGATGAACATAACGCTTCGGGCGGTTTATGATCCGTAGCACCTGCCCTCTTTCTCTATTTCCCTGTGCAACACGGACATAGGTTAATACATCCTGCACAATCCAGTGATCGTATAAGTTCGG
>ERZ779889.3634-NODE-3634-length-11027-cov-3.280259_pt1 | contig 11027 bp, 9 predicted proteins | sample MGYA00511030_ERZ779889 | MGnify/ENA primary metagenome ERZ779889 (study PRJEB29588, sample SAMEA2160616) | human gut metagenome | biome: human gut; feature: human-associated habitat; material: faeces | place: Denmark | collected 2008/2010 ...
TGTCAGCGCCACGAGCGTGTCGCGTTCCACGATGGCCGGGAGGTCGTGCGCCGCAGGCATGCCGGCCTGTGTTTGTCTTCGGCCTGTGCAGGCTGCCAGCAGGAGGAGCAGGAGGAGCGGCGCGAGGAGATGGTGGTGTCTGTGCATAAGTTGTCGGTGTTTGTGGGGCAAAGTTAGCGTTTTTATGTCATATTTTCCTGACATCCGGCGCGGCGAAACGGTGCGGCCTGGTTTGGGCGTGTGCAGAGGGATGCCTGCACCGGAGTCTGTTTGCTTGGTTTTGCATCCTGAATGCAGGAATCCGCGCTCAGAGCGTATATTTCTGCCTTGCCTATGGCAATATACTGCAATGCCTATTGCAGAATGGTGCACTAGGTAAGGCATAAAATTGTACCTCATATCGCAAAGTTCGTGCAATGGAACATTCTGTCTGTCAACTCCTCCAGTCGAGTTGCTGCTCATAGCGGTCAAATTTCACGGGTGTCGGCGCGCCGTGTGCGGCCAGTATGTCGGCTATCTGTTTCTGCTTGTCGGGATACATGGGCTTGTCTCCCCGCCTCAGGTGGTAATACATGCGTTCGCTGCTCATCCTGCAGATGGCCGCGCGCACGGCGTAGATTTGTCCTGAAGGGACTTGTGCCAGCGCATGCATGAACCCGTAGGCGATGGTCACCGTTTTGGCCCGGCAGAAAAAAGGGCATTTGCCTTCTCCTTTCGTGTCGGCATGTTTCGGGTTGACGGCAAAGGCATAATCTGCTTGCAAGGCATTTCCTGCCAGTTGCCTCAGGCATCCGGCAGCCGAGGCGCAGCCGGTCAGGAAGCAGTGTGCGAAGCCTGCTGGGGCATGTTCGTACGGATTTTGTAATGTTTCCATAGTTTCTTTTTCTTAAAGTGACGAGACAAAGGTACGAAGATATGGGAATTTACGCTTAACTTTGTCTCGACTAAAAACATGATATGCGTATGGCTATGAAGAAGATTCAAAATCCTTGGTTACACAAGGAAGGGTATAACTGTTTCGGATGCGCGCCGGACAACGCGTCGGGGCTGCGCATGGAGTTTTATGAGGATGGAGACGAAGTGGTGAGTGTCTGGCATCCGCAACCTCAGTTCCAAGGGTGGATAGACACGCTCCACGGTGGCATACAGGCGGTGTTGCTCGACGAGATTTGTGGCTGGACGGTGTTCCGCAAGTTGCAGACGACGGGGGTCACGTCGCGGATGGAGACGCGCTACATGAAACCTGTGCCGACAACGGGAGGGCATCTCACGCTGCGGGCTCATGTGAAGGAGACGCGGCGTAATTTGGCCACACTGGAGGCCGGGTTGTACGACGAAGCGGGACAGCTTTGCACGCAGGCCGTTTGCACATATTTCACTTTCCCCCGTGAGAAAGCGGCCGAGATGGGTTTCACGGATTGCCGCCTTGAGGACGAAGAGTGACGATGTTTTGACGATTTATTGCAAAAACAGCTCGTAAAGTTTGCATGTGTGAGAAAAAACGCATAGCTTTGCGGCAAATTGGAAATAGATATAACAAAACAACTATGTTAAGTAAAGCTTACACATATCATCATCATTGCCACGGTGGAATAAGACGGCGGGCAATGTGTTGTATGTGAAGGGCTGAATTTTAGAATGTGTTTTTCATAATAACAGGAAAGGCTTGCCGCGAGGCTGGCCTTTTTTGTTTGCCGGCTGCAAGGTGTGTTTTTCCGGTGTTAATACAATAAACTACTATCTATGTTACGCATTGCAATTCAATCGAAAGGTCGTCTGCTTGACGACACGATGACGCTGCTTCAGGAAGCAGGCATCAGGCTGAGTACATCTAAACGAACATTGCTCGTGCAGGCATCGGGCTTCCCGGTGGAGGTTCTTTTCTTGCGCGACGACGACATCCCGCAAACAGTGGCAAGCGGCGTGGCCGACCTGGGCATCGTGGGGGAGAACGAGTTTGTGGAGCGTGCCGAGGAGGCCGACGTGGTGCGTCGTTTGGGGTTCAGCCGCTGCCGCCTTTCGCTGGCCATTCCCAAGGAGGAGGACTACACGGGGGTGTCGTGGTTTGAGGGGAAGCGCATCGCTACGTCTTATCCTCGCATTTTGGAAGATTTTTTGCGCCGACATGGTGTGCGGGCCGCCATCCATGTCACCACCGGTTCGGTGGAGATTGCGCCGGGCATTGGGCTGGCACAGGCCATATTTGACATCGTGAGTTCCGGCTCGACGCTGATAAGCAATAATTTGAAGGAGGTGGAGGCGGTGATGCAGTCGGAAGCGTTGCTGATAGCCCACCGGGGACTGGACGAGGGGAAGCGCGAACTCTTGCGCCAACTCCTGTTTCGCATCGAAGCGGTGAAAAGTGCCGAAGACAAGCGATACGTGCTCATGAACGTGCCCGACGAACGGTTGCAAGAGATTGTGGCCGTGTTGCCTGGCATGAAGAGTCCGACGGTGATGCCTTTGGCGCAGGCCGGCTGGAGTTCCGTGCACACGGTGCTCGACGAGAGTTGTTTTTGGGAGATTATCGGGAGGTTGAAGTCGCTTGGCGCAGAAGGCATCTTGGTGCTCCCCATTGAGAAGATGATTTTGTGAAAATTATGAAAGTAATACGTTATCCGGAGCGCGAGACGTGGAAGAGCCTTTTGGAACGTCCGCGCATAGACATGTCTGCCTTGTGGCAGTCTGTCGGTGAGATTTTGGCCGATGTAAAGGCACGTGGCGATGCCGCTGTGTTTGATTGGGAGGAGCGTTTCGACCATGTGCGCCCTGCTTCGCTTGCCGTTTCTCTTGAAGAGATGGACGCGGCCGAGGCGTTGGTATCTACAGATTTGAAAGATGCTTTGCGGTTGGCCGAACAAAACATTGCGACGTTTCATGCCGCGCAGCGGTTTGTGGAAAAGCGCGTGGAGACATCGCCCGGCGTGTGTTGCTGGCAAAAGGCTGTGCCCATAGAGCGTGTAGGTTTGTATGTTCCCGGCGGGACGGCTCCTCTTTTTTCCACTGTTTTGATGTTGGCTGTTCCGGCCCGTCTGGCAGGCTGCCGTGAGATAGTTTTGTGCACCCCGCCCGACTGCAAGGGAAATGTGCATCCGGCCATCCTTTACGCCGCACGCCTTGCCGGGGTAGGTCATGTCTATAAGGCAGGCGGCGTGCAGGCCATCGGGGCGATGGCCTACGGCACGGAAAGCATCCCTCGCGTGAATAAGATTTTCGGACCGGGAAACCGTTATGTCATGGCGGCGAAGCAGCAAGTTTCTTTGCGCGATGTGGCTATCGACATGCCGGCCGGTCCTTCGGAAGTCGCCATCTTGGCCGCCAATCCGTCTTTTGTGGCTGCCGACTTGCTGTCGCAGGCCGAGCATGGAGCCGACAGCCAGGTGTTGCTTGCCACCACCTCGGAGCCGTTGGTCGCCCGCGTACAGGCTGAAGTGGAACGCCAGTTGGCCGGCCTGCCCCGGTGCGAATTGGCTTCGCGTTCGTTGGCATACAGCAAACTGGTGGTACTTCGCACGATGGACGAGGCTGTCGATATGGTCAACGAGTATGCTCCCGAGCATCTTATCATCGAGACGCGCGATTATGCATCTTTGGCAGAGCGTGTGGTCAATGCAGGTTCGGTGTTCTTGGGTGCGTATGCTCCTGAAAGTGCGGGCGACTATGCTTCGGGCACGAACCATACGCTCCCTACCAGTGGATATGCCAAGGCATACAGCGGAGTCAACCTTGACAGTTTCGTGCGCAAGATTACGTTTCAAGAGATTACGCCCGATGGTTTGCGCAGCATAGGGCCTGCCATCGAGCGGTTGGCTGCCGGGGAACAACTGGATGCACACAAGAATGCCGTAACGTTGCGGCTGGATGCTTTAAGGAAGGAGGGAGTATGAGGACACTTGACGAACTGGTACGTCCGAACATCCGGCGGCTGAAACCATATTCTTCAGCTCGGGACGAATACAAGGGCAGGAAGGCTTCGGTTTTCCTTGATGCAAACGAGAATCCGTACAACAGTCCGTACAATCGCTATCCTGACCCTTTGCAGGAGGAAGTGAAAGCCCTGCTTGGAGGGCAGAAAGGTATTTCCCCGGAACGTATTTTCTTGGGCAATGGCAGTGATGAGGCTATCGACTTGGTCTTTCGTGCTTTTTGCCGTCCTGGCGTAGACAACGTGGTGGCCATAGACCCGACCTATGGCATGTATGAGGTTTGTGCCGACATCAACGATGTGGAATATCGTCGCGTGCGGCTCGATTCGGAGTTTCGTTTCCGCGCGTGCGAGTTGTTGCGAGTCGCCGATGAGCAAACGAAGGTGATGTTTCTTTGTTCGCCCAACAATCCGACAGGAAACAGTCTCGACCGTGGCGAGATGGAAATGTTGTTGAGGGAGTTCGACGGCCTGGTAGTGGTCGACGAGGCTTACATTGATTTCTCTGCCGGCCGTTCTTTCTTGGAAGAATTGGATGTTTGGCCCAACCTGGTTGTGCTACAGACTTTTTCCAAGGCATGGGGGTGCGCAGGCATTCGTTTGGGGATGGCCTTTGCTTCTGAAGACATTGTTCGCATCTTTAACAAGATAAAGTATCCTTATAATGTCAACCAGCTAACTCAGCAGGAAGCGTTGACTATGCTGCGGGAGTCTGTTCTGCAAGTGAAGCAGTGGGTCGGCATTTTGTTGGCCGAGCGTGACAGGGTGATAGAGGCTTTCCGCATGCTGCCTTGCTGCGTGAAGGTGTATCCGACCGATGCTAATTTCTTCTTGGTGCGAGTGACCGATGCCGATGCCATTTATGCCGGACTTGTGGAGCGTGGCATCATCGTGCGCAACCGTTCGCGTGTTACCCTTTGTGATGGATGCCTGCGTATCACGGTTGGGACACCCGCGGAAAATAGTGCCTTATTGGATGCCTTAAAAAACATGTATTAGACGAAGGAAAAAAGATGAAGAAGAAAGTATTGTTTATCGACCGTGACGGTACGCTGGTCATTGAGCCGCCGGTGGATTATCAGCTTGATGCATTCGAGAAACTGGAGTTCTATCCCGGTGTGATGCGCCATTTGGCTTTCATCCGTCGCCATTTGGATTTCGAGTTCGTCCTTGTGACCAACCAAGACGGACTGGGCACGTCTGCGTTTCCCGAAGAAACATTTTGGCCCGTGCATAATTTCGTCATGAAGACGTTGGCCGGTGAAGGTGTTACGTTCGACCGCGTGTGCATCGACCGCACATTCCCCGAAGATGGAGCGCCGACACGCAAACCTGGCACGGCCATGTTGGCCGATTATTATTCTGATGAATATGATTTGCCCGGTAGTTTCGTCATTGGAGACCGCCTGACGGATGTACAACTGGCAAAGAACTTGGGCTGCCGTGCCATCTGGCTGCACGAGGGTCGTGAGGGTCTGCCTGCCGCACTGGAATCTGTATGCGTCCTTGCTACAACGGAGTGGAGTAAGGTGGCGGAATTTCTTTTCGCCGGAGAACGTACGGCTACGGTGCATCGTGTGACGGGGGAGACCGATGTGTATGTCGCGATAAATGTAGATGGTGAGGGACATTGCGAAGTAAACACCGGATTGGGCTTTTTCGACCACATGCTGGAGCAGATAGCCCGCCATGGAAGCATGGACCTGACTATTCGTGTGCAAGGTGATTTACATGTGGATGAACATCACACCATCGAAGACACGGCACTTGCGTTGGGTGAATGTCTGCTCTCGGCTTTGGGCGACAAGCGTGGCATGGAACGTTATGGCTATTGCCTCCCGATGGACGACTGTCTTTGCCAGGTGGTCCTCGATTTTGGTGGACGTCCCTGGCTGGTGTGGGACGCGACATTCCGTCGCGAAAAGGTTGGCGACATGCCCACGGAAATGTTTCTGCATTTCTTCAAGTCGCTCAGCGATGCCGCGCGCATGAACTTGCACATTCGGGCTGAGGGTGAAAATGAACATCACAAGATAGAAGGCATTTTCAAAGCTTTGGCCCGTGCTTTGAAGATGGCTGTCTGGCGCGATGTATATCATTACACTCTTCCGTCAACGAAAGGGTGTCTGTGATTTTTGTATGTTTTATAAAAAGTAAAAGCCCGGTATGTTGCCGGGCTTTTGTTTTTTTGGGGAAATAATCAAACTGTTTGTTCTGTTGTTGCTGTTGTTTTCTTAAACTGTTTGAATTGTCTCCATAGCACGAATGCTGTGACAATGGACGACAATAGGTCGGCCGTAGGCATGCTGGACCATACGCCGTCTACACCCAGCCACGGGGGTAAAAATATGAGGCAGGGCACCAGGAAGAGTAACTGACGGGTGAGTGAGAGGAAAATGGCTTTCTTGGCCATGCCCAGACTTTGGAAAAAGTTGGTTGTCACCATTTGGAAGCCGACGATGGGATAGAATATCATGACGATGCGCATACCTTTCGAGGCCAGGTCTATCATCTTCTCGTCGGTGGTGAAGGCCGAGGCCACGATATGCGGGCATAGTTCGGCGATGAGGAAGCCGGTGACCATCACGCATGTGGCACAGTAGATGGTGAGTTTCGTGACACGTGTCACACGGTCGAACAGTTGTGCGCCGAAATTATAGCCGGCAATGGGCTGCATGCCTTGATTCAACCCCATAACAATCATCACAAAGAAGAAGGCGATGCGGTTGACAATGCCATAAGCGCCAATGTGGTAGTCACTGCCATAGTTGGTTAGTCCCCGGTTGATGAGGATAACGATGAAACAGGCCGCTAGGTTCATGAGGAAGGGGGCCATACCGATGGCGATAATGTTGTTCACAATGCTGCTTTTCAGCCGGTAGATTCCCTTTTGCAAGTGGATGAGTTCGTCTTTATTGCTTAAGATTCGTATCTGGCGCACTAGTGAGATGGCTTGTGAAAGCACAGTGGCAATGGCGGCTCCTTCAATGCCCCATTTGAACCAATAGATGAAGATGGGGGCTAAGATGGCGTTGAACACCACCGTGTTGATGGTGGCTATCATGGCCTTTTTAGGGTGTCCGGAAGCACGTAGTACGGAGTTTAGTCCTAAATACATGTGTGTGATTACATTGCCGAGCAGGATGACCCGCATGAAATCACGTGCATAACCGATAGTGGCTTCACTGGCACCGAAGAAATACAAAATAGGGTCAAGAAAAATCAACGTGATGAACCCAAAAGCAAGACCGATGATAAGGTTCAGCAACACGACGTTGCCCAAAATGTCTTTGGCTGTGTCGTAGTCTTTCTGACCCAAGCGGACGGAAATTAAAGTGGCGGCTCCCACTCCTACGAGTGAGCCAAATGCCGCGGCAAGGTTCATTAAAGGGAAGGTAAGTGCAAGGCCCGAAATGGCCATTGCGCCCACGCCCTGTCCGATATAGATGCTGTCAATCATGTTATACAGCGATGCTGCCGTCATGGCTATGATGGCAGGGATGGAGTACTGCATTAAGAGTTTTCGGATGGGTAAAGTTCCAAGTTCTGTAGCTGTTCCTTTCTGTGTCGTCATAATGATAAGAAATAATTTAGCGTGCAAAGGTAGGGCTTTTCGGTTGTATATTTTCTTTTTCTTTGCTGAAAAATAGAATTGTTTAACAGTGTAGAGTGAGTGGAAAAATCCTATCTTTGCCGTTTACAATGGATAATGTATTTAGGAAAATGGACAATAAGAAGGTTTTAGTAGGCATGAGCGGAGGCATAGACAGTACGGCCACCTGCATGATGTTGCAAGAACAAGGGTATGAGGTTGTTGGACTGACAATGCGGACGTGGGATTCACCAGCGAAATTTTCCACTCCCGGACAAGATTTGCCGGATTACGTGATGGAAGCTAAGAGACTTGCAGATAGTTTGGGCATTGAACATCATGTGGCTGATGAGCGTGAAGGTTTTCGTCGGGTGATTGTGCGGAACTTTATAGATGAATATATGAGTGGACGTACGCCAAATCCTTGTGCGCTGTGCAATCCGCTTTTCAAGTTTCGTGTGTTGACGGAGTGGGCCGACCGTTTGGGCTGCGCCCACATTGCCACTGGGCATTATTCCCGGTTGGAAGAAGTGGACGGACATGTTTATGTGGTGGCTGGGGACGATGAGAAGAAAGACCAGTCTTACTTCTTGTGGCGAGTGGGAGAAGATGTGTTTCGACGTTGCATTTTCCCGTTGGGTACTTATACGAAAACTTCTGTGCGTGCTTACCTTCACAAAAAAGGTTTTGAGGCTAAGTCTAAAGAAGGTGAAAGTATGGAGGTGTGTTTCGTTGATGGTGATTATCGTGATTTTTTGCGTCAGATGGTCCCCGATTTGGATGTACGTATCGGACCGGGTAAGTTTGTCAATGCAGCTGGCGTTCCGTTAGGAATGCACAAAGGCTTTGCTTATTACACCATCGGACAGCGCAAAGGTTTGGAAATAGCATTGGGAAAGCCGGCTTACGTGTTAAAGTTGAATCCGGAGAAAAATACGGTTATGCTGGGAGATGCAGATCAGCTGAAAACAGAGTATATGCTGATAGAACAGCTTCGGACTGTTGACAGTAGGCGCTTTTTCCAAGAAGAAGGTTTAAGTGTGCGAATCCGTTATCGAAGTAAACCGATTGCATGTGAGGTACACATGCTGGAAAATGGGGATGGCTTGGTGCGTTTTTTAGGGGAAGCATCTTCTATTACACCGGGACAGTCGGCTGTGTTTTATGTCGGTCAACGTGTTGTGGGAGGGGCTTTAATAGCTTCTCAGCGAGGAATAGGAATGTATATCGAACAGTTACAATCATTATGAGGAAATGTATATTAGCACTTCTGGCGAGTTGCTTGTTTGCTGAGGCTTATGCTGGTCGTCCGGTCTATCGTTACCGTGTTTCTTTGACGGACAAGCAAGCGACAGAGTATTCGCTTAGCCGTCCGGAACAATTCTTGTCGCAAAAAGCCTTGGAGCGTCGTGCCCGACAAGGATTGGTTGTGGATTCGACCGATTTGCCCGTGCCGGCTGTATATGTGAAGAAACTTTCAGATGTTGGCGTAAAGGTTGTAGGGACAAGTCGTTGGAATAACACGGTGCTGGTTGAAACTACCGACACGACGGACGTGGCCACTTTGGAGGCTTTGCCTTTTGTATGCGAGACTTTGAAAGTCTGGACTTCTTCAGACAGCATTCCAACAAGAGATGCAGATCGAAAAAAACGGGTGAATCCTATTCGGCAAGAATATAAAAACTATTACGGAGCTGCACAGAATCAAGTGGAGATGCTTGATGTGGACAAACTGCATGAAGCTGGATTTCGTGGTAAAGGCATTACAGTGGCTGTGATTGACGGTGGTTTTCTGAATGCTGATACTATTCCTCTTTTGCATGGTGTGAAGATTGAAGGAACTTACAATTTTGTGCATCCGGGATGGGATGTATATGCCGAGCTTGACCACGGCATGAGTGTACTTTCTTGCATGGCTGCTAACCATCCTTATACGTTGGTGGGTACGGCTCCGGAGTCCTCTTATTGGCTCTTTTGCTCAGAAGATCCCGACTGCGAGTGTCTGGCTGAAGAAGACTATTGGGTGCAAGCGGTGGAATATGCCGACAGTGTAGGAGTAGACATTGTCAACACTTCGTTGGGGTATTATGCATTTGACGATGCAAGCCAAAACTACAAATATCGAGACTTGGACGGGCGCACATCTTTGATGTCGTTTACGGCATCTTTAGCTGCAGACAAAGGTATGGTGATTGTTTGCAGTGCCGGAAATTCAGGTGACAAACAATGGAAAAAGATTACCCCTCCGGCCGATGCCGACAATGTGTTGACTGTGGGGGCTGTAGACGCAAACGGTGTAAATACAACGTTTTCATCTGTTGGATGGACGGCAGACGGACGTGTGAAACCTGACGTGATGGCCAGAGGTGGAGCGGCTGCAGTGATTCGCTCCAACGGGCGGGTAGCTCCAGCAAATGGTACGTCATTTTCTGCACCTATTCTTTGTGGAGCTGTGGCTTGTCTTTGGCAGGCATGTCCGCATCTGACGGCCAAGGATATTATTGAAATAGTGCGGCAAGCTGGAGACCGTTATAACTATCCAGACAATATCTATGGTTATGGAATTCCGAATTTTTGGAATGCTTATTTAAATGCAGGAAAATAATGGAAACGCTTTCTTTGTACGAACTTAACAATCTGGTACGTTGCCAGTTGGAACACTCCTTTCCAGAAGAATATTGGGTGCAGGCAGAATTGAGCGATGTGCGTAGCAATGCAACAGGTCATTGCTATCTGGAGCTTGTAGAAAAGGATGAGCATGGCAATGGGTTGTTGGCAAAGGCACGTGCCGTGATATGGAGTCAAGTCTATCGTCTGCTGAAGGCCTATTTTGAACAAGAGACAGGGCAAGCCTTTGTTTCGGGCATTAAGGTGTTGGTGAAAGTAACCGTTTGTTTTCATGAATTGTATGGCTATTCGCTCAACATCATAGACATTGACCCTTCTTATACTTTGGGAGATATGGCTCGCCGACGTCGTGAGATTTTGGCACAGTTGGAAGAGGAAGGCGTGTTGATGTTGAACAAGGAGTTGGCAATGCCATTGTTGCCGCAACGCGTTGCCGTGATTTCTTCAGCTACGGCTGCCGGATATGGCGATTTCTGCAACCAGTTGGCCGATAATCCATACGGATATGTCTTTTATCCTCGTCTTTTTCCGGCCATGATGCAGGGAGAAAGGGTGGAAGAAAGCATCATTGCAGCGTTAAACCGCATTTATGTCCATGCCGACGAGTGGGATGTAGTGGTCATCATTCGTGGTGGAGGAGCGACTTCCGACCTGTCTAACTTTGATTCTTATCTTTTGGCGGCAAATTGTGCACAATTTCCTTTGCCTATTATTACAGGCATAGGACATGAACGTGACGATACGGTGGTTGATGCCGTGGCACACACACGCGTGAAGACGCCTACTGCCGCTGCCGAATATCTTATAACCCGAGTGCATGAGTCTGCTGCTTTGGTGGAGTCGTGTGGAGAACGTTTTCGTCGGGCTACATTGTTTTTGCTG
>ERZ779889.3637-NODE-3637-length-11022-cov-3.246011_pt1 | contig 11022 bp, 9 predicted proteins | sample MGYA00511030_ERZ779889 | MGnify/ENA primary metagenome ERZ779889 (study PRJEB29588, sample SAMEA2160616) | human gut metagenome | biome: human gut; feature: human-associated habitat; material: faeces | place: Denmark | collected 2008/2010 ...
GGCGGTCTGCGCCCGGATGTCGGTGGTGTCGATGTGGACAACATAACCATCTATCGCCATCTTTCGCAGATAGGCGGCCATATTCCGGGTTGGTATCAATTTCATTTTTTCTCGAATCAACCTCCGTTCTTCTTCCGTCACATAAAATTTGACCTGCACGGTTCGTTTTCTGCCTTCCATTCGTTTTACTCTCCTTTCCGTTTTGAGGGTTTGGGACACTTCCCAACAAGCTGTTTTGCAGAGCAAAATACGGAAGTGGGTACACACTTCCTATGCTTGCTCTGTAAGTTCTTCTCTAGACCGTACCCTCTACTAATACTACAATACGGAGGCTTGAAAATGGCAAAGAGGTGAATTGAATTTTGATGCAAAAGAAGATATAATTGGTTATAACAAACTCGGAGACCAAGTGGACTTAGGAGGAATACAATGTTCGATATGACAAAAGAAACAGGGGCATTTCATAATATATACAAAACAGGAATAGGAGCAGAAACAGAAAAAAGAATACTGCATGAAGGAAACGAGTCAGGCGAAGGAACGATGCGGCGTTTTGAGGTGGCTCCTGGCATTCAAATTACCTATAACGATTTGAAAATGGACTCCTGTTTCCGCCCCATCCGATTTGAAAAAGACTTTTTGCAGATCAATCATTGTCTTGAGGGCTGCTATGAATGTGAACTGGAAGGTGGCTCAGTCAGCTTTTTAGGCGAAGGCGATCTTTGCGTGGATTACCTCTCCAAAGATAGACAGGTGTTCCTTGGCTCCCGTATCCCTCTGAAAAAATACCGAGGCATCACCGTACTGCTGGAAATGGAAACCGCGCAGCAAACCTTGGATCAGGGCTTTCAACAAGCTCATATCAGTTTGGAACAGATAAAAGAACGCCTGTGTTCAGATGGACGTTCCCTTATCATCAAATCCAAGCACGAAATCGACCATATTTTCAGCGAGTTTTACTCGGTGGACGAGCGTATCCAGGTTCCGTACTTTTGGATCAAGGTCATCGAATTGCTGCTGTTTTTAAGTCTCCTGGATGGCAGCGCAGTTTGTCGGCCGCAGCAGTTTTCTGCGGACATCTCCAAACGGACACAGGAGGTTTACCAGTACATTATAGAAAATCCCTTTACCAAAGATACCATTCAGGATCTGGCCTGTATGTTCGGACTGGCAGAGTCCAGCTTAAAAAGATGCTTCAAATCTATTGCCGGGGCATCCATTGGCACCTTTATCAAGACGAAACGCATGGAGGCCGCTGCTGAATTGTTGGTTTCGGAGTCGGCTTTGAGCATCGGAGAGATTGGAAGTGTGGCGGGATATGAAAATCAAAGTAAATTTTCTGCCGCTTTCAAATCCGTTATGGGTGTAACGCCGCAGGCGTATCGACACAAATACTGCTGACCTGATTGGAGCAAAATCCGACCTATTCGGTTATAGAATGTACCACCCTGGTATGCTATCATTATTGATGTGCCAATGGTGAGTACGCTGTGAAGCAGCCGCTGAACCGCGGCTGCTTTTTTTGACCGATGGTTAGCATAACCTAACTAAAGTTTGGAGGGATGTACTATGCGGATTGCGGGAGGGACCGCAAAAAGAATTACCAAACGCATCATCAATTTTATCCTTGTCATTTGGGGCGTCGTTACTCTTAGTTTCTGTCTGCAAGTTTTCACTGGGACCGATCCGGCAGAGATGATTGTCCGCAAGGTCAATGTCTTTGCAACAGAGGAGCAGATTCAGGCTGTGCGAGAGGATCTTGGACTGGACGCTCCCTTTCTGGAACGCTACACCGACTATATAAAGGGCGTGTTGACCGGCGACCTTGGGACTGCAATCACAAACCGTCAGCCAGTCATCGAAAATATCAAAGATGCCCTTCCTGTAACTTGTATGCTGGTAGTTATGGCAATGGCTTGGGTCATCATCTTCACGGTATTGATAGCCGCCATCTCTGTCATACGAAAAGGCGGGATTTTCGATAATGTCATGCGGATTATCTGCATCATTGGGATCTGTGTGCCGAGCTTTTGGCTGGCGCTGATCCTGCTGACCGCCTTTGCGGTTCAAATTCCCATTTTCAGTGTGATCTCGGACGGCAGTTTCAAATCTTTGATTTTGCCATCGGCAGCAATGGCGTTCCCTATTATCTGTATTGCGGCCAGGGTGCTGCGGGCGGCAGTGCTGAATGAACTCAAAAGTGACTATGTGACCTATGCCAGAGCAAGAGGGTTTTCTAATGCACAAATCGTTTATGGCGAGGTGCTACGAAATGCCCTCCCCGCAGCCATCACACTTTTCGCCCAATACTGTGCTGCTCTTTTTGGGACTTCGGCACTGGTAGAGAGCGTTTTCTCCATCCAGGGACTTGGCATTTACCTGATGGATTCCTGCGAGAGTATGGACATCTATGGGATTTCCGGTTCCATCCTGGTGTGCGGCGTGTTGTTCGTTCTGTTCAACACCCTGGCAGATTTGCTTTCGAGTGCTATCTGCCCTGCGTATAGGAGGAAAGCGGTATGAAACGAAAAGGGCAAATCATTACTGGACTGGCTCTGATCCTGATTTTTATTCTTATGGCACTGGCGGCCCCGGTGTTGGCTCCCAATGATCCGAATGCCACAAACCTTGCGCTGAAGAACGCTCCGCCTTCTGCGGAGTATCCACTTGGCTGTGACCAAATGGGCCGTTGCGAACTATCAAGACTTCTCTATGGAGCAAGGTACTCTATGGGGCTGACCATTCCGGTACTGATCGTACTGGCCGCCTTCGCGCTGTTCGTGGGATGCTATTCCAGTTATAAAGGCGGCTTGCTGGATGAAGTCATGCGGATACTTTGCGACATCCTTATGGCCTTTCCACTCATCGTCATTGCGATGGCGTTGGTGTCGGCGGTGGATAATTCTGTGGCAAGTGTCATCATTGCCATCGGGATTTCTATGCTGGCGTGGTTTCTGCGGATGGTACGCTCTTATGCAAAAACTGAATGCGGAAAGGAATACATAGAGGCAGCCCGGATTTCCGGCGCTTCTGGCCTTCGCATTGTACTTCGCCACCTAATACCCAATGTGTTCCCGCAGTTTGTGGTGTACTTCACCACCGGAATTGCCACGGCGATCATGTCGGTGTCCAGCTTTGCTTTCCTGGGCGTTGGGCTGATCGCTGGAACCCCGGAATGGGGTGCGATGCTCAATGAGGCCCGAAACAGTGTCTACTCAAACCCTGCGCTCCTGATTTATCCGGGCATCTGCCTTATCGTCTGCTGCGCGGGCTTCAACCTGCTGGGCGAGGGCCTGCGGGATGCCATTGGGAAGGAGGATGATATTTGTGTTGCTTGAGGTCAAAGATCTGAATATCTCTTTAACTTCCGAGAAAAGCGTAGCTGAACATATATCATTTCGGTTAGGCCAGGGAGAAATGCTCTCCATCGTTGGCAGCTCCGGCGCGGGAAAGACCACTATCTGCAAAGCAATTATGGGACTGCTGGGGAACACTTACCGCGCTGATGGCGAAATCCTGTTCCAAGCGGAAAATTTGCTCAACCTGCCGGAACGAAAGCGGCAAGCTATCTATGGGAAAGAAATCTGCTTGATTATGCAGAACCCCATGACCGCCTTTAACCCATCCATCCGAGTAGGGCGCCAGATGGAAAAGACCTATTTGCTCCATCATGGAAAAACGCCGAGGCAGGAAATGCAGCGCCTGTTTGCCGCCATTTTGCAGAAGCTGGGGCTGGAAGATACCCAGCGGATTTTGAACAGTTATCCCTTCACACTGTCTGGCGGAATGCTCCAGCGGCTGATGATCGCGGCGGCGCTGATGTGCCAGCCCGCCCTTTTAGTAGCGGATGAAGCGACCACGGCCATTGATGCCTGCAACCGGATCGGGCTGATGCGGGAACTGAAAAGTTTCTGTAAAGATGGAATGTCTGTGCTGTTCGTGACCCATGACCTGCGCTCTGCCTCGGTGTCCGACCGCATTCTTGTGATGGATCGCGGGCAGATTGTCGAACAGGGCAAGACAGAGCAGATACTAAACACCCCCAAAGAGGACTATACAAAATATCTGTTGAACGCCTGCCGGTTGGAAAGGAGGGAGATGTCTTGATTGAACTGAAAGAGGTTAGTTGTTCTTTTTCTGACGGCTTTGGTGGAAAAGGGCTGTTCACTGCTGTGTCCCCATTGAACGCCCATTTCAGTGACGGTGGCCGGTACGCAATCGTGGGGGAGTCCGGTTCAGGCAAAACAACGCTGGCGCGGATGATTGCGGGATTGCAGCGGCCAAGCGGCGGTTCCGTGTTTGTAGATGGCGCACCTGTCTATGGGCGGAAACGAGCCGGGAAAGAACATTTCAGGAAGGTGCAGATTATTCAGCAGAACTCCGCATCTGCCCTGGACCCCAAGATCCCGGTGGGGAAATCCATAGAGGAACCGCTGCATTGCTTTTTCCACATGGAGAAAGAGAAACGGCGGGAACGCTGCCGGAACTTGATGGAGCTTTGCAATCTATCACGGGACTACTATACCCGTCTTCCATCAGAACTGTCCGGCGGAGAACAAAAGCGGGTGGCAATCGCCAGGGCACTGGCCGCTGAGCCGCAATGCCTGATCTTCGACGAGGCCACCAATGGATTTGACTTACCGCTGCGGAAGAAAATCATTGATGAAATTATAGACCTGCAACAGCAGCTTGGTTTTACGCTGATTTTCATAACCCACGACATGGAGTTGGCAGTGGTCGTGGCGGACGAGATTTTTGTCATGCGAAATTCTAATCTGGTAGAGCGTGCCGCGTTCTCCGGTGATTATTCTGTATTTCACGATCCATACAGCAGGATGCTCTTGGAGGCAAGCGGTTTAGTGGACACTTCAACAGAATGGAATGATAAAACGAAAGAAAGGATTGATTTGAAATGAAACTGAAACGAATTGCCGCTATGCTCACGGTGGCGGTCATGGCGGTATCTCTGGCCGCCTGCGGAGGCAACACCGGCACCAACACAGAGAGCAGCCAGAACCCGAAGGAGAACGCCGAGGCTCAGGCCGTACATCTGAACTTGGCGGAGAGCTGGGGCTTTGAGTATTTTTACACCATCCTCACCCCGGAGGTATCCTCCTCCGGTTACGACATTACCTACTATCTCACCAGCTTCTATGACACCCTGTTTGAGTACAATTCCGAGGGCGAGGTCGTGGGCTTGCTGGCCGAAGATTGGTCCATGAGCGAGGATGGAAAAACCTATACCTTCCAGATCAAGCAGGGCGTCAAGTTCTCTGATGGCTCTGACCTGACCGCCGAGGATGTGGCAAAGTCTATTTTGGCTGTTCCGGTCAACCTGGGCCAGTACAACGGCTCCTATGGCCGCCTGTCCACGATCATTGAGGATGCGGTAGCCACCGATGAGTACACGGTGGAGCTGCACCTGACCCAGCCCTACTACAACACCCTCCGGGAACTGTGCCTTGCTAACCCCTTCGGCATCGTATCCAGCGAGCAGTTCAATGAGGATCTGACTGCCAAGCAGGAGAGTTTCCGCAGCGCCACTTATGGAACCGGCCCCTACATGTACGCTGGGGACAATGACGGGCAGACATGGAACTTCGTCCGCAATCCCAATTACTGGGGAGAAGCACCTGAAGTAGATAGCTTCTCTATCAAGTACATCCCCGACAACGATGCCAAAATTTTAGCCATGCAGAATGGTGAGGTGGACTTCCTCTCCGGTATTAAGAATGTCTCTGCCGAGAGCTATGCTCAGATGGAGCAGACGGATGGATATGGCGCTCAAGTCGATGAAAAGTCTTTGCAGACTTACTATGTGGGCTATAACCTGAGCAGTGAGATTTTTGGCGACCAGGTGGTTCGTGAGGCCATTTCTTCCGCCATTGATAAGGATGCCGTAGTAGACAACATCTACGGTGGCCTGTTCGACAAGGCAGATACCTTCTTTTCTCGTGACCTGCCCTACTGTGATGTAGAGCAGACAGTGTACGGCTTTGATCTGGATCATGCCAATCAAATCTTGGATGAGGCTGGCTATGTAGATACCGATGGCGATGGCATTCGTGAGAAGGATGGAGTCAAATTGTCCGCCGCTTTCCTGTATCAAACCGGCACCGCCTCTGATGACAACATGGTTGTCTACATCTGCGACCAGGCCAGCAAAATCGGTATTGAGCTGACCCCGCAATCCGCACAAATGATGGATTGGTATGCCATGATCCAGAGCGGTGACTATGGCCTGACCATCTTCAAGACCCAGGGTGGCTACTATGACCCGGCTATGGTCATTACCAACATCAACCCGTCTACCTCTATGGACCCCATCCTCATGCAGATCGGGGCGTCCCAGCCAGAGCTGGCGGCACTGGTAGACGAACTGGACTCTGCTACTGATGAGGCCCGTATTCAGGAAATTTACAACACCATCCTGACTACTATGGCAGACCAGTGCCTGACTACGCCGCTGATCTATACCCGGCAGCTTGCCATTTACAGCGATGCGGTAGCAAGTTATACCTTCCCCACCGATGCCAGCTTTACTTCCGTTCAGAATATCCATCTGAATTGAGCCATTCAAATTAACTGACAAAAGGAGCAGGCCGATTAAATGGGCCTGCTCCTTTCGCTTGGCCCGATTGGAGTATAACATACCTGATAGGTCGTAGACGATGCCAAGCGAAAGCAGTACACTTAAATCAAGAGGTTAACAATAACTAATCAAAGAATTGATAAGGAGGTCTTGTATCCATGAAACAAAAATCCGGCGGGATCAAACGGTTGATGGAGTTCACGGGAAAACATCGTGGGCTACTCACTGTTTCCCGCATTCTATCCGGCATCAGTTCGGCCTTTATCCTTGGACCGTTCCTCTGCGTTTACTTTGCAGCGCGTGACTTGGTGGGCGTATTTGCCGGGACGCCGTTAGACACGAACAGTCTTGTTCGCTGGGGCCTGCTTGCTCTGGGGCTGGAGCTGATTGGTCTGCTCCTTTATTTCTCAGCATTGCTCTGCTCCCATGTCGTAGCGTTCCACACAGAGAAAAACCTGAAAATGGCGGCACTGAAACATCTCGCAAAAATGCCTATGGGGTACTTTGACGCCAATCCCAGCGGAAAACTTCGGAAGATTATTGACGACAACAGTTTTCAGACTGAGACTTTCATCGCTCACCAGCTCCCCGACTTGGTGGGAGCGCAGGTCACGATGATCGTGAGTTTGGTGCTGATGCTGGTCTTTGACTGGCGTGTAGGTATCCCTCTCCTGCTGCTCTTTGGCATCGGTTTCTTCTTACAGGGGTCCCTCATGGGGAAGGACAGCATGAAATTCATGCAGACCTACCAGGACTCTTTGGAAACGATGAACCATGAGGCTGTGGAGTACATCCGGGGCATTTCGGTAGTCAAGGTGTTCGGACAGACAGTGCAATCTATCACCAAGTTTAATGACGCCATCAAATCCTACCGGAAGTTTGCTCTGGCTTACACGATGTCCTGCAAAAAGGGAATGGTGGCGTTTAACTCAGTCATCAATTCCAGCTTCCTGGTGCTGGTACCTACGGCGCTTATTATCGGGTTTGTTTCCAACGACCTGATCGGATTTATGCAAAGTTTTCTGTTCTATGTGATCTTCTCTCCTGCTTGTGCAGTCATGCTCAATAAGATCATGTATATGACCAGCTACAAAATGCAGGCGGAGGAGTCCATGCGCCGCATCGACATGATTCTGACTGCCGAACCGCAGGTGGAGACTTCTGCACCCAAACATCCCAAGACTTATGATGTGTCCTTTGAGAATGTGACCTTCGCATACGAAAATACGGACCATCCGGCGGTATCCCATTTGAGCTTCACGGCCAAGGCTGGGACAACTACCGCATTGGTCGGGCATTCCGGCTCCGGAAAAAGCACAACGGCCAGCCTGATTCCTCGTTTCTACGATGTGCAGCAGGGGGCAGTCAAGATCGGCGGTGTGGACATTCGGGAAATTCCTCATGCTGACTTGATGAAGATGGTTGCCTTTGTATTCCAGGACCCCAAATTGTTCAAGGACACCCTTCTGGAAAATATCCGGGCAGGCAGACCTTCCGCCACACGGGATGAGGTCTTGCAGGCGGCGCGTCTGGCCCAGTGTGATGATATTTTGGAGAAGTTCCCGGATGGCCTCGATACCGTGGTGGGCAGTAAAGGTGTGTATCTTTCCGGCGGCGAAACACAGCGCATTGCGATTGCCCGCGCCATTTTGAAAGACGCCCCCATCGTGGTCTTAGATGAGGCCACCGCCTACGCTGACCCGGAGAACGAGCAACAGATCCAGAAAGCCTTTGAAGGGCTGGTCAAGGGCAAGACGGTCATTATGATCGCACACCGGCTCTCCACCATTCAGGACGCTGATCTCATTCTGGTAATGAAGCAGGGTGAATTGGTGGAAAGCGGAACCCATGACGCGCTGGTGAAACAGGGCGGCGAATACGCCAAGATGTGGAGCAACTACACAAAGACTACCAAGTGGCACATCGGGAATGAGGTGAAAGTATGCTGAAACGGATGTTTGCCCTGAGCAATCAGGGATCAAGAGATTTGAATAAAGGAATTGCAGCCACTACGCTCAGCAATCTGTGCCTGATTGCCCCGGTCAGCCTGCTGGTCATGGTGATATGGGAACTGCTGAATGTGATTTCCGGGCAGGAAAGCAGTATGCGGGATCATGCGGCCTTGTTTATTTGCGGCACTGTGGTCATGTTTATCATTGTGTTTCTGACCCAATGGCTCCAGTACAACAAAACTTATACTGTGGCGTATAAGGAAAGTGCCAACCGCCGGATTGTCCTGGCGGAGAAACTGCGGAAACTTCCGCTGTCCTTCTTTGGCCAGCGCGATCTTTCTGACCTGACCACCACTATCATGGGGGACTGTACGGCTCTGGAGCGCGTATTTTCCAATGCGATCCCGCAACTCTTCGGAACGATTTTTATGTTTATTATAACGGCTATCGGCCTGCTGGTGCTTGACTGGCGGATGGGCCTTTGCATCGTAGTGCCGGTCCCTGTGGCAGCCTTGGTAGTCTTTGCGGCAAAGAAAGCCCAGTCCAATGCCGAAAGCGCCAACATGGATGCCAAGAGAGCTGCCTATGACGGTGTGCAGGAATACCTTGATACCATCCAGGAGCTGAAGTCCTGCTCCCGTGAAGAAGAATATCTGGAGGGCCTGGAAAAGAAGCTGGATTATGTGGTGAAGTGTTCCTTCCGCAACGAGATCGCTCCCGGTGCTGCTACGACCACGGCTCAATTTATCCTTCGGTTTGGCCTTGTGGCGGTCATGCTGGTGGGTGGTATTCTCGTAACGACTGGCTCGTTGTCCATCCCCATGTTCATTCTGTTCCTGCTTTTTGCAGGCCGCATTTATGACCCCTTCACCAGTTGCTTCATGCTGATGGCAGAAGTGTTCTCTGCCCTTGTCAGCGTCAAGCGGATGAAGCAGATCGATGCGACCCCGGAGCAGACCGGCACCAATGTCTGCAATAACAAGGGCTACGACATTGAGTTTAAGAATGTAGTGTTCTCCTACAATGAGGAGCCGGTTTTGAAGGGCGTGTCCTTTGTGGCAAAACAAGGCGAGGTCACGGCGCTGGTAGGCCCATCCGGCAGCGGCAAGTCTACCGCCTCCAAGCTGGCAGCACGCTTTTGGGATGCGGACTCCGGAACCATTACCCTGGGCGGCGTGGATGTCAAAACGGTAGAACCGGAAACGCTGTTCAAGAATTATGCCATTGTATTCCAAGATGTCATGCTCTTTGATGAGACTGTCATGGAGAATATCCGGCTGGGCCGGGGCGATGCCACTGATGAGGAAGTTATGGCTGCGGCCAGAGCTGCCCAATGCGAGGAATTTATCCAGCGTCTTCCTCAAGGGTATCAGACGAACATCGGGGAAAACGGCAGCGCCCTGTCCGGTGGCGAGCGTCAGCGCATTTCGATTGCCCGCGCCCTGTTGAAAAATGCTCCCATTGTCCTGCTTGATGAAGCAACTGCTTCTATGGATGCCGAGAGTGAAACACTGATACAGGATGCCTTGTCGGTACTGCTGAAGGATAAGACGGTCATGGTGATTGCCCATCGCATGAGGACAGTGGCAAATGCTGATAAGATCGTGGTTCTGGACGACGGCAAGGTCAGTGAGATGGGTACACCTGCTGAACTGATGAAAAAGGGCGGTCTATATGCACACCTTGTTGAATTACAGCAAGGAAAATAGAAAGGAAATCTTATGGAACAACACTGGAAGTTAAGAGATTTAGGTCTGACAATCGTATTTTCCGTCATTTACTTTGCTGTGGTTTTGGCAGCTACGATTATGGGCGGCATACACCCATTGCTCTATCTGTTTGTAACAGCTTTAATTGCTCTCGTGGCATGGATTCCATATATGTATGTTATGGCAAAAGTGCCGAAAGCAGGCGTGGTTCTCATTATGAACCTATTTGTAGCAATCGCTTTCGTGGCTTTTGGGGAGCTTGCGAATCTGTTGCTTGGGAGCTTGATTGTTTGTTCTATTTTAGCGGAAATCATTCGGAAATGGGCCGGATATAAGAATTACAAAGGTATCGTGATGAGTTATATCCTGCTTTCGTTAAGCAATATCGGTTCTCCGTTGTATGTATGGGTATTCTCTGACTATGCCATTTCAGAGGCATCCGAAGAAATGTCTGCAAATTATGCTGAGATATTATCAACCTTGACTTCTCCGTGGTTTATGGTTCTTGCTATTGCCGCAACCGTAGTTATCTCAATAATTGTCGGAGTTATTGCAAAAAAGGTTTACAACAAGCAGTTTGCAAATGCTGGGATTATGTGAGTGGGTGATAGAATGAAGATTCATGCGTCGGGCGAGGACTATTTAGAGGCTGTGCTGATGCTGCAAAAAGAAAAAGGCATGGTGCGCTCCGTGGATGTCGCCCGGCGCCTGGAAGTGTCCAAGCCAAGCGTGTGCCATGCGGTGGCGACCCTGCGGGACGGGGGCTTCC
>ERZ779889.3642-NODE-3642-length-11012-cov-4.708862_pt1 | contig 11012 bp, 9 predicted proteins | sample MGYA00511030_ERZ779889 | MGnify/ENA primary metagenome ERZ779889 (study PRJEB29588, sample SAMEA2160616) | human gut metagenome | biome: human gut; feature: human-associated habitat; material: faeces | place: Denmark | collected 2008/2010 ...
TACAAGTCTATTTGACATTAATGATGTCTATATCCTGTTTTATTAAATGTGTCTTCTTATTAAATATAAAATTACATAACATAGAAATAATTCTTGCGATGAATGTTGCAATGCTTATTCTTAAAAATGCATTACTTAAATTTGAGAATAAATCTAATAAAATCCAGCAGAAAACAATATCGATAAGTGAGCATAGTAAAGAGGTGGATAAAAATTTTGTGACTTGGCCAAAAAGTACTTTACCAATTCTTTTACTATCTTCTAATACTTGATAGTGAGTTCCTGCATTGTTGTCTTCATAGACAGTTTGAATAGGATATGTAGAAATTTGAATATCTTGTTGAATAGCTGAAATTAATACTTGTGTTTCATATTCAAATCTTTCTCCAGGGACTTCGAGCATAAAAGGTGTTGATTCTTTTCTAAAAGCTCTTAATCCAGTTTGTGTATCAGAAAGCCACTTTCCATACAGAATAAAAATAAGAATGGATGTGAATGTATTTCCTATTTTTGATTTGAATGGTACTTGTTTTTGTGAAAAATCACGACAACCAAAAATAAAATCGTTATTATTTTGATTTAATTGTTTTGAAATTTGATAAACGTCTTCAACTAAATGTTGACCATCACAATCGACTGTGATAATTCCCGAATAATTTTGGATAGTATCATCAATATATTTATATCCGTGTTTTAATGCGTATCCTTTTCCTTTATTTGTGTTGTAGCCAATAACTTGAACTTCATCATATTGATTGATGCAATCAAATATTGGCTGGTATTCCGCTTTTGATCCGTCGTTGACAACAACGATAGAAGAAAAGTAATTCTTCAATTGTTGAATATAGTTTATGAACTTTTTATTTGGTTCAAAAGAAGAAATAAGTATAATTGTTCCTTGTTCTTTCATAATTAATCTTCCCTTGCATATAGCTTATAAAATATAAAGTATCATAATTGATATGTCAAGTTACAATTGTTATAAGATATATATTACAATCGCATTTTTGCTTACACGATGTAAAGTTGACATATTTTGCACATGCACCATATTCATTCTTTTTTGACATTTTATCAATTTTATAATTTTTTTTGACCTTTTAACTGTTAAATGTTACGTTTCTTTTAGAATGTGATTCTTTAAAAACATACGCATTTCTATTAAAAGTATGTTCGTATGTCCCATAACTAAAGGTTTTTAAAAATATCAATGTTTTTACCCTCTAAAAAAAATAATGCAAACGTCTAAAGACAAGACTTTTACCAATCAAAAATAGATGTTTTATATTTTAGGAGTGCTCATATTTCTGAGCACTTTTTTAGGGTTTATGGTAAAATTGATACGGTGATTAAAAATTATGAGTAACTCAATATTAGATACATTAAATGAAAATCAAAGAATGGCTGCAACGACAATTAACGAACATGTTCGTATTATTGCGGGAGCAGGTAGTGGAAAAACACGTGTCTTAATGGCACGTATTGTTTATTTGGTCCAAGATTGTGGGATTTATCCAAATCGTATCTTGGCCATTACATTTACAAATAAAGCAGCAAATGAAATGAAAACTCGATTAACTGCACAGCTAGGCAGTATGGCAAGTGTGGTGCGTATTTCAACAATTCACTCTTTATGTGTAAGAATGCTTAGAGAAGATGCTGACTTAATAGGATATCCAAAAACATTCGCAATTATGGATCCGGAAGATCAAAAGGCCATCTTAAAACCAATTTATAAAACATTAGAAGTCGATAAAACAACGATTTCTTATAATCGTGCACTTGGTGCTATTAGTGCTTATAAGACAAACTATATTGATCCACAAATGGCCGCAAATATGGCTATGGATGATGTAAGCATTACTTTAGCTAAAATTTATGCGGGCTATGAAAAACGTCGTAACGAAATGAAAGCTATGGATTTTGATGATTTATTATTAGAAGGACATCGCTTGTTGAATAGTGTTTCTAGTGTTAAAGAAAAATGGCAAAATCGTTTAGATTACATTCATGTAGATGAATTCCAGGATGTGGACCCTATCCAGTATGGAATCATCAAGCTATTAACAGGTAAAAATACACACTTATGTGTTGTAGGAGATCCAGACCAGACAATCTATACTTGGCGTGGAGCAAGTGTTGATATTATCTTGAAATTTAATAAAGATTTTGAACCTTGTAAAACCGTTATTTTAAATGAGAACTATCGTTCAACACAACCGATTCTAGATGCAAGTAATGCGGTTATTAAATACAATAAGGAACGTATTGATAAAGATTTATATACAAAACTTCCTGGTGATGAAAAGATCACAATGTTTGAAGGAAAAGAAGATAGCGAAGAACCAATCTTTGTGGCTCGTCAAATCAATGAAAAACATAAAAAAGGTTTGGAATATAAAGATATGGCGATTCTTTATCGTTCAAACTATTCTTCACGTGCATTTGAAAGAATTTTTAAATCGGTAGGTATTCCATATGTGATTTATGGTGGAATTCGTTTCTATGAACGACAAGAAATCAAAGATGCGCTATGTTATTTAAGATTATGTACAAATCGCAATGAAGAAGATCCAGACCAAATGGCATTAGATTTAGCCGTACTACGTGTGATCAATGTGCCTAGACGTGGTATTGGTGCGCGTACAATTGAAAATCTTCAAAAACAAGCCGCTCAAAGACACATGAATCTATATGATGTCATGAAAGATCCAATTGGATTAAGTACAGCAGTTACGAAGAAATGTGAAATGTTTGTAGATTTAATTGAAGATCTACGTGAAAATAGGGAGCATTATGCCTTAGAAGATTTCTTAGACTATGTATTAGATACAACAGGCTATATTTCGATGTTGAAAGAAGATCGCGAAAGTGGTCAAGACCGTATTGATAACTTAAAAGAATTAAAAGAAGACATTGCCCAAAGTATGATTGAAGATCCGGAGATGACTTTAGAATCTTATTTACAAGACATTGCCTTATTTACAGATAAAACACAAGAAACAAGTGAAAATACAGTAAGCTTAATGACAGTGCATGCCGCAAAAGGATTAGAGTTTGATACAGTATTCTTAGTTAACTTTAATGATGGTGTGTTCCCAAGTTCAAGAGCTTGTGATGAAGGTGGCATGAAAGCTTTAGAAGAAGAAAGAAGACTTCTATATGTTGCGATGACACGCGCTAAAAAAACACTATACATTACATGGAATACAGGCTTTAGTTATATGCAGGATGCGTTTAAAACACCAAGTCGTTTTAGAGCTGAAATCCCAATGGAATATATTGTCCAAGAAGAAACGGAAGAAGCACCAAAACACCCAAAGGTTGTTGTTTCTCAATCCTTAACAGGAAGACCATCTAAGCTTGGTGCAAGTAAAAAGAAAGTGCGTTTACGTAAAGGGGATGCCGTTGAACATACAATTTATGGTCAGGGTGTTGTGCTTGAAATTCGTGGAGATGTCGCAACGATTGCCTTTGGTCATACAATTGGTGTGAAAAAATTAAATGCAGCACATCCTTCTATAAAGAAAGCCTAGGTGAGTATGATGGATGAAAAGGCAAGAATTTTAGAATTACGTAAAGAATTAGAAAAGTATTCTATCGAATATTATGTATATGACAATCCAAGCATAACCGATCAAGAATACGATCGTTTAATGCAGGAATTAATGGCATTGGAAGAAAAATATCCAGAAATGTTTGATGCGACAAGTCCTAGTCAAAGAATCATTGGCTCTGTACTTGATGGCTTTGAAAAAGTGACACATGATACGCAGATGCTTTCTTTGTCAAATGTTTTTAATAAAGAAGAAATTGAAGAATTTGTTCAAAGAATCTCAGAAAGTGTTTCAAATCCAGAATTTGTCGTAGAATGCAAATACGACGGACTTGCGATGGCTTTACTTTATGATGATGGAAACTTTACTAGAGCCGTGACAAGAGGGGATGGAATTGTTGGAGAAGATGTTTCAAATAATGTGAAAACCATTCTTTCCATACCTATGCATATTCCTGAAATGCGTCATGTTGAAGTTCGTGGTGAAGTCTATATGCCTAAGGCTAGCTTTGAACAATTAAATAAAAGACAAGAAGAAAAAGGCTTGGCCCCTTTTGCGAATCCAAGAAATGCAGCTGCAGGAAGCATTCGTCAATTGGATTCAAGCGTATGTGCTAGCCGTAAATTAGATGCCTATTGGTATTATTTCCAGAATGCTTCCGATTTTGCTGTACAAACACAAGAAGAAGCATTGCAAGCAATGTCTAAGATGCATTTTAGAACCAATCCATTGCGAAAAGTTTGTACAACGGTTGAGCAGATTTGGCAATTTATTCAAGAAATTCAAGAAAAACGTGAGGATCTGCCATATGAAATCGATGGTATGGTCATTAAATTAAATAATTTAGCGGATCAAAGAAGGCTTGGAAGTACTGCGAAGGTTCCACGTTATGCGACAGCCTACAAATTTCCAGCACAAGAAGTATTGACACGATTAAAAGACATTGTGATTACAGTAGGGCGTACAGGGAAAATTACACCGAATGCCGTATTAGAACCAGTACGTGTTGCTGGAACTACAGTGAGTGCTGCTCAACTTCATAATGAAGATATGATTGTCAATAAAGATCTTCGTATTGGTGATATTGTTGTTGTTCGAAAGGCTGGAGAAATTATTCCGGAAGTGGTAACAAGCGTTCCTGAAAGAAGAGATGGAACACAAGTGCCATACAAGTTTCCAACGACTTGTCCAATTTGTGGTTCCCATTTAGTGCGATTACCTGATGAAGTAGCACACTATTGTATCAATCAAGATTGTCCAGCTCGTGTTGTTGAAAGTATGATTCATTTTGCTTCAAGAGATGCGATGAATATTGATACTTTAGGCGATAAAAAAATTGAACAGCTCCATGAATGGGGCTATTTGAATTCGATTGAAGATATCTATTTTCTAGATTGTTATTATGATGAATTGATCGAAAAGCCAGGCTATCAAAAAAAGTCTGTGGATAAGCTTTTGGAATCGATTGAAAAAAGTAAGAAACAACCATTAGGTGTTATTTTATATGGTTTAGGAATTCGCCAAGTTGGTAAAAAAGCCGCAATGATCTTGGCTGAGCAATTTGGAGATATTGATACTTTAATGCATGCTTGTGTTGATGAATTAGTTTTGATTCATGATATTGGTTTGATTACAGCTTCAAGTGTTGTGGCATTCTTTAAGGAAGAAAAGAATCTTCACTTAATTGATGTTTTAAAACAGGCTGGATGTAATTTCAAGCAAGAAAAGAAACAAGTCGTTGAAAGTCGATTCACAAATAAAACATGTGTGTTAACAGGTACATTAGAACATTATACGCGTAATGAGGCAAAAGCTATTTTAGAATCATTAGGAGCGAATGTTTCTGGCTCTGTATCCAAAAAGACGGATTATGTTATTTATGGTACGGCTGCAGGATCTAAGCTTACAAAGGCACAAAGCTTAGGCGTTATGACAATGAGTGAAGAAGAATTTGTACAGGAGGTAGAAAATGCGAAAGAGTAAATTATTGATTGGTTTATTGGCAATGAGTTTATGCGCTTGTTCTACCGGTAATAAAAATCAGGCAAATGCCTTAGATGAAGATTCGTATCAGGCTATTTTGCCTTATGAAGCAAGTGATACACGAAGTAAACATGTTGGTTTGATCAACGATACAGATTTGCGTGTTGAAATGGAAAGTGGATTGATGGATCTTTCGAAGAAATATTTTTCCACTTCTTCTGTAGGTTATAAGACACACCAATTCTTAGATTATGACGAATTAGATGCGACAGACGGATCTAGAGGATTACTTGGAACGGTTCGTGATGGCAATCCCAATGGTCTAAATCCAAGTGCAGATGAAGAATTTGATACGGGAAATGGAATTGTGACAAATGCGACAATTCTAGTGGATATTTATGAATTAGACTGGTATACCAACGATACATTAAAAGGTATTTCATTGGGTTTAGTCGTCAATGGAAACTTAAATGCATCCGATGGATCAAGTGTAGATATTACGGATGAAAAGATGCAAAATTATTTGGAAGTGACTTTTTCTAAATTAGCATCTTATATGCATGAGCGTTTTAATGAAATTAATAAAAATATTCCTATCTATTTAGCGGCCTATAAATTGGATGATACAAATGCCACAGATAAGGGTGGCTATGTATATGAAGGTTATTATAAGGGTGGACAAGGAAATTTTACATCTTTAACACAAGAATGGGTCTTGGTTCCAAGTTCTCGCTTTACAGAATTGGATGCAACGGCCGCGGATGAATTTACAACCTTTAAAGAAGAGATAGCGAACGTTTTACCAGACAACACGTTTGTGACAGGAGAAGCGAAGTTCGAATCGAAAAAACTAAGAAAATTAAATTTGACAATTACAGCACACGGAAAAACAGCTGGAGAGGTTTTAGCTATCATTGAATATGCGAAAGATCAAATGAGTACATTTGAAACGAAGAAGTGTGACTATTTGATTACCATTCTAAATGATGATACAGTGTATGCATTAATAGAAAGAAAATCTGGTTCAAGTGAATGTAATGTGATCAGTAAGATATAGGAGGAGAATATGGAAAAGTTCAGTACAGAATATTTTCACAAATTAGCAAACGACTTAAAGTTTGATTTGAGTGACGAAGAAATCGAAGAATTGAAAAAAGATTTTGTTGCCGTCGAGAAGCAAGTATCCCTTTTTGAAAAAGTGGACACTCAAGGGGTAGAACCTATGGTCTATCCTTTTGAAACACCTACAATCTTCTTAAGAGAAGATGTTGTAAGTGACGTATTAACGCAAGAAGAAGCATTAAAAAATGTTAAAGATGCTCGTATGGGACATGTTCACGTTCCAAAGGTGGTGAAGTAAGATGGAAATTTCAAATTGTGTAAATAAAAATGTGGCTATTGAAAAAATCAATGCCGTACAACCAAAGTTAAATGCGGTTGTAACTATGATCGATGAAGATGCGAACACAAATGCAGGAAAACTTGCAGGTGTTCCAGTCGCATTGAAAGATAACATTTCTACTTGTGGTATTAAAACTACGGCAAGCAGTCGTATTTTAGATAACTATGTTCCTGTTTATGATGCGACAATCGTTAAGAAATTAAGAGAAGCTGGTGCTGATTTTGTATGTAAAGCAAGTATGGATGAGCTTGGTATGGGTGGAACCAATAAAAATGCCTATACAGGAGCTGTACACAATCCTTACGATTTAGACCGTATTCCAGGAGGATCTAGTGGAGGATGTGCTGCTTTAGTTGCCGCAGGATGTGTACCTTTGGCAATTGGTACAGATACAGGTGATAGTGTTCGAAAACCTGCAGCATATTGTGGTGTTGTTGGTGTAAAACCAACTTATGGACGTATTTCACGTTATGGAATTATTCCTTATGCAAGTTCTTTGGATCACGTTGGATATTTTACGACAAATGTAAAAGATGCAGCTTTAGCTTTAGAAGTTTTGGCAGGTCGTGATGATCACGATATGACTTCAAGCTATAAAGAAGTTGGTGAATATTCTAAATTATTGAATAGTGATCTTACAAATAAGACAATTGGTGTATTTAAAACCGTTTTAGATGAAGTTGAAAATGAAGAGTTAAAAGCACAATTTAATGCCTTAGTTTCTAAATTAGAAGGAAAAGGAGCTAAGATCGTTGAAGTAGAAATGCCAAAAGAATATATGGAATTGATTGCGCCTGTTTATAAAACAATTGCGAATGCAGAAGCAACCGCTAACCATTCAAATTTAGATGGTATTCGTTTTGGTATGCGTGAAGAAGGTCAAGATTTAGAAGAGGTCATGACAAATACACGTACAAAAGGGTTCTCAAGTTATGTTCGTGCTCGTTTTGTTATTGGCTCTTATTCTTTATTTGAAGAAAACCAAGATCGTTTATTTAGAAAAGCACAAAAGATTCGTCGTTTAATTGTTCAAGCTTATGCGAAGATGTTTGAAGAATGCGATGCCGTATTAAGCGTTGCAGCACCAACAATTGCACCATTGATCCATGAAAGTTCAAATGTTCGTTTTGGTGTATCTAGTTTTGCCGAAGAGCATATGCAACTACAAAATTTCTCTGGTTATCCAAGTATTACACTTCCATTAGGTAAAGTTGATTCTATGCCTGTAGCCGTGAATTTAACTTGTAAGCCATTTGAAGAACAAAAAATGTTTGATGTGTCAAGTGCTATTGAAGAGTGCACTGGTTTAAAAGGACAATGTGTGGAGGGATAGGAATGAATTATTTTGTAACAATTGGTATTGAAATTCACTGTGAATTAAAGACAAACACAAAAATGTTTTCAGGTGCTCCCGTTCGTTTTGGAGAAACGGCAAATACATGTACAAGCGTTGTTGATTTAGGACATCCTGGATGTTTACCTTGTGTAAATAAAGAGGCCGTAGCTTTAGCTATTAAGGCATGTACAGCTATGCATTGTGATCTAGAAACATTGGTTCGTTTTGACCGTAAAAACTATTATTATTCAGATCTTCCTAAGGGATTTCAAATTACACAACAATTCCATCCAATCGGAACAAATGGTTATGTAGAAATTGATGTAGATGGCAAAAAGAAACAAATTCGTATCGAACGTATTCATATGGAAGAGGATACCGCAAAACAGTTCCATAAAGAGACAGGTACTTATATTGATTTCAACCGTGCGGGTACGCCATTGATTGAAATTGTATCTAAGCCAGATATGCATAGCGCAAAAGAAGCAGCGGCTTATGTAGAAACCTTACGTAAAAACCTTCTATATTTGAATGTCAGTGACGTTAAGATGGAAGAGGGAAGTATGCGTTGTGATGTCAATATTTCGTTGAGTAAAGATAAAGATACTTTAGGAACAAAGACAGAAATCAAGAACTTGAACTCGATTGCGAATGTACAAAAGGCAGTTCAAGCTGAAATTGAACGTCAAAGTGCCTTGTTAGATGCAGGTGAAAAAGTAGAACAGGCGACTCGTCGTTATGATGAAGCACAAAAAACTACGATTTTGATGCGTAAAAAAGAAGGGAATGTAGACTATAAATATTTCCCAGAACCAAATATTTTCCCAATCCAATTAGATCTTGACTGGGTTAAATCCATTCAAGATAACTTAGAAGAGCTTCCAGATGCACGTTTAGCACGTTTCATGAAAGATTATGAACTTGGTGAATATGATGCGAGTGTATTGGTTTCAGATCGTGAAATGGCGGATTTCTTTGAAGAAGTATTGAAATCTACAAAATTTGCGAAAAAAGCATGTAACTGGGTGATTGGGGATGTTTCAGCTTATTTAAATAAAAATAATTTAAGCTTCAAAAATATTCCTTGTTCAAGTGAAAACTTAGCTAGTTTGATCAATGTTATTGAGGCTGGTGAAATTAGTGGTAAACAAGGTAAAGTCGTCTTTGAAGAAGTTATGCAAGGAAAAGATCCTAAGAAAGTCATCGAAGAAAAGGGAATGAAACAAGTGAGTGATGATGGTGCTATTTTGGCAATCGTCAATAGTGTTTTAGATGCCAACCCTCAATCTATTGAAGATTTTAAAAATGGTAAGGATCGTGCTGTAGGATTCTTGGTTGGACAGGTCATGAAGGCAAGTCGTGGACAGGCAAATCCTAAGCGCACAAACGAATTGATTCAAGAAGAGTTAAAGAAAAGATAAAAGTCTGATTCATTCAGACTTTTAATGTTTTTATATCCTGTGGTATAATAATAATGTTGTTAGGAGGTTTTTTATGGCCAAGATGAAACGTAAAAGAGTTGCTTCCAATAAATCTAAAGGACAAGGACATAAACTTGTATGGTTTACGTTAATTATAATTATGATTCCGGTTGTGATTGTGGGTTATGTATTATTGACGAGTATAGGTGGGCAAAATCATCCTGTTGAAGGAAGCCGTTTTTCTAAAACAGATTTAGATCCAGCTATTACGGATGATAATATTTCATCATTAGAGAGTGCACTTTCTAATATTGAAAATGTAGATAAAGTAAGTGTGAATCTATTGAGTGCTACACTTAGAGTACATATTGATTTGGTAGATAGTGCTACGGATGATGTGGCAAGTGCAGCTATTGATAGTGCTTATAATATTGTGAATGAGCAACTTCCAATTGATACATATTTTACAAACAAAGATGGATCAAAAATATATGATTTAGAAATCGATTCTTATAATTATCTAATTGATGATACGCATACTGCGGATGGTTGGACATATTTAAAATTGACAAAGACAGGTGCAAGTAGTGGTCCTATAACAGACAATATGACAGCCGCTAAAGATGCAGAGCTTTCAAATCAATTAAAAGCAGCAAGCGAACAAATTCAACAGAATAACGCAAATGCACAAAATGAAGAGGATGGACAATAAGCGTCCATCTTTTTTCTTGGAGGTAAAACAAAAATGAAATTATATATTGATCAAAAGAATAATGTAGTAACGATGCATGAAGCTAGTGGGGATATGAAATGTTTTGAGGAGTTTGAAAATAGTAAACCCTATACGTTTGATACAGTAAAAGAAGTAAAGGGTTTAGAAAATCCAGTCCATATATTACTCAACTCAAGTATGATCGATGAAAAATGGATCTATATGAATTTAAAAAAGTATATTTCAAAACAGGATCGTGTTTGTATATTACCATTTAGCTTTTTTGAGGATACAAAAAATGAGGCTGACTGGAATAAACAATATGCACCAGGACAAGGCATATGGTATCGTTTGAATCAAGATGTATTTTACAAGTACGGCATAGGCAAAGATCAAATTGTATGGGTGAATTATTTTAAAGATACGATTGATGAAATGAAGATGAAAATATTAAATAGTTCCATTTTAATGTTAACAGGTGGTGCTCCAGATTTGATGATGAAGCGCATCAAAGAAAAAAAGCTGAAGAAAATCATTAAAAATTATGGATTATTTCGGAATATGAGTGATGAAATAATCCATTGTTTATAGGATAAAAATC
>ERZ779889.3643-NODE-3643-length-11011-cov-2.607704_pt1 | contig 11011 bp, 6 predicted proteins | sample MGYA00511030_ERZ779889 | MGnify/ENA primary metagenome ERZ779889 (study PRJEB29588, sample SAMEA2160616) | human gut metagenome | biome: human gut; feature: human-associated habitat; material: faeces | place: Denmark | collected 2008/2010 ...
GTACGCCGCCGCCCGCCATCGAGCAGAGTTTTACACCTAATTGGGGATAAAACAGTTGATGGCGGGCGGTGGCATCGTACTGATTGGAATAAACCTGATTCCACAGCTTGCAACTTTGTTTGGATAAATAAATGGGTGGAATAACCGAAAAAATAACAGAGTTCATAAAGGATCTGCTAACAGGCTGGATCACATCAAACCTGGATACCATGTTCACCGATGTAAATACCAAAGTAGAAACGATTGCTACAGAGGTTGGGAAAACACCCCAAAATTGGAACAGTGGCATTTTTTCCATGATAAAAAATCTGTCGGATAATGTCATTGTCCCCATTGCGGGGATGATTATTACATTTGTACTGTGTTATGAGCTGATTTCCATGATTATGGAAAAAAACAATATGCACGATACGGATACGTTTATGTTTTTCAAATACATTTTTAAGATGTGGGTAGCGGTATATCTGGTTACTCATACTTTTGATATTGCGATGGCAATTTTTGATGTAGCGAATCATGTGGTATCCAATGCTGGTGGTATGATAACCGGTTCCGCATCTATTGATGTTACAGAAGCATTGAAAACGCTTCTTGAAACGCAGATTGAAGATATGGGAATCGGAGAATTACTGGGGCTTGGTCTGGAAACGATGCTGGTCAGTTTATGTCTAAAAATCATATCAGTCCTGATTACCGTCATTTTATATGGACGAATGATAGAAATATATCTTTATGTCTCTGTGGCACCTATTCCGTTTTCAACATTTACGAACAGGGAATGGGGAAGTATTGGAAATAATTACGTGAAGGCATTATTAGCGTTGGGATTCCAGGGATTTTTTATGATGGTATGTGTTGCGATTTATGCAGTTCTGGTAAATGCTATTACAGTTGCGGATAATCTTCATACAGCTATCTGGTCAGTTGCAGCATATACAGTTATTTTATGTTTCAGCCTGTTTAAGACCAGTTCCCTGGCAAAATCAATCTTCAATGCACATTAGGAGGAAACAAGAATATGGCATATGTTCCAGTGCCGAAAGATTTTTCAAAAATAAAGACAAAATTAGCACTGAATTTAACTAAAAGACAAATTATATGTTTTTCTCTGGCAGGAATTTGTGGTGTTCCGGTCTATTTGCTGACAAAAGCAGGACTGGGAACAGATGTGGCAGCAACGCTTATGATCATAGTGATGCTGCCATTTTTCTTTTTTGCAATGTATGAAAAGGATGGATTTCCAGCAGAGAAAATATTGCTTCACATTATCCGGCAGAAATTTTTAAGACCTGGAATCAGGGTCTATCGTTCCCAAAACTTATATGACCGGATTATAGAGTACGATAAATTAGAGAAAGAGGGTGCATGGCTTGAGAAAAAGGCAAAAGAAGCCAGGGAAGCGAGAAATCCGTTCCATTTCCTTAAAAAAGCAGACCGAAAAAAATAAGAAACAGAAAACCGGACTTACGAAAGAAGAAAAAAAGCGTCTGAAAGAACTTCGGATGATAAAAGCGGAGAATCAGAAGAAGAGGAAGCCTTTTACAGCGCAGGATACGATTCCATATAAGGAAATATATAAGGATGGTATCTGCAGGACAGATGATAACTATTATTCAAAGATGGTGCAGTTCTACGATATAAATTACCAGTTAGCGCAGAATGATGATAAAGCGGCTATTTTTGAGAACTATTGTGAGTTCCTGAATTCATTTGACAGCTCTGTTGAGGTACAAATTACATTTCTTAATCAACAGGTGAATTTTGATGAGTATGCAAAAAATATTGATATTCCAGAGCAGGATGACTGTTTCAATGATATTCGGAAAGAATATTCGGATATGTTGAAAATGCAGCTTTCCAAAGGAAATAATGGGCTTGTAAAAACAAAATATATTACATTTTCCATTAAGGCGGATAATCTGCGAAATGCAAAATCCAGGCTGGAGAGAATTGAAGCCAGTGTATTGAATAATTTTAAGGTGATGGGAGCCATGGCAGAGCCTTTAAATGGGGTAGAACGTCTGAAAATTCTGCATGATGTGATGAATATGGACACAAAAGAATCTTTCCATTTCCATTATGGGATGGTTGCAAAAACAGGTCTGCAGACAAAAGACTTTATTGCACCTACCGGATTTGATTTTCGCAATGACAGCTATTTTCGGATGGGACAGACTTTTGGATGCGTGTCATATTTACAGATTACATCACCAGAACTTACGGATAAACTGCTGGCAGATCTGCTGGATCTGGAAGAGAATCTTATCATCAATATGCACCTGCGTCCAATTGATCCCAAGGCAGCTATTAAAAGCCTGAAAAGTACGCTGTCAAATATTCAGAAAATGAAAATTGAAGAACAGAAGAAAGCGGTCAGAAGCGGATATGATATGGATATTATTCCAACGGACATTTCTACATACGGAGAGGATGTGGAGGGATTGCTCAATGAAATCCAGTCCAGGAATGAGAAACTTTTTGAACTTACTTTTTTGCTGATGAATACAGCGGACAATAAGAGAAAACTGGACAATATTGTGTATCAGACTGCAGGAATTGCCCAGAAATATAATTGCAATATACGGAGACTTCAATATCAGCAGGAACAAGGACTTGTGGCATCACTGCCACTGGGAATGAACCAGACTGGAATACAGAGAATTATGACTACGACTTCTACAGCAATCTTTGTTCCGTTTACCACACAGGAACTTTTCCAAGGCGGTGAAGCTCTTTACTATGGCTTAAATGCACTGTCAAACAATCTCATTATGGTGGATCGGAAACGATTGAAAACACCTAACGGCCTGATTTTGGGTACTCCTGGTTCCGGTAAGAGTTTTGCAACGAAAAGAGAAATTCTCAATGTTTTCCTGATTACAGACGATGACATTATTATCTGTGACCCGGAGGGAGAATATTTTCCGCTGGTAAATGCCTTAAATGGTGAAGTTATTAAAATCAGTGCAAAAAGTAATGATTACATCAACCCTATGGAAGTGAACCTGGATGTTATTTATCATCCGGAGAAATACAGGATTAATGGCGATGTGGAGGATATTGATACCATTATTGCTGATAAAGCAGAGTTTATCACATCTTTCTGCGAGGTCATTATGAAGAAACCTCAAAATGCAGAATTAAATGGTGATGAGGTTTCCATGATTGACCTGTGTGTAAAAGACATTTATAAAAAATATCTTTACAATGATCCAAAACCGGAAAATATGCCGACTTTGCAGGATTTCTATGAACGTCTGAACTTTTATGCACCAGATAAACCAGCAGCACAGAACATTGCCAACAGTCTGCAGTTGTATGTAACAGGATCGCAGAATGTATTTAACCATCGAAGTAATGTCGATACGCAGAACAGAGTGGTATGCTTTGATATCCGGGAACTTGGAACCACACTACGAAAAGCAGGGATGTTGATTGTCCAGCATATGGTTTGGACAAGAGTATCACAGAACCGCAGTCGCAGGAAATCAACCCGTTATTATGTGGATGAATTTCACCTTTTGCTGAACCAGCCACAGACTGCTAATTATTCTATTGAAATGTGGAAGAGATTTCGTAAGTGGGGTGGAATCATTACAGGAATCAGTCAGAATGTAACAGATTTTCTTGGCTCTCTGGCAGTAGAAAGTATTGTGGGAAACAGTGATTTTATCCTGATGTTAAATCAGCACAGCGGGGATCAGAAGATCCTTGCGGAGAAATTGAATATTTCCAAGCATCAGATTTCTTTTGTAAATAACAGTAATGCAGGAGAAGGGCTGCTTTTTTACGGAAATGTAATCATACCTTTTGCAGACAGATATCCGCAGGATACCAGAACCTATGCTTTGATGAGTACTAAACCGGATGAGATTCAGACTTAATGGACAAAAAAGCAGAGGTGAGGTACATTGGGAAAACAAAAATATACGGCGAAAGAGAAGAAAGTCAGCCGTATGACCAGAAATGGTCTGGTTGAGGAAAATCTTGCAACAAAGGAGACCAGAAAAGTTACAAACAGCGATCAGGAGTTGCCTTATAAACAGAAGGATGTAGAACAGGCATTTATTACTTCTGAAAAGAAGAAAAACTCTCATAAAAAAGCTGAAAAGAAACAATTTTCCGAAAAAGTTCAGGAGGGAAATCCTGCCAAAAAAGAAGAGGCTGCAAACAGTCCTCCGGGAAAACGAAAAACACAGGGACGGTACAGATACCGGGACAAGCCTGCAGGTGTATCTGTGGATTCAGCGGTAGAAATACGTGAGCGCAAAGAAAAACACAGGAGCCAGTATCAGCGACAGAAAAAGAAACAGCAGAGACTGCAGTTTGGAAAACTGGAGACAGATGGAAGTCTGAAGAAAGAAAAGAAAACTTCGGCTGAAACAGATGGAGGACATTTTCAGGCAGAGAAGAATGATGTTTCTACAAACCGAAAAAAAGGAAAGCAGAAATATAGCCGAAAAACAATAAAAACTTATCAGGAAGTGGATAAGGCTGCAAGAAAACAGGAAGCTGAGAGGCAGAACAAAATTCCGAAAGATTCTGTTTATACCAAGAAAACAAATGAGGAACAGAAAGCAAAGGTAAAGTACCATTTATATTTCGACAAAAAAACAGGGAAAACGGATGGTAAAAAGAAAACCTTGTCTTCTGTTCCAAAGAAAGCATTAAAAAATGCAGTATATCAGAAAGCAGGCGAAGACGAAGAGGAAAACAGTGCTGTAGATGCAGCACATAAGCTGGTGCGTTCAGGTGAGTGGATATTACAGGAACATAGCAGTAGAAATATCCGGAAGAACCGCAGTCAGATACATAAAGAAAACCGTTTAGAGCAAAGAGCCTGGAAGAGTGCATCCAGGTATCAATATCAGAAATATCTGGAAGAACATCCAGAGATGCAGAAAAAGCTGATCAGAAAATTAATACAGAAGCAGAGGATTAAGCGAGAGTATCAGATGGCATACCGGGCTGGGAAGATTGCAAAAGAAACAAAAGACACCTCAATCCGGTCAGTAAATCTTGCTACTAAAATTGCAAGAAAGGCACAGGAAGTATTTGTAAGAAATGTAACTACTCTGATCTCAATGGGGTTGTTATTGATTTTGCTTCTTTCCGTAATGACAGGATTTGCTTCCTGTTCGGCTATGTTTTCTAATGGAATTTCTACGGTAATCGCTTCCAGTTACATTGCGGATCCGGACGAAATTGAAAAAGCAGAGTTGTATTATACGCAGTTGGAAGCCAGTCTTCAACAGAAAATAAACCAGATGGAAGCCCGGTATCCAGGAAAAGATGAATACAGATATAACATTGGTGAAATCGGCCATGATCCCCATACATTGATCAGTTATCTGACTGCCAGGTATGGGGATTTTAAGTTTGATGAGATAAAAGGAGAACTGGAAACAATTTTTTCTTTACAGTACGGAATCACCGTAGAGGAAAAAAGTGAAACCCGGCAGGAAACATCTACAATACAGGTAGGGCAGTCATTGGGAAATGTTGTGACCAGTTGATACTGTAATTGTCCCATCTGCTGTGGCGTGTGGAGTGGAGGACCTACTGCTTCAGGGGCAATGCCACAGGCTAATCATACGCTTGCGGTTGATGCTGCAAACCCATTTCTTCCAATGGGGACGAAAGTAGTGATGAATGGGATTGAGTACACCGTAGAAGATACTGGAAACTTTGCCCAGTATGGTGTCCAGTTTGATGTTTATTATGATAATCACGCAGTAGCTGAGGCACATGGTCATCAGACCTGGGAATGTTTTCTGGCAGAGGGCAATCAGAACTCTGTGGAAGTTACCCGTACAGTAACTGCAGATGTACTGAATGTTTCTGTTCAGGCAAAACCGCTTAGAAGTGTTATTCTGTCCAGAATGGAAGAGGATGAGCAGGAAATTTATGAAGAGGTCTATTCCAACAGAGGAAATTTACAGACATATAAAACTCCGGTTGAGTTAAACTGGTATGCCTATATCAGTACCTATTATGGGTATTCTGTAAACAATGGAACCGGGCAGACACAACTTCACAGAGGTGTGACGGTTAATGTACGACAGGGAACAGAAGTGAAGTCAGCGATGAATGGTTTTGTTGTAGATGTAGGATATAGCGGAACTTTTGGAAATTATGTAGTTACGCAGGATAAAAAAGGTGTGCAGATTAAATACGCTTATCTGCAGAGCATTTCGGTAGCAAATGGTCAGGAAGTAACAACAGATACTGTAATTGGTACAACGGGAAGTACAGGAAGTGCAACCGGAAGCCAGTTATATTTGGAACTGGTCAAAGATGGGGAATATTATAATCCTGTTTTTTATATCAGTACCGGAGATAGCGGGCTGTATGGTGGAGGCGGCAGTTATGATGATGAGACTGTGCGGAGATTATTTGCGGAAGCAGACAAATATCTTGGTATGCCGTATGTATGGGGCGGTTCCAGCCCGGAGACTTCTTTTGACTGTTCTGGTTTTGTAAGCTATGTGTTTACCAATTCGGGTGTCTGCAATATGGGAAGACTTACTGCACAGGGAATTTATGACATTTGTATGCCTGTATCACCAGAAGAAGCAAGGCCAGGAGATATTATCTTTTTCACTGGGACGTATGATGCGGGAGAGCCGGTTACCCACGTAGGAATTTATGCCGGAGATGGACAGATGATCCATTGTGGAAATCCAATTCAGTATACGTCCATTAATTCTGCATACTGGCAGTCTCATTTTTATGCTTTTGGCAGGCCATAAGGAGGGGCGTATTTGAACATTGAACGAATAAAAGAAGAACTTGCAAGAACCTACGTTAAGATTGAAAAGCTACAGAAAAAAGCAAGGGATCTGGAAGAACAGAAGAAACAGGCAGAGGATATGGAGTATCTAAAAATTATCCGAAGCAATGGAGTTTCCGCAGAGGAACTTCAGTTGATGATTGATATCAGCAAGGAGGAACAAAAAAAGATATTGGAAACCAGAGAAAAGGAGCAGACAGAAAATGAAGAAATTTCATAAAAGAGCAGCTGTATTTTTAACCGCAGCTACGTTAGCAGGACTTCCGGCAGGAGCTTTCTTTTATAGTTCGCCCGGAAGTCTGACTGTATGGGCAGATAATGTAGAAGTGGAATCATCAGAAGAAAGCAGCCCGGAAGATGTTGATTTTTCAGATGGATCAGAAGTTGAAATTCATGCAGATCCAGTGGAACAGGCACAGGAAGATGCAGGAAATGATGTGACGGAAACACCAGAAGTAGGGATTACCTTTACAGAACCCGAAGGCTGGCAGACAGATACGGCAACCGTAAAAATTCAAGTGGAAGATACAAAGAATACAGGTGCTTTTTCTATTGCAAAAGTAGAAGCAAGACTTTCAGAAAATGGAGGATGGTCAGACATAACCGGAAATATGGAAGTATCCATCTCTTCTAATTGTAGTGTTTATGTGAGAGTTACCGATCAGAATGGAAATACTTATGAGCAGAATCGTTACATAGAGTGTTTTGATAAAACCAAACCAACTATTATTGCGGCTGCGAAGAATGGGATACTGATCGTGCAGGGAGTTGATGCGGAATCGGGAATTGCTGCTTTGTATGTCAATGGAAATGAATTCACAGAACTGACGAATAATACGTTAAATGTCCGTTTGCAAAAAGCGGATACTTCCTATGAATACTTTACCCTGCAGGCAAAAGACAAAGCAGGAAATATGTCAGAGATCTATAAAGTAGGAAACCCTTATTATGAAAATCCAGATGCAGTAAAAGAGAATACAGAGGTTTCCGGAACGGAGCAGAATGCAGCTTCTTTGCCAGCCGATGGAACTGCAAGTAAGCCCACCAGTGCTACGGCAATCGTAACGGAACATCAGACAACGAACGAGACTGCTACTGCACCAACAGAACCAGAAAACACAGGAAATGAAACGGATACAGAAGCAGATACCGGACGGGTGCAGGGAGAAAGTTCTGCTTCCGGCATGACAACAGGAACAGTTCAGGACAAAGGGGGAAAGGAATTTTATACGATCAAGACAAAAAGTGATAAGGTTTTTTATCTGATTGTAGATAAGGATAAAACGGATGAAAATGTTTATCTTCTTACAGAGGTAGGCGAAAATGATCTTTTGAACTTTACGGATACCAACATGGTCACACTTCCACAGAACCAGGCTATTGCAGAATCCGCACTGCCACTTGAAACAGAGAAGATCACAGAGACACCGGAACCAGAAGTTACGATCATACCGGAAGAAAAGGAAGAACCTGAGAAGAAAAGCAATAATTCCGGCACGATTTTATTAATGCTGCTGGTTCTGGCAGGAGTTTGTGGTGCTTACTATTATTGGAAATTTATGAAAGGAAGAAATACTTCTTTTGATTATGAAGAGGACGAGGACGACGATGAGGAGGAAGATACAATTCGTGAGGATGATGAAGAATTAGAAGAATATGAAATGGAAGGTGAAGTAGAAGACGAAGAATCAGAGGAATAACTTTGTTTCACTTAATTACAGCGACAGGTGCAGAAAGGAGATAGAAAATTGCAGCTTGTAATTGCGGAAAAACCCAGCGTAGCCAGAAACATTGCGAAGGTGCTTCATGCCACAAACGTAAAAGATGGCTACCTGGAAGGAAAAGAATATCTGGTTTCCTGGTGTATTGGGCATTTGATTGAACTGGCCAGTGCAGATCAGTACCGGTATGACTGGAAAGCATGGAAATATGAAACACTTCCCATGATTCCGGAGAATTGGAAATATCAGATTAAAGAAAGTACCAAAGGGCAGTTTCGGGTTTTAAAGGAACTGCTTCACAGAGCAGATGTCACAGAAATTATATGTGCAACAGATGCAGGAAGAGAAGGGGAGTTGATTTTCCGTCTGGTATATAACCAGGCAGAATGTAAACTTCCCTTTAAAAGACTGTGGATTTCTTCCATGGAGGAAAAAGCAATTCTGGAAGGATTTCAGCAGCTGAAAGATGGACATGAATATGATGATCTTTATTATTCTGCAGTGGCGCGAAGTGAAGCAGACTGGCTGGGGGGGATGAACGGCACAAGAGCGCTGACCTGCAAATACAACGCCCAGCTTTCCTGCGGCCGTGTGCAGACTCCCACCCTTGCCATGATCGCCAGAAGAGAAGAGGAAATCCGCCAGTTTACCCCAAAGGAATACTACGGCGTTTCCGTGGAAACCCAGGATGTGAAATGGACCTGGCGGGATGAAAAAACAAAAAGTTTCCGCACTTTTTCCAGGGAAAAGGCAGAAGAAATCCGCAGGAAAACCGAGACTGCCAGTCTGGAAGTGACCAGAATCGAGGAAAAAACCAAAAAGTCCATGGCTCCCGGTCTGTACGACCTGACCACTCTTCAAAGAGAAGCCAACCAGAAATATGGTTTTTCCGCAAAAGAAACATTGAACATTATGCAGCGTCTTTACGAGAATCACAAGGTGCTCACCTATCCGAGAACCGACTGCACATATATTTCCGATGATATGAAAGGAAATGTTATCAGAATGGTTGACTGCATTTCGGCAGTTCCCGAATATGCACAGAGAGCGGAAAAACTCATATATCAGGGGCTTAACCTTGACAGCCGTGTAGTAAATACCGCAAAGCTGGACGGTCACGATCATCACGCAATACTGCCCGAAGCAAGGTCTATGGGAACAGCAGGACTTTCCGAAAAGGAGAGAAACATTTACGGTCTGGTTATTGACCGCCTGCTCTCGGCATTGGACAAGCCATACAGATACAAGGAAACAAATTATGTTTTTGAGTGCAATGGAACTGCATACAAGCTGAAAATGGAAAGCCCCGTTGAATTGGGCTGGAAAGCTTATGACAGGGAAAAGAAGGATAAGTCTGATACGGATCTTGGATATACGCAGGGAGATACATTCTCTGCCGAGGGCATCAGGGTCAAAGAGATAGAAGCACAGCCCCCGAAGCATTTTACAGATGCAACGCTTCTGTCGGTCATGAGCAATATTGACAACCGCATTGATGATAAATCCCTCAAATCCGCTGTTTCGGGAAAAGGCCTCGGAACGGAAGCCACAAGAGCAGCAATAATCGAAGAGCTTATCCGCTCGGGATATGCGGAGCGGAACTGCAAAAATATCGTATCGACACAGTTCGGAAAGGACTTTATCGCTTCCGTTCCCGACAGTGTAAAAGCCGTTGAAAGAACAGCCAAATGGGAACAGGTTTTCACAAATATCAAGGAAAATGGCGTAAATGCGGACAGCTTTATTCGTGAGGTCAAGAATTTTGTCAGCTCGGTCATAGAGCTTGAAAAAAGTCCCGAACGAAACAGAGTTCCTGTCAGAAACAGCAGAGGTTTAAGGCGTAAGCCTGTCGGCATCTGTCCGAGATGCGGAAAGAACATCTATGAGGGCAAAAAGAATTTTTACTGCGAAAGCGGAATTGAAAAATGCGGCTTCTCTATATGTAAAGAGGATAAATTCATAAAGAACGCCATAACGGCGGAAACGGCAGTCAGACTTCTTAACGGTGAGATAGTTAAGCTGAAAGCTGTGAGCAAAGACGGCAGGCTTTATGATGCGGAATACTGCCTTGAGGATACAGGCAGATATGTCAATCTGAAAAGACTGCCGCAGGAGAGGAAGTCTGTCGGCATTTGCCCCAAATGCGGAAAAAACATATTTGAGGGCAGAAACAATTTTTACTGTGAGGAAAGCAGGAACGGCTGTAATTTTACCTTGTGGAAAGAGGACAGATACAACGGGATCACTGTTACAGCCGCAAACGCTTCCGACCTTCTGGCAGGCAGAAAAATATACAAGACAAAAAAGAAGCTGAACGGTCATGAGGAACGAAAAGCCTATGTTATGGAAGTGACCGATAAATATGTCAATATTCGTGCGGCGGAGGATAAGTAATAGTCTATGGAAGAAAAGAAGAAGCGTTTATATGAAAGCGGCTATTGTGCTTCCAATGAAAAGGTCCTTTCAGCTTTATGGCGAGCGGCTTTTATTGCAAAAA
>ERZ779889.3649-NODE-3649-length-11002-cov-4.600347_pt1 | contig 11002 bp, 9 predicted proteins | sample MGYA00511030_ERZ779889 | MGnify/ENA primary metagenome ERZ779889 (study PRJEB29588, sample SAMEA2160616) | human gut metagenome | biome: human gut; feature: human-associated habitat; material: faeces | place: Denmark | collected 2008/2010 ...
CCGCGGGGGAAAGTGAACCGTTTTCGCCGAAATTCCCGGCACTTTCCCCGGAGGTGGAAATGCCAAGTGCCACCAGAGATGCCTGTAGAGCCGGTGCCCCGGCAAGCCACGGGGGAAAGTGCACCGTTTTCGCGGGAAAGCCCGGCACTTTCCCCAGGGAAGGAAATGTCAAGTGCCGCCAGAGATGCCTGTGGAGCCGGTACCCCTGTCGGCCCCGGGGGAAAGTGAACCGTTTTCGCCGAAATTCCCGGCACTTTCCCCAGGGAAGGAAATGTCAAGTGCCGCCAGAGATGCCTGTAGAGCCGGTGCCCCGGCAAGCCACGGGGGAAAGTGAACCATTTTCGCGGGAAAGCCCGGCACTTTCCCCGGAGGGAGAGACTGCAAGTGCAGCCAGAGTGGTCTGTGGAGCCGACACACCTACAAGCCGCGGGGGAAAGTGAACCATTTTCGCGGGAAAGCACGGCACTTTCCCCGAGGGATATACGCAGTTGGCCTTCCTTTATAGGTCATTCAATCCAAATTAGTGGCTTGCGGGCAGTTATCTCAGCCATAACCTGATCCATGTAACCGGTGAAATACTTTTCCGCATATTTGAAACGCGGGAAATCCGGCGACGGCACTGTGTATTTTCTACCGGACGGACGTATTGGTCTGTCCGTCACACTGAACCTTGTGGCCGGCCGCATGTCCGGCATCCAATTGAAGTTTCTGAGCGTCATCATCTCAGGGGTCAAGTCCCTCACGGGATATACGTCACTGGTGATATTCTCCGTGTAGAGTATCCGCTGCACCTGCCCGTCCTTCATCCTTCCGGTCATGATACGGCACTCCTTCTGGTTCATAGTCGTCACCACAGAGTCTTCAGCCACATAGAACATGGCCGTCACACCACCCAAAGCATCAAAACGGGCTATCTGTCCGTCCTTGAAATAACCTATCATCTCAGGTGACTTTATCTGGTGGTAATACTGCCCCGGCTCCTCTTCCGAAATCACAAAACAGTTCGCGAAAAGCAACCCCTTGTCCAATGTTCCGTTGCGCATGAGGAACTGCATGCTGTCCGCCGTTATCTGGCTTTCTATCTCATACCACAGCACAGGAGCATCAAAAAGTCTGGCTATTGAGTCTATAGAATTGAAGAGCAATGAATCACAAAGTACCTGCACATCGCTCTTGTATATCCTGACATTGTGGTAAGCTTCTACAAAGTCCACCTGTGTGGTATCGGGCGGCACTACAGCCAGTGAATCTGCTACTGAGAGGGAGTCCGGAACCGCAAGGGAATCCGCCACTGTAAGGGAGTCCGAAACTGCAAGGGAATCCGCCACCGCAAGGGAATCCGAAACTGTAAGGGAATCCGAAACTGAGAGGGAGTCCGGAACTGCAAGAGAATCCGCCACCGCGAGGGAGTCCGAAACTGAGAGGGAGTCCGGAACTGCAAGGGAATCCGCCGCTGTAAGGGAGTCCGGAGCTGAGAGGGAGTCCGAAACTGAGAGGGAATCAGGCGCGCTGGTGGGGACTGGACTTCCAGACGTATCCGCCACCGATAATGAATCCGACATGTCAGCCGTCCCGAAAACTGCCATAGAATCAGATGCTGTCCCAAGAGTATCCGAAGATTCAGAAGAAGCCACAGTATCTGCAGATACCGCATCCTTAGTCTGTGAGGATATTCTGCTTCCGCCTGCGGCAGGAGGGGAGGACATGGCGCCGGAAGAAGATGCCGCGCCTGACTCAGAGGATGCTCCAGACACAGGCGAACCGGTTGAAGGACCTCCGGATGTCTTACCAGCTCCGGACGCAGTACTGTCCCCGGATGTTTTCGGAGCCAGCGGATCCACCAGCGCAGCCTCATGCCTCTCCTTGGCGGATGCCACCACAGCACTGTCCACATCACACATCCGCATAGTGTAATAAATCAGCGTGTCCGAGGCCATGAATATAGAATCCCTGACTCCGTCCTCCTCATTTATCATAACCACCGCCGGGTCCCGGTACAACTCTGCTCTACGCGGCTCGTTCCAATAACGCAATTCGCCTGCCAATGTTATGGCATTGTCCACAGTGTCCAGCAACTGCACCTCGCCAAGCAGGTGCGCATAACCGGCATACCTGTCATAATTCAGCGAGTCACACCAAAGCTCATAATCCTCTGTAAGACCGTAGACATCCCTGGTAAAGAAAAATTTCTCAGTAGTTCTGTCATACCATCCGGAGCCGGATGATATGTGATTAAGGTCATACCACCCTGCGGTATGACCGAAAAACTCAGCCAGATCCCTGTTAGCATAATAATAAAGTGTATCGCATACGAAAAACAGCGAATCAGAGAACATCTCTACCTGACCGATAAAATCAAACTGCTCTATCTTCGACTGATACCGTCCGGTAAGACTCTCTATCACATTACCGTCCTCGTCTTTCATCGCCCCGCCACGGTAGAAAAAGGCCACACTGTCTTTGGTATTATAATCCAGATAATTGGTTCTCAACGTATTACTATCCCTATCCACCAGTTCTACCAGATGCCCACGAAACTTGGCTGTGTTCTCCGCTATCACATAACGGAGACTGTCACCGGTAAGGACTGTGTTCTCCTGCTCTATCCGGACAGAACCTATAGCATCTATGTACTCGTCATCCACATTCCAGTACGCGCTGTCGCACTTCAGATACGTATTATTGTGAAAAAACACGGCATTACCCACAACCTTACGGTAGGCCTTTCCGTTCATCTCCACCAAACGGGCCTTGTCCGCCGAAAGCAGACGCACCAGACTGTCCCTGCTTTCCTGGCCGTATGTCACTGTCAGGCACAGAGTCAGAAAAAACGCCAAATTCAGAATCCGTCTCATTTCACCCATCCGTCACGTTGAAACTTACATTCCCTGAAAAGAGGATCTATCACAATGTACATGGTTTTCAGCTTCTCATTGATAAAAGCCTCCACAGCATCTGCGGCTTTCTGATTGGTGGCCATATCGAGGAGAATGTCAAAATCCTGCTCAAATGTAGGCGTATGAGCCTCCCTGATCTCATCCAGACGGATAATCTTATATGCCGTATTGCCTGCCGCGACACCGGCACGGCTCTCATTGTCCGTAGACTCAATCGGACGGGATATCTCACCGGGTCTCATATCCTTCAGCACGTTGTATTCCTCAGACTTCAACTTGTCAATATCTATGAACGGAGCTCCTGTCTCCGAATCCGGAACAAGTCCGCCGTTAGTCCGCGTCAGCGGGTCCTGCGAGAACTTCTTGGCGGCCTGCTCAAACGTTATACTGTCCGTCAGGATTGCATTGCGTATGGAATCCAGACGGATAAAGGCCGAATCCCTGTCCTCCGCGGTATATCTCGGTCTTAGGAGGATATGTCTTGCATTGAACATATCTCCCTCCCTGGCTATCAGCTGGATGAGATGGTAGCCGTTAGGGGTCTTGACTATCGGAGAGACCTGCCCCGGTTTCAAGGACATGGCCGCATCACTGAACTCAGGCCAAAACAACGACTTGGAGGACATGCCCAACTCACCTCCGCGCATGGCACTGCCAGGATCTTCCGAATAAAGTGTTGCCAGCAGAGAAAATTTTTCACCGTCCAGAACTCTCTGGCGAAACTCCAGCAATCTCTCGCGCGCCGCAAGCTCGGCCCGCTCCACATTTGGATATATCGTAATCTCACTGATCTTGTACTGAGTCGGAATAACCGGCAGACTGTCCTTCGGCACGCGCTTGTAAAAGCGTTCCACCTCCTTCGGCGTGACATCGCTTATCTTACCGGCGATTGTCCTCCTCATCTCACCTGCCAGATTCTGCTCCAGAATCCTGTCCCGAAATTCTTCCCTAATCTCATGCATAGGCTTCTGAAAATACGCCTCAACCTCTTTTTCACCTCCAAAACGCGACAGTATCCCGTCCATCTGCTGATTGAGCATGGCCTCCACCATGTCCGGATTGACATCCAGACTGTCCAGTACTGCCTGAGTATAGAAAAGCTTAGTCACCATTATACTCTCAAGAGCCTCACACCTGAGATTACGGTCAGTGACATAACCCATGGACTGCATGTACATAGCCTCAGACTCCACCTGAGAAAGCAGAATCACACTGTTGCCGACCAATGCGACAGTCTTGTCTATAAGACCATCATATTTCTGTGCAGACACAGTTCTTCCCGACATCATAAAAATCACAGCCGGCAGCAGGACTGCTGTCAATATCTCCTTTGTCTTCATAACTATCTTGAATAAATAACAAACTTTTCGGAAACTATAGCGTCATTTAGCAGATTTCGTTCCAAACTGGCTATGAGTTCCTGCTTTCTTCTATTGAGTATATGGTTTCTTATCCTCTCCCGGCAGTATTCATAAGGCGCCAGACTGCCGGCGGGAACATAGTCGTCAACTGATATCAGGTAAGTATAGCCAAGAAAATTCTTCTCAATGAACGACCTGTTGTCCAACACTCTGGCAAGTTCCTGCACATCCAGCCCCGTCCCTTCTACCACAGCGTCCAGCCCCACCCAGTCCTCAAAGAAGTAATATTTCTCCGCCGATGTATAGCACAACTGCCCGAGCCTGTCACGATCCTCTTCAACTCTCGAACGGTATATGGACTTGATCGGATTGAGGTTGGGAGAGTCATCGCTCACTTTGATATACCAGCCCTTCATAAGAGGCACATGCGCTACGAAACTGGCGGGATTTGCCTCGTAGAAGTCCATATACTCCTGATCTGTGACTGCTGTATCCAGACGCTGCTCCACATACTGTTGCTCATACCTGTATACCAGCAACTGCTGGCGATACTCCTCCAACTGAGCCTCTACGTCCCTGTCCGCCTTGGAAAGCTGGCTCTGGGCCATGTCCAGCAACAATCTGCTTTTGGCCCATGATACAATATAACGCTCCACTATCCTTGCACTGTCCTCAGGAGAAAAACCAGTGATATTCAAGGCATCCACATCGCTTCTATAAAGAACGTCCCTGCCGGCTCTCGCTACGACATCCCCTTTGAAAAGGCTGTCATAGAGCCGGCAGGACGATATTGCCGCGACGAGCATCACTATCAGGAGCGCTTTTCTCATCGTCCCTGTAGAATCTTATCTGCTGTAATTGGGCGCCTCACGGGTAATGGTCACGTCATGAGGATGGCTCTCGGCCATACCGGCAGCCGTGATGCGTACGAAACGGGCCTTCTTGAGTTCCTCAAGATTGTGCGCTCCGCAATAGCCCATACCTGCACGGAGACCTCCTATCAGCTGGTACACCACCTCGGACAAAGTACCCTTGTAAGGCACCTGGGCCACGATACCTTCAGGTACGAGCTTCTTGATGTCCTCTTCCATATCCTGGAAATAGCGGTCCTTGGAGCCGAGCTGCATGGCCTCTAATGACCCCATACCGCGATAGGACTTGAACTTACGGCCATTGAGAATGATAGTCTCTCCTGGAGACTCCTCCACTCCTGCGAAAAGCGAGCCGGCCATGATGGTATCGGCGCCTGCGGCAAGAGCCTTGACGATATCTCCCGAATAACGGATACCGCCATCAGCGATGACAGGAATACCAGAACCCTTGAGAGCCTCGGCGGCCATCATGACTGCGGACAGCTGAGGCACACCCACTCCGGCTATGATACGGGTCGTACAGATGGAACCTGGACCGATACCCACCTTGACGGCATCGACACCGCATTCTTTCAGCGCGACAGCGGCCTCTCCTGTTGCTATATTTCCGGCTATGATCTGCAGATGGGGGAATTTCTTACGTACAGTCCTAAGGACTCTTAGAACTCCCTCCGAATGTCCGTGAGCCGTATCGAACACAAGAGCGTCCGGCTCGACACTCATCAGCATCTCGACTTTCTCTATCGTTTCTGAATTGATACCCACTGCAGCCGCCACGAGAAGACGGCCTTTGGAGTCCTTGCTGGCGATTGGATTGTCCTTGATCTTCATGATGTCCTTGTAGGTGATCAGGCCGGCCAGCTTGCCGTTCCTGTCCACTACCAGCAGTTTCTCTATCTTGTACTTTCTCAAAAGCTCAGTGGCCTCCTTCAGATTGCTTCCGTCAGTAGTAGTGATAAGGTTCTCCTTGGTCATCACATCGCTGATAGGAGTCTTGGGATTGTCCTGGAAACGAAGGTCCCTGTTGGTGACAATTCCGCAGAGCATCCCGTGTGCATCCACTACCGGTATACCGCCGATATGGTTCTCACTCATGATCTTGAGAGCGTCACCCACAGTGGCGTTGTCACGGATGGTCACAGGATCGTATATCATGCCGTTCTCCGCCCTCTTGACCTTGCGCACCTGCTCTATCTGCACATTGATAGGCATATTCTTGTGTATCACTCCGATACCGCCCTCGCGTGCTATGGCTATAGCCAGATCTGCTTCTGTAACTGTATCCATAGCAGCGGACACGATAGGAGTATGGAGGGTTATCTCCCTGGTCAGTCTGGTGCTGACATCCACCTCACGCGGCAGTACGTCGGAGTGCGCGGGTATGAGAAGTACGTCATCAAACGTTAGCCCCTCGATAATAGGCGAATTAGTATAAATCTGCATATTCACGTCTCCCCATTTATTCTGACTTCTTGGACACAGCCTCGCTCAACTTGTCGTACATGACATCCAGAGAACTCAGAAGACCGTCCATAAGATTGCGGTAATATGTTTTCTTGTCCCCCTCGGGATGGCTTATCTTTGTAAGAGTCTCATCGCGGAGATCCAGGGCGTCATTGGCAAGACCCACTATTTTCCCTGACTTTTCCTTGTCATCTGTAAAGCTCATGCTGATAAATGCGTCTGAAAGAAATTCATCTATCAGATAATTGACATCCTTCTTAATAACTCTTAAATTCATAGCACTATTATTTTATTTGTTGTTGATTCTGATTGAAATACCATGGATGCCGGATAAGCGTGACTATCCCTGGCTCTGTGTCCTGACAGCCAAGAATCCTCACTGCCCCTACAATCCGCTTGCTCGTATAGGAGTCAGACCGGCCCGGCAGCAGACTGTTGATCCTCACACGCAGGGACGAGTGTATCATCATGCCGTCCCCCATATAAATGCCGACATGGGTTACACTGCGGGGCCTCTGTCCGTCGGCCGGTCTTCCGAAAAATACCAGATCCCCGGCCTTGAGATTGCCTTTTATGTCATTGCAGTCCAGCGCAACCCCCGTATCTATCTGCTGACGAGCGTCCCTGAGCAGTATCAGGCCGTTCATGAAGTAACTCAGTTTTACGAGTCCGCTACAGTCCAGCCCTTTGGGAGACAGACCGCCCCAGAGATACGGGAAACCTGTGAACATCCTGGCTGTCCGGACGATATCCTCACCGGAAGAGTGCTCCACCGACTTCAGCCACAGTTCCAGCATCTCCAGACTGTCCTTATGAATATAACCGGTCCTGCCGTCCGGCAGCCTTACCGGCACATACGTGCCGTCATCCGAGCCGTGCTCACCGAGTTCCACGATGTTGCCCATCACACAGTCCGAAATAACCTGGGCTGAGTCATGCGGGACTTCCCTGACCACCGCGAAATAATCCGTAACGATGAATCTGACCGTCGATTTCCATTGATTAAAACGTTCCTCTGACACAAGAGCCAGATTGAGCTCGGTCGTCCAGCCCCTGTAGCCTTCTGGCGTGACTATCGAATACCAGTAGCCTTCTTTTCCAGTCACCTCGACAGGAGTCCCCATAAGGGCCTGTGAAATCGTCTCTGACTGATAATCAGGGGCCGATTTCATGTCCGTCACAGATACGGAGATCAGGGCCATGCTCTTCTCCGACGCAACGCAGGACACGGCGCACAGGACCAGAAGCATGATTGTGAACAAAAGTTTATTCATTCCTGCAAATATAAACGAGATTTTTATATTTTTGAAATTAATTATGATGAAACAGCTTATACTGACGATTCTGACAGTCATGATGACTGCCTGCATGCAGGCACGGGACTCCCTTTCAGTCTCGTTGCTGACCTGCTCTCCGGGCAATGACCCCGCCTCCGCATTCGGACATTCTGCCATCCGCATCAAGGATCACTCATCCGGACGCGACCTGGTATTCAACTACGGAACCTACAGTTTCGAGGAACCGCATTTTCTCCTGAAATTTCTCCGCGGAGACCTCAACTACTGTCTGTCAATAAACTATTTCCAGAACTTCCAACAATCCTACGAGAAAGCCGGCCGAGGCATCATCGAGCAGCCGATGAATCTCACTCAGGAACAAAAAAACCGATTGTGGATATTTCTGATGGACAATGCCCGGGAGGAGAACCGCTACTACCGCTACGACTTCCTGCAGGACAATTGCGCAACCCGTATCCGGGATATATTTGAAAAAGGGGAATTTTCTTTCCGTGACACCCTGACCGGAGAGACCTACCGGGACGAGCTGACCCGAATGGTCGGGGACAAACGCTGGATGATGTTCGGCATAGACCTGCTGCTCGGAGCCAGAGTGGACCGGGAAATCACCGCCAGAGAAGCAGAGTTCCTGCCTGACCGGCTTTCCGAAAACCTGGCACTCTACGCCAACAAGTCACTGGAAGACATACCGCTAATGACAGAGTGCCTCTCCATTGTGGAACCGGCGCCTGGTCCGGGTAAGTTCATGACGATACTATCCAAAGCCACCAGCCCGTTCACAGTATTCACACTGTTGTTTCTGTTCTACCTGATATTTTTCCTCAAGACCTCACATAAATGGAAATTTATAAATATCTTCTCGAACACACTGTACGCAATACTTGGCGCAGGTGGAGTCATCCTTACCCTCATGTGGCTGGCTACAAATCACATATGGACAGCAAACAACTGGAATCTCATCTGGATGAATCCGCTTTTCCTCATTCCTGCAGTACTGCCTGACGGAGTCACCAAGAATCTGAGCGTGGACCTGCTCACAGCAATAGCTGTCCTCGGTCTGGTATTCTCCTGGATTATCCCCCAGACATTCCACCCGGCAGTGGCCGTCATCATCCTGCTGCTCGCGCTTATCGCGTTCAGCCGCAGATCCATCTATAGAAAATATTGAAACTCACGATATATGATACTCGATTCGCTCAAGAGCTTTGAAAGATACATCACCCTGCACGAGAAATTCGGCAAGGTATACGAATTCATAAAGAGCCATGACCTGCATACTCTGGAGGAAGGCAGACACATTATAGAAGATGACAACATATGGTGCTCCGTCTCGATGTCGGAAGCACGGGAAGAGGCTCCGCTGGAAGCGCACGACTCGTTCATTGACATCCATGTCATCCTTGATGGAACCGAGATCATGGGTTTCCGGGACAGGGCAAAATGTCTCGGTGTCGGAGTCAACTATGACGAAGCCACCGACACCGCCATCATGAAAGAGAGTCCCGAAGCCTTCATCAGCTATTCAGACGACAACTTCGTCATCTGCTTCCCCCAAGACTGCCATGCACCGCTCATGGGCACCGGTACTGTACGTAAGGCTGTCTTCAAAGTCCGTCTGTAAGGGAGAGCCGTGGGCAGATACAACTCGTACATAGGATATTTCAAGAAGACTTACGGTGAGCGGCTGCAGAAAGTCGTGGTGGACGCCGGCTTCCCCTGCCCCAACCGCGACGGTATGGCCGGTACGGGCGGCTGCACCTACTGCGACAATGCCGCCTTCCATCCCGGCTACAGCACTGCCGGCATCCCTATCCACGAACAGATAGACGAGGGTATAAAGTTCCACCGGGTCCGCTACCGGAAAGCGGAGAAGTTCCTCGCTTACTTCCAGCCCTACTCCAACACCTATGCCCCGTTGGACAGACTGCGCTCCGTCTACGAGGAGGCCCTGTCCCATCCCCAGGTGGCAGGTATCGTCATCGGCACGCGGCCGGACTGCGTGGATGCTGAGAAACTGGACTACCTCGCCTCACTGGCCGGCAGGGGGCATATCGTCATAATCGAATACGGCATCGAATCGTGCTATGACCAGACTCTACGGCGTATCAACCGAGGCCACACCTTCGCTGACACGGTCCGGGCCGTTGAGATGACCGCTGCACGCGGACTGACTCAGGGTGCGCACTTCATCTTCGGCCTGCCCGGAGAATCCCTAGAGGACATGATGGCCTACGCACCTATTATTAATAAGCTGCCGCTGCACTCGGTCAAGTTCCACCAGCTCCAGATAGTACGCGGCACGGCCATGGAGCGTGAGTTCGCCTCGTGCCCGTCGGACTTCGTCACATTCACCCTAGACGGGTACCTGGACTTCATGACCGACCTGCTGGAACGTCTGCGCCCGGACCTGTACATCGAGCGATTTGCCGGCGAGGTCCCGCCACGCTTCGTCAATTCCACTCCCTGGGGCCTGATACGCAACACCGAGCTCATCCGCCTGCTGGAGCAACACCTCGAAGAGCGCGACACCTTCCAAGGCCGCCTCTACCGCCCATCCTCTCCAGCCACTCCGGAAAAGTGACCCGGTTTCCTACAAACCCAGAGCACTTTTCCGTCACGCACCCATTCTGCGCCAATCACGAAGCACACGCCCTGCCTTGTGGTTCACGTTCCCAAAGGTCCTCAAGAACGTTTTAGGAGAACCGAGACCAAAATCTTACGGTCATCGGTCATGAGCCGAATCTTACCGCAGAAATTTGGAACGGTGCTCTTTCTGACCTGAAAAACAAGGAGCCTCCCTACAAACGGCTGCAAGCTGAACACATATCCGGATGCCCGATTGCAGCTTCTGAAACCGGGACATCACTCATGGAACACGCATACGTATTCTAACTGACTTACAGTAACCGTCATATATCGGCGTATAAAGCCCCGCGACATGAAAATGCCAGACTATCAGAGCCAGTATTCCATCACTTCCCCTCGACAGGCTGCTCCGTGGCAGATTCTTCATCCGGCCCCACACCACCATCCGGCCACCACCGCAACGGCAGCATTTCCCGCGATCCGGTGCCGGTGCGGTCGTACGTTTCCCTGTCGCCCCGTCCTCA
>ERZ779889.3650-NODE-3650-length-10993-cov-2.738618_pt1 | contig 10993 bp, 6 predicted proteins | sample MGYA00511030_ERZ779889 | MGnify/ENA primary metagenome ERZ779889 (study PRJEB29588, sample SAMEA2160616) | human gut metagenome | biome: human gut; feature: human-associated habitat; material: faeces | place: Denmark | collected 2008/2010 ...
AAAAGGTCTAAGCCCACATGAGCTTGCTCATAGGTGGGTGAAAGACCTTAGGATCCTGACATCATATATAGAAAAAGACGTTCCGGTGACAGAGTCACCAAAACGCCTTTTCAAGGGGCTGTTCATAATTTCAATTTGTTACCTCCTGAGGGATCAGTAAATCAGTCTGATTCCATTCTCCTCACAATATTCTAGCCATACATCCTCCGGTCTTTTATCAGTAATAATATAATCCAGTCTTTTCAGATCCATCAACTTGACAAATGCCGTCTGATCAAATTTGGATGAATCTGCCAGTAGTACAACTTCATTCCAGATTGCACCGCCATGCTTTCCTTCCTTTCTTTGCTTTCTGCATTTCGCAGAAATCCCCTTTCATTTCCTGATCCCAGGTTACACCACATTTTGTGATAATAACAACATCTTCACGGTTCATTCCTTCCAGTGCTTCATATCTGCTCCACAGATTGCAGCCGCTTTGATCTCAAGGATGATATCCTCCGGTCCGCATGTTGGATACGGTACTTCTACCAATTTGTAGCTTCCAAATTCTTTACCAAATCTTGCGATTGCCTTCATTTTCATAGTTCATTTCTCCTCGTCTGAATTTTGTTCTTAATGTTACATTTACTTTTTTCTTTTTCGGCCGAAATCATTTGTTTTTTCTATGGTTGTATTTTACCGCTTTTCTTTGTTTCAAAGAAAATAAGGGTATGGATTCTGGTTTTCAAATCCAAAATCCATACCCCTGAAAAACTGCCGGAATATTTCTCAAAATATCCCGACAGCCTTCTGTCATTCTTAACTTTTCACAGATCCATATTTCATCACGTTCTTTTTCTGAACATCAGGATCAGCTTCTTTTTCTGCGGTACACCAGTGTTGCGATCACTGCTCCGGCTGCTGCCATTGCCATTCCATACAGTGCGAAATTCGTTGTATCTCCTGTCTTGGTTGCCTTTACAGTTCTCTGGTCTGCATTTCCATTATCACCCTTATTCCCACTGTTGTTGTCATTATTTCCGGCATTGCTATTGTTATTGTTATCGTTGTCGCTGTTATTACCGCCATTATTTCCATTATCCGGTTTCTCCGGGTCTGGATTCTCCGGCTCACCACTTCCTTCTACCATAACCTTGAAGTCTGCATAGGAAACACTTCCATCCGTTCCGGTTACTTTTACTGTCACGATAACTTCTGTATCTGCCTTCGGTGCAGTCACCTCACCATTCAGTGCAATGATTCCTTCCGGATTTACGCTGCTGATCTCAATCTGTGCATTTTCCGGTACTCCCGGTAATGTCAGCTTCTTCGTACCTTTCTTAACAGAAGTTGCGAAAGATTTATCCGCAACGATCTGACGTACGATCTCTTCTGCGGTGATTACCTGCTCCGGCTCCTCATCCTTTTCAAAGACTCCGATCAGTTCAACATTCTCGCTGATCGTAAAGATATACTTCGCATCTGTACTTAAGATGTCTTCTGAATCTTTCAGCTTCCATCCCACGAAATGATATCCTTCTGCTGCTGTTGCAGTTACTGTTACGTCTTCCCCGTCTTCGTAAACACCATCCTCATGATCCATGCTGACTGTTCCCATAGCTGTATCACTGGATGTTACTGTTACACGATACTGATTCTTTACTACAGGAATCAGACGGAACTCTGCTCTTAAATGGACATCCTCCGTTACTGCAAATGTATACGCAGCCTCTGCACCTTCTACTTTTTCTGAAACTTCTGTTCCATTGTTGTCCGTAATTTTATTCCACTGAACAAACTCATATCCTGCATTCGGAGTTGCTGTTACTGTTACCTCTGTATCTTTTACATATACATTTCCTGATGTCTCCGGTGCAACACTGACTGTTCCCATTACCTCATCAGCAGATTCTGCCTGTACGTGATAAGATTTCTCTTTCTCACGGAAGTTTGCTTTCAGTTTTGTATTTCCTGTGATCTCAAATGTATATTCTGCTTCTGTACTTACTTCTGCATTTGTATCCGGATTCGTCCAGTTTACAAATTCATAATCATCCGATGCCGGAACTGCTGTCACTGTAACACTTGAGTTTTCATCATACTCACTCTGTGAAGGTGTTACTGTAACACTTCCCATTGCCGCATCATTCACTTCCGTTGCCAGTGTATACTTTGTAACAGGGTCTGCCTCAAAGTTTGCTGTCAGTGTCACATCCTCTGTCACACCAAATACATATGGATTTGATTCGCTGACTACTGTTCCCTCTGCATTTGTCCAGTTTACAAAATGGTATCCTTCATTTGCTGTTGCAGTTACCGTAGCTGTATCATACTTCTGATACTCATTCTGATCTGCTGCAACACTTCCCATTGCCGGGTCATTTGCCTGAACTGTCACAGCGAATGACTGTGGTGCTGTAAACGGTTTTGTCAGTTTTGCATTTGCCCAGTCACCATGATCGCTCCAGTTATTTGTACCTTTTTCCATAACCAGCTTCAGCTCTGTTGCACCGGTTATATCGATATCACCTGTAAATCCTTTTGCTGTGTTGGTTCCCATTTCGGCACTTGTGAACTTCAGATTTCCATCCACATACACTTTAAATGTAATACTTGCCTGAGAAGGATTTACTTTTGTCTCACGGTCTACACCGTAATAAGATGAGAAGCTTGTATATCCTTTCCCTGTCAGATCATAAATGATCGTAGAATCCGCATGGCTTCCGATTCCCTTCGCAAAGGTTTCTTCGGCTGAACCATCCCATAAGGTCATTGTATTATTTCCACAACTCTTATCTTTTCGTGTCGGATTTCCTGAATCTCCTGATGTCTGTGACTTCCAGTCAAGATCAGACAACCATACATCTCCCGATGCATGGACTGCGACAGTATAAGTTTTCTCTGCTGATGCGTCAGCTGAGGTTACTTTGACTTTCACAGTATTGTCTCCTTCTGTCAGTCCCAGTTCTGCTGTAACACTTCCGGTTCCTGTCTGGATGACTTTGTCTTTCCAGATCACCTGTACCGTTGCATCAGTCTCTTCGGCTGTTGCACTGACTGTCACGCCTGACTCAGTTGCCGTTGCTGTATAACTTACTTTATCCGCATCAAAACTTTCTGCTAATGTTACATGATCACCAAAGTTTAATGCTTCGAGCCGTGCATTTGATGCATTCGGCACTTTCAGTTTCAGTTTATAGTAAACTGGTCCAGCACTCGTCTCCGGTGTCACACGGATCGTGATCTCATTTGTTCCCGGCTCAACCGTCACATCACTCTGAACTGTCTGTACTGCGGATGTAACTTTTGTTCCATTCACGATAGAAACGCTTGCTCTTGTGCTTTGTGCTGTCGCTGCAACCTGTGCTGTTGTTGTTCCTATTGCAAGTGGAAGACTATATTCATAAACTCCCTCTGTCAGCTCGATCGCCTGTCCATTTACCTGCAGGCTTTCCAGTAATGCATTGTTCTCTCCCTGACGGCTGATCGTAAAACGGTATCTTTCCACTGTCACCCCATCTTCTGCGGTAACTTTTACCTCGATCAGGTTTCTTCCGTTCGTAAGAACTGCACTGCCGCTCAATTCCTCTGTTTCTGTTCCGTTCACGACCACTTTTACTGTTGCCTTTGCATCTTCTGCTGCGAAGGAATACTGGATCTGCTGAACATCACTTCCTGCTGTTGTCTGATAGAAGCTGGTTCCTTTTACAAACTGGAACAATGCTGTATTTTCACCGGTTGTAATATCGGCTGCCGCAAGTTCTGCATTTGCAGATTTCACTGCAGCTGCACCTGAATCTGTACCATTTCCGGTTACATGAACTGCATCAGACCATACAATGTCTCCTGCTGCACCTGTTCCGATCAGCGGTACATAAGCAGCTTTTACATATTTGCCCTTCATTGCTTTAGAAGCGGTCAGGGAAGTTCCCTCTGCTCCGCTGATAATGGAGTAATTTCCATCTTCTTCATCAGCAGCTGCCCATTTGACAATTACATCCTGTCCTGTCGTATCTCCTGCCGCTGTCAGACTGTTGGCATCTTCGTCATAAGTTACCTCAACGTTGGAGGCGGTCGCTTTCACTGCGTCTTCAACCAGTTTTACTTCTTTATCATTGACCGTAACATCAGAGTATGTAATGGATCCTGATGTTGTTCCCTGGCTTGCGATCGCCAGCTTAAAATTATCGCTCAGGAAACCACAGTCAGTTCTTGAACCGATGGTTGTCCAGGTACTCTTGTCTGCACTAAAGTATGCTGTCACTGTAGAATCTTCCTTCACCAGCTTCAGCCAGATTGGATTCGTGCTTACATTGGCCCAGTTATTATATGGTACCTCTACTGCACTTCTGTTCTGCTCTTTTACAAGTGCTACTGCACTGGTAGAGCCATCACGATGCTTCTTTTCCAGTGCTACATAATTGTCCGCATCATCATAGAGATAGATTCCTGCATCTGCCCATGTATTTGCAGGAGTTGCACCTGTCAGCTTGAAAATCAGTGTCAGGCTGGTTCTGTCTGTTCCCTCCGGCAGTGCTTTTACAAGGACATTGCTCGGAGTCTGGTTCTGGTAAAGTCCCTGACTTGTGAAATCCTGCTCCAGTCCGCCTTCCACGGTTGAACTTGCACGGTATTTGTCGGAAGATGTCGGATGATCCACTGTAATATCCGATGCGATCACCTTTCCATCCTGCCAGATTGATACCAGTTTGGATGCTGCATAGCCGTTGACTGTAGATGCTGTCACTACAACACTTCCCGGTTTTGCTGCTGTCAGAAGTCCTTCTGTAGTAATCGTCGCTTTATCTGTCTCTGCACCTGTCTTCGCATCATAGACTTTCCATGTCACTGCATTGGTCTGCTCTGTGCCGGTCTCGCCGTCATTCCATTTCAGACTTGCAGTATACTGGATCGTATCATTTACTTTAATATTTTCTTTATTATCAGCTGCTGTCAGCTCAATTCCACTCGGAAGATTTCCAAGATCACTTCCACTGACTGTAAATGTCACTGAATTGGTCGGGAACTTACGTCCTCCCACAACCATATATCCTGTTACATTTGCTGTTCCTGCTCCTGCCGCAGTTACTACACCGGTACTGGAAACTTTCACTACTTTTTCATTGTCAGATTCATAGTACACTGTTCCGTTCGCTGCTGTGGTAGAATCTGCATTCACCTTCATTGCATCATTGGTGACTGTAATATCTGAAGCACTCATGTTGCTGATCGAACTTCCGGCATTCATTCCGCCGTCATACTCATTTCCTTCGATCACTACATTCTTACAACCATTAAAGTTATACAGCTTCCCTGATAAGGTATTCCCACTTCCGCTTACTGTCAGTTCTGCACTGTCGGCTACATTCAGCTCTGTAGAACTTCCGTCTTTTACTGCCAGACTCAGAGATCCATCTCCGTTGATCGGATCCTGTCTGTAAATTTTATTATTTTTAAAGGTAAGGTCTTTTACACTCTTTGCATCAAGTACTCTTTTGTTGTACATAAAGAACGTATTGTTCTCGATCTTAATATTAGAATGTACGGTCTTTTCCGTAGATACGGTCGGATTTGTAGGCTCAATGAAGATTGCCTGTGCATTTCCTCTTGTAAATGTATTATTACGGATGGTCACATCTCTGACCGGACCTGACTCATACCAGCCCTGTGCATCATCAGAAATATAGATGCCTGCCATATTCATTCCGTCAAATGTATTATTTTCAATGACGATCGGCTTTCTTGTCGTTACAAGGATTCCTCTTGTCGGAACTTCCTTAAATTCACAGTTTGTAATATTCACCGTTGGTGTATAAGTGATATTTTCTACCACGTGCTGATTTACCTGAACATCGGAAGGAACTGCCTCATTCAGTGTCAGCTTGATCGTTGTCAGGCTTCCTGAGCCATCGCCCATATTTCCACCCATTCCGTCCGGTCCGTCAACTTTGGTTACTGTACGGACAGAATCTTCAACTGTGATCATATTTCCCTTTGTCATGAACTCGATCTCGTCCCCTTCAAAGAAGTTCGGGAAACCTGCTGTCTCATTATGGTTATACTGTACTGTGATCGTTCTTCTGTCAGAGCTGATCGCTGTAACCGTATTAAATGTTCCGTGAATATTGATCGGGTCATCATGCGGACCTGCAAACGTACAGTTGCTAATATTGATCGTGCCTTTGCATCCCGACATTTGTACAAAATCTGCATATCCGGCTGTCGTTCTTCCACTTTCTTTCGGTGCTTCAAAGTCAACATCATCCATTGTGATATTTTCAGAATGCTGACCTACCATACCGAATCCATGAAGGAAATGAATATCAAGGGACGTCATCGTAATATCTTTGCTCTTCCAGAAAAATGTTCCTGCATGGTCACGGACAGTCGGTCGTGACTGGAAACACATTCCATTCTGGACTTCACTGGCTTTACTGCTATAGGTAATCTTTACCCGGTGATTTCCAAGATCCTGGATTGAGGATACATTCTTTAATGCTGCGTTTCCGTTTCCTGCACCATATTTAATCCCTTTTACTGTATCTTCCCGCTGGGTATGATAGTTTGACAGGTCGGAGATACTCCAGTAACGCTGACCTGTATAAGGGCTTACATCACTGTACCAGGTGATTGTTGTTCCTGAAACCTCATAATTGTAACACTCAGGAATGTAAATCGTCGCTGTATTTCCCTCTACACTTTCAACCGTCATATCAATTACTGTCGGCACCTGAAAATCAACCGCAAAATCTTTAAATTCAACATCTTCACAACCGATTGTTGCAAAGGTCGTCATTTTGCCATGGAACATGAACAGGGAGTCATTTCCCTCTACCGTAACATGATCCATATCTTCCAGAAAAATACCGATCTTCTTCATTTTATAATTCTGATCAGCACCTACGGTATTAGAAATATATAATTCTCTTTCCACCGCTTTATCAGGGTAGATATCATAGCGACCTTCCGGGAAATTAATCGTAACTTCCTTTCCCTCATCAGTCGCTTCTTTCGCAGCTGCGATCGCTTCCTGTATTCCGACTGCACTGTCCTTTCCGCTGTCCGGATATACCCCGTAATCCGTGACATCGATCACTTCTGTCTCTGCCGCAGCTTCTGCCTTCTGCACGCCTGCTCCCGGAACAAATCCCGAGATCACAAGACACGCTGCAAAGACAAGCGATAAAATTCGCTTTCTTTTCTTCATTTTTTCCTTACCTCTTTCCTTTTATATATAAGTAATTTTATTATCTCATAAAAAAAGGAAAGAGGCTTGCACTTTCCGTGTACCCCCCCCCTGAATTTTTGTCAGATTCGGAACTTACTGTAAATCTGATCCTGTATTTCCACTTCCGCTTACTGTCAACTACATTTAGCTCTGTAGAGTTTCCGTCTTTCTATGTAAATTATTATTGAAAGTTCCCGTTTCTGATCTCCATCCACATCAGATTTCTATTCCTGCCAGCTCTGTCATTTTTTCTTTCGTAAAATGATTAAAGACTGCGATCGTTCTTCCAACTCCGATCACGGCACAGACCGTTCCGATTCCAATCCCGATCAGATGTCCTCTGCAAAGTAAACTGATACAGATCGTCACTGTCACATTAAAAACATCAAAACAATTCTTTGTAAAACCAACGCTTTTATGAATACAGTCTGCGATCGCCTGCACGATCCCGTCTCCCGGGTTTGGAATGATCCTCATATTCAATGACATAGCCGCTCCGATCCCCGTCAGGATCAATGCAAGGATCAGCACTGCAAACCGGACTGCATACTGCTTTCCGTCTGCCTCTCCTTCTGAAAAATCCGGGATAACTTTTGCAAAAAGATTTAAAAACCGGGTAAATATCATACTCAGCGGGATCTGTAAAACATCCATAAGGAAAACCAGCTTTCGGTTCATCCGGTTCGCATGCTCCAGTACTGCCCCTTCCGTCTTTTCGCTTCTTCTGTCCCTGATAAAATGCAGGATCAGTTCTACCACAACAAAAACGCAGTAAAGCCCCATCGTTGTATTTCCGAAATTCATCCCCATGATCTGTGAAATACTGTAGGACACCGAAATGATCGGAGATACTCCCAGTCCTGCCTTCGTATTTAATGTCAGTCCCATCGCAAGGATCAACAATCCTGTAATGTAAAATATGATTCTGTTGATCGTCTGTCTTCTCATTTGTCTTTCTTTAATTCCTCTATCACGCATTCATGGTCTTTGGTTCTGATATTATAGTTAATCCCGACCAAAAGCATATTTCCCTGATATTCTTTTAAACTCTCAAAATATTCTTTCTGCCGGATCTGCTCAATCGCTCCCCTGACACTTTTATCCCACTTTAGTTCTACAATCAACGCTGGTTTTTCCTGAAATTTCTTTCTTGGTACAAATACAAGATCAGCAAATCCTTTTCCGCCTGCCAGTTCCCGGTGTACGGTATAAAAATTTCTTGCTGCATATAATGCCAGTGAAATTGTATAACTTAATGCATTTTCGTCATTGTATTGTATATGTGCTGTTTCAAAATGTGCCTGCCTGATTCCCTCTGCTACCTGCAAAGGTCGTTTCTGCCAGATTGCATTTAATGTATCTGCAGAATTTTTCAATGCGGTCGACACTTCTCCCCATTCTGATACAGCTACACTGTTCACATATTCTCCCCGTATTTCGTTATTAGGGATCCTTACGGTCTTATTTTCATAATCATATGCCAGGTAACCAAGGTGGATCAGCAGGGTCAGCACATCATCTTCCGTCCTGAATGTAGCCATATCATTGATAAAACTACCAGTATTTACAGGAACTGATTCTCCTGCCATCATGCTCAGTACATCTTCCCTCAATCCATCAAAATTCATATCAATATAAATCTTCAACGCTTCAAACGTCTCCGTCTGATTCCAGTAATTTCCGATTTTACCAAATCTCATACAACTGACAACCGATCTTGGACTGTAAACAGCCGGAACTTTATCAAAAGAATACCCGTCATACCAGCATTTTACTTCTTCTCCGTCCATCTTATATTTTTCGCACAATGAAGCAACTTCTTCTTCCGTAAATCCAACATACTCTGCCATCGGTCCGGGATCGATCATTGAAAATTCATCAAACATATTCAAAGCTGAATGAGTCCCATATTTTTTTATAGGAAGAATCCCCGTCATATATGCAAGATGGATACACGGCTTATCTTTCAACATATCTCTCAGAAAATCAAGATAAATCTCCTGTGCTTCTTTGTCTTCTTTATACTCCCGAAAAATGCAGTCCCATTCATCAATAATGACAACAAACGGTCGTCTTGTCTCTTCATATACATCCTGCATTGCCTCGATCAGATCATTTTCATCAAAATAATCCACATCCGGATACTCTCTTTTCATATCGCGAAGCACCAGTTTTTTCATCCGCTCCAGCAAGTCGTATACATCCCTGCTTCTGCTCAGAAATTCCTGCATATTAAGAGAAATCGTATTATAATGATTCAAATATTTTTCAAAATCTTTGTCTTTTGCAATTTTGAATCCCGAAAAAAGTGCTTTAGAATCACACCCACAGCTATAATATGCTGTAAGCATATTTGCCGCTGTCGATTTTCCAAATCTTCTCGGACGGCTAACGCAAAGATATCCCTGCATTGTATTCAGTACCTGATTCGTATAGCTCAGCATACTCGTTTTGTCCACATAAATTTCAGAATTAACAATCTTACCAAATCCATCTGCATTGGAATTTAAATATCTGCCCACGCATCTTCCTCCTGATTTTCTTTTTGCATACTATTTTTATTATACACCATATTCGGTGTTATTTTCTATTTTTTCAGCAAATCCTGTTCGTTTTCATAATATCCTGCTTTCTTTCATGATACACCGCTTTCTTTATACAACGTGCTGTATTTTCAGCGATTTTTTCCTATTTCCATGAGAATTTGCACTCTTTTTGATCATTTTCACAAGAATCTTTTCAATTCTTTTGTCGAAAATCTTAATTTTTTTATTTTTCAAGGTATTTTTCAGAGAAAAAATCTTAATTTTTCAACCTGTCTGATTCTTCTGTTTTTTCCTTCCCTTGACATCCGGTGCTATAGTGTAACTGTAGCAAAGAAAAAGCACTTAACAATACCTACTTGTACAGAAAGTTGAAGGCTGCTAAGCGGATTCAGAATTTGGAGGAAAAGATAAATGAATACTTTAAAAGCTGAAAAAAGAGACATGTCAATCAAAGCCAAAAAACTTAGACGCGAAGGATTTGTTACCGGTTGTATTTTCGGCCGTGAAATGAAAGAGAGCATTCCACTTAAAATGGAAAAAGCAGATGTTGAAAAACTTCTGAAAGTTGAGAACAAAGGTGGACAGGTAATGCTCGAAGTTGATGGTCAGACTTATGATGCACTGATCAAAGAAGTTGATTATAATCCATTAAAGGGTTATGTTGATGAGATTGATTTCCAGGCACTTGTAAGCAATGAGAAAGTTCATTCTGTTGCTGAGATCCATCTTGTCAACCTTGATAAACTTGCTGCCGGTGTACCACAGCAGATGTTACAGGAGATTTCTTTCAAGGCTCTTCCTGCTGCACTGGTAGAGAAAGTTGAAGTAGATGTCGGAGATCTCAAGGTTGGTGATACCATCCGTGTGGCTGATCTTCCGATCGCCAAAGACAAAGATGTTGATCTTATGACTGATGTTGATGCTACGGTTGTAACGATCACAGAAGTTCACGTAAAAGCTTCTGACCTTGAAGCTGAAGATGCCGACGCAGACGAAGCAGCTGAAGCATAAAGTTATTGTTGCAGTCGCCAGAGTCTTGTACAGACGCCTCTTTTGGTTCGCTGCTTACATGGATTTTTAAAATACGGGTGATGGAACAGAAGTTCCACCGCCTGTATTTTTTTCTGTAGTATGCAGGGAAAACCACTATATATAAAAGAGAACCCGCCGCCTGCAGATTCTCTTCTCTTTCATCACTTCTCTTCTATTACTTAATATACCCGATAAAGGTATTTCC
>ERZ779889.3652-NODE-3652-length-10992-cov-3.461735_pt1 | contig 10992 bp, 3 predicted proteins | sample MGYA00511030_ERZ779889 | MGnify/ENA primary metagenome ERZ779889 (study PRJEB29588, sample SAMEA2160616) | human gut metagenome | biome: human gut; feature: human-associated habitat; material: faeces | place: Denmark | collected 2008/2010 ...
CGGGCTCTACCTGCTTTCTCGCGGAGAGATCACGCAGCTCGCGCGCGACACAGACCTCGTGGGCCTCACGAGCCGCCTCGCGCACGCGATGAGCGCAGTCTCTGCCGGCGAGGGCCCCATCGTCTACGCGCTTACGGAGACGGGAGATCCCCGTGCTCTGCGAGCGACGGAAAAGCCCCTTAACACCAATGAGTTTGAGTCGCGCTGCCTTGGCACGGTGCGCGCGACGCCGGCCGTGGAGGCCCTTCTCGGCTCTGGGGCGGTTGCGGTTGCCTTTGCACCCGCATCCGCGTACGACCGCAGCGAGAAGAGCCTTGTCGGTCTGGGATCATCTGTAGAGGCGTAGGGCCCCGCGGGGCCGTCTAAGGAGGTTCTCATGAGCAACACGAAGATTGACATCCTGCTTCTTGGCTCTGGCGGGCGAGAGCACGCGCTTCTCGTCAAGCTTGCGGAGTCCCCGCGCGCGGGAAAGCTCTACGTGGCCCCTGGCAACGGCGGCATGAACGCCATGGCGGAGTCCGTTGAGCTGGACATTGAGTCTCCCGTGGCCGTTGCCGATTGGGCGCGTGAACACGGCATTGGCCTTGTGGTTATTGGTCCTGAGGCGCCGCTTGTGGTCGGTGTGGGCGATGCTGTTCGATCCGCCGGCATTCCCTGCTTTGGTCCCAACGGCAAGGCTGCCCAGATGGAGGGCTCCAAGAAGTTTGCCAAGCAGGTCATGAGCCGTGCCGGCGTTCCCACCGCCGCCTATCGCAGCTTTACCGACGAGGAGACCTGTGCCGCCTACGTAAAGCAGGTTGGCGGTCCCGTGGTCGTTAAGGCTGATGGTCTTGCGGCCGGAAAGGGCGTCATCGTGGCCAAGACCACGGAGGAGGCGCTGGAGGGCGTGCACGAGTGCTTCTCGGGGGCTTTTGGCGATGCGGGCGCAACTGTGGTCGTTGAGGAGATGCTCGACGGCCCGGAGTGTTCGCTGCTTGCGCTCACGGATGGTCGAACCGTGGTTCCTCTTGCAACCGCCCAGGACCACAAGCGCGCCCTCGATGGTGACAAGGGCCCCAACACGGGCGGCATGGGCGTGTACTCGCCGGTTCCCGAGCACCTTGTCTCCGCTGATGAGCTTGCGGCGATGGTGGACATCGAGAAGCGCGTTGTGGCAGAGCTGTCTTCCGAGGGAATCACCTACTCAGGCTGCCTCTACGGCGGCTTCATGCTCACGTCCGAGGGGCCCAAGGTCCTGGAGTTCAACGCGCGCTTTGGCGATCCGGAGACGCAGGTCGTGCTTCCCCATATGAAGGCCGACCTTGTCGAGGCCTTTCTGGCCTGCGACAACGGCACGCTTACCGAGGATATGGTCTCCTGGGATGACGATTGGGCGGTCTCTGTGGTTCTCACGAGTGCCGGCTATCCCGGAAGCTATGAGAAGGGCAAGGTCATCACGGGAATCGAGAAGGCCGAGGAGCTGGAGGGCGTGACCGTCTACCACGCGGGCACCGCCGTTCGTGACGGTGAGCTCGTTACCGCAGGTGGACGTGTGCTTGACGTCACTGCTGTGGCTCCTACTTTTGAGGAGGCGCGCAACCAGGCATACGCCGCGTGTGAGCTCATCGACTTCGAGGGCAAGACGTATCGCAGCGACATCGGAGCACGTGCGCTTCGCTAGAGTGGCTTTAGCTCGCTAGAGCTGCGTAAGGATCAAAACGGGAGGGTGCCGCGGAATCTGTTGTCCGTGGCATCCTCCGTGTTTGATTTTGGTGATTGAGAATTGGACTTAGTCGATATTCGGCTAACGAATAAACGCAGGTAGAACAGCTTATTCGTTACCAGAACCAAGAAGTTTGGTCGCAAAGAGACCACGGCGCCACCAAGGGAGAGCGGCTATGGCCTGCTGACGCTCGGCGATTCCAGCAACCCTGTCGGCCAGACGGGCGGCGCGCTCGTTGGCACGGGCGAGCTGATCGCGGAGGTCGCTGAGCTCTCGCTCGCGAGAGGAGCGCATCTCCGCAATTTCTGCCACAAGACGGTCGTTTTGCTCCTTGAGGTCCGCAATACGGCCATTGAGAGCAGCAATTACGGAGTCCTGGGAGCCCTCTGAGTCATCATCGTCGGCAACGGGACGCGGCGGGATGTTCTTTCCAAGTGCATCGGCAAGCGCCGAGACCGCAAAGTCGTCGAGAACGTCCGTTTTGCCCACGCGCGTCACGTGTTCGGGGGCAAGACCAAGCTTGTCGATGTAGTTGACTACGGTCTGCTTGGCAACACCGAGCTTGTCAGCAACCTCTCTCTTGGTGATTCCCATGCACACTCCAAATCATCAGGCTAAAAATCGATGCTTTCTTAGGCGACTATTGATTATACGTTCTTGCTTGGCATCGGTCATCCCTCATCGAACAACCATTCCTTAGGATATGCGGAATAGTCGATGTATTTGTCGTTGCTGAACAAAGATAAAATGTATGGTCAGAAGCTCAGAAAGACGAAGAAATCGACAAGAGGACATCGACCAAATAACAAACCCTCAAGCACAACCCTCAACCAAATGTACCCTCTCCACATATGCACTGTAGGGCCAAATGCGCTGCATTTGTCCTATCATGGATACCAAGATGTGCAGACAACGGTTGTGGCAGAGTCCGTGACTAGACAAGACAGGGAGACTACCGTGCCGAACACAAAGAAGGAACAAGCAACAGATACCGTAGTCGACAGCCACGAAGCTGCCGTTGACGATATGCGCGAGTCTGTTCAGGCGTTTACCTATGACGGAGACCGAACAAGCATCGACCATTATTCTGGCGCGCCGGAAGAACGCGGTCTGGTTCTTGGCGATGACGATCCGAGAGACGCCTCGCTCGTAGAGCGCCCGCTTACCGAGGACGTTGTATGGACGGGACGGATCTTCAACGTTGATCGACTACGTGTTGAGCTACCAGATGGTCGAGCGGCTATCCGTGACGTTGTTAGACACCCAGGTGCCGTGGCTATTGTGGCGCTTACCGTGGACGGACGTATCTGCCTTGTTCGCCAATATCGAACAGCACTTGGTCGAGTGACCGTAGAGGTTCCAGCCGGAAAGCTCTCTCCTGGAGAGGATCCGCTCGAGTGCGCTAACCGTGAGCTCCTTGAAGAGACGGGTATGTCTGCCGAGAAGTGCGCGTTTCTCACCACCATTGCAACGTCCGACGGCTTTACCGACGAGCTCATCCATATATATATGGCGACGGGACTCACCTTCACGCGCTCCGATCCGGACGCCGATGAGTTCATCAACGTGGACCTTGTCCCTCTGGAGGAGCTTGTCGACGCCGTGCTGGATGGCCGCATCGAGGACGCAAAAACCGTGGTTGGCGCCCTGATTTGCGACGCGATCATGCACCGCCTCACACCCGAGGAGCCAGAAGAGTAGACTTGGCTTTGACCTGCGCCAGGTTGGCGCTAGCGAGGATGAGCTCTGTTAATACCTGCAACGAACGGGCGACTAAGCAGCGCACCTGCTCAGTCGCCTTTTCGTTGTGTACACGGCATCCGACGTTGTGCACACATTTTCAGATTAGATGCCCTAGAAACACATCATCTACCTGCGAAAACGTAACGAGAAGAACTCGGGGCAGGGGGTCGAGGTGTACACAACAGCGAGATGGCCGTACACAACGCGAGCCTGGCTATACACAGGAGGCCTGCGGCCCGTAACCGTGTTGTGGCAGCGAAAAAGATATGTAGATATTGTGGAACGCTAGAATAAAAACGAGCGAGAACCGCCTTGTGGACTCCATACAACATGTGAGAAAGAAAAGCGAGCCAATGAGAGACACCTAATTAATAGATATAAAACATCATATCAAACGAGCGCCCCTGCTATCGAATAACGCAACATAATCGGTGAAAACGAAGATTGAGGGCAAGAAGTAGCCATCTAAAGTCAAAACAGGCTTACAGATACCATATAGATTAAAAGAAAGATATGGGAGGGGGTAGAAAATAAGCTTTCTAGCTGGGCATTAACAAAAGTAAAGCCAGATTCAACCAGCAAAAAACAAGCTGGAAACCGTAGGCAGATAGTCTAGACTGTCACACGTCTAGTTGTATATGGGTACCGCTGTGCCTAAAGCGGGGGTGCCCAGCGCTGGGAGGTAGTAATGGAGCAGCAAAAATACACTACGGGGGGGGTCTTTCTAGGAAAGACACACCCAAGCACGTTAAGAGAGGGAAGAAGAGGCTAGCGATAGTCGCAGCGCTCGTCACTGCAGCAGCAGCGGTGGGTGTTGTGTTCTGCGCAAACTCTCTCGTAACGGCGCGCGCCGCGGGCAATACCGTGGTCGATCCCGATTCCACCAACATGTGGAATCAGATTGCGGCCTCCTCTACGAGCACGCAAAACATCGGCCGCATCTGGACCGACAAGAGCGTGTTCGATAATGACTACAAGTTCGACAGCGACAGCCCGCTGACGGAACAAGACGTCAAGATCGGTGAATCCGACTTCCTCGTAAGCCTCTCGGCTCTGTCCTCCACGTCCAACCTCAAGACGACCACGAAAACAAGCCAGCCGCTTGACATTGTTCTCGTGCTCGACGATTCAGGTTCAATGGCGTATAGCATTGACTCGGACATGCCAAACCAGACCGTCTATACGGCAGTTTCCGCTGATCAGGTTGTGGAGTCACATGGTCACACTGAGCAAGGATGGTTTGGCGGCACGAACTATATCCAGGACACTCGCGGCGGCGAGTACTATGTGAAGAACGACCGTGGTGGGTATGATCGGGTCGTTGAAGATACGGAAACGAATGGTGATTGGTATCAGTCATATGAAGAGCACATTCGCTGGACGGTAAATGGACGGACGGTCGATCCGGAGACGACGCAGTTCTATACGCGTGCCGAATACGACCTGAGCGAACGTCGCGGTGCACTGCAGTATGCGGTCAACAACTTCATCGATCAAACGGCCGCTATGAACGCTCAGATTGCTGACGAGAACGACAAGATTCGTATCTCAATCGTTGTGTTCGAGAGCAACTCTTCAATCGAAAACCACCTTACCGTGTGTGAGGGCGCCAATGTCAGTACTCTTAAGAACACGGTCAATAGTCTTGAAGCTAACGGCGCTACCAACGCCGGCGCCGGTATGACGAATGCCAATAACGAGCTTCGCACCAACTCTAATCGAGATAATACGAAACAAATAGTCATCTTCTTTACTGATGGCGTTCCAACAACTTCTAGCTCGTTCAACACAACGGTTGCTAACAACGCCGTGAGACAGGCCGCTCAAATCAAGGACCGTGGTGGAAGCGTGTACTCCATCGGCATCTTTGATGGAGCTGATCCTAGCCAGACTGAGGTGGGGCGGAACCCCAATGACACCGACCGCGCTAACGTCTTCATGAATGCTGTCTCGAGCAACTATCCCAACGCGACTGCTTGGAACAACCTTGGAAGGCGTGCTACGGGAGATCCCGACTTCTATAAGAGCGCTGACAACGCAGGGTCGCTAAACGAAGTGTTCCAGGATATCTTCGACGAGAGTACCGAGAACGCTGGCTCCGGCTCGCCCATCGAGGAAGTGACTCAGGAGGGAGAGCTCAACCCCGGCACCCTGACGTTCACGGATACACTCGGCTCCTATATGACGGTCTCTGGTGACACCATGACTGTGGTGTATGGCAACCAGAAGTTCACCAGCACCAACAAGACCACGTCGGGCAATGTCGACACCTATCACTTTGCGGGCAAGGTTGCGGGTAACGACGTGTACAAGGAAGCCGACCTTGCCGATCTTACGGTGACGGTTACCCATGGCTCCAATCTTGCCACGGGCGACGTTGTGACGGCGAAGATTCCCGCCTCACTCATCCCGATGCGCAACTACAACGTTGACACCAACGAGAAGACCATGACGGTGACGAACGCCTACCCGATTCGTCTGTTCTTTGGCGTGAGCCTTAAGGACAATGCCAAGAAGGCCATTGAGCAGGGTTCCGGTGACGTCTACGATGCCATTGTTGAGAGCAACAAGACTGACGATGGCAACGCCACGTTCTACTCCAACCTCTTCACCAACGGCTCCGGTGACACGACCGCATCTTTCACCCCCAGCGACGGCAACAAGTTCTATTACTACACGAGCAATACAGCTCTCTACCTCGATGAGCAGTGCAGCCAGCGCGCAACGCGCGACAACATCAATGACTATGACACCCTCTATTACTCCGAGCCCTACTGGGAGATTACGAGTGGCAACAGCGCTCAGGAAGTGACCCAGGGCATTGCCATCAAGAACACCGGCCAGGACTGGGAAGAGATTACGTACGACCCCCAGGACAACGCCTATATCCCCGCCGGTACGCAGCGCCTTGACCGCCCAGCGACGCTGAACTCAAACAAGACGGAAAACGAGACCGGTACCGCCACCACTGTGCTTACCCCGGAGTGGGATGGAACCGCCGTCTCACAGCACCTGGGCAACAACGGCAAGATTGCCTTCCCGCTGCCCGGAGAGCTGGAGATCAAGAAGACCGTCGACTGGGGCAACGCCTCCGACGAAACCAAGCAGAAGCAGAACAGCTTCACCTTCACCGTTAACTTCAACGGTGATGATACGCTGTCCGGAAGCTTTGCCTACGACATCTACGAGACCGGCGAGGAGCCGGTGGATAACGGCACCGTGACCGACGGTGGCACCATCACCCTCAAGGACGGCCAGCGCGCCGTTATTAAGGGCCTTCCCACCGGAACCACCTTTACCGTCACGGAGGCAGAGGCCAACAAGAGCGGCTTCACCACCACCGACACCGCGACAGCTGATCCGGAAAACGACACCACCGATGGCATTGCCAGCGGCACCATCGTCGGAGGCTCTCAGCAGTCCGTCTCCTTCCAGAACAACTACAAGGCTGACGAGCCGGTCAAGCTGAGCACCAAGACCGGCCTGCAGGCCAAGAAGATCCTCACCGGACGAGACTGGCGCGAGAGCGACGAGTTCTCGTTCCAGATTACGCAGATCAACAACGGTGCGCCGACGGTCCAGATGGACGATCCCACCAAGATTGACATAACCCAGCAGACCGACCAGCAGACCGCGAGCTTTGGTAACATCACCTTTAGCGAGTCTGGTCAGTACCGCTTCCGCGTGGAAGAGCTCTCCGACGCCGACCAGGGCATCACCCCCATCGCGGGCATCGATTACTCCGGTGCCATCTACCGCGTGACGGTTGACGTTGCCGACGCGGGGCAGGGTGCGCTTGAGGTGACCTCGGTCCTCATCGAACAGATGACCAACGATGACGGTGGTCAGGGCTCCGGCACGGTCCAGGGCGACACCATGACGTTCACCAACAAGTACGTTGTGGGCCAGGCCAGCGAGACGCTCCAGGGCACCAAGATCTATACCGACACGACTGACGGCAACCCGATTGATGCGGGCAAGTTCTCCTTCCAGCTCGAGGCTCTTGGCGGATACGAGACCGGCACCGTTGAGGGCGACGCGCAACCTGGGAACTACACCATTGCCGCAGACAGCGACGCCATGCCCAAGCCTGCGGGCATGACGGGCACGACGCTTGAGACGGGCAACGTTGGCAACATGTTCCAGTTCCCGACCATCTACTTTGATGGCAACGACGTGGGCAAGACCTTCGAATACCGCATCACCGAGCTTCCGAAGCAGTATCAGGGCAACGCTGAGCTGGGCATGACCTACGACACGAAAACCTCGTACGTGGTCAAGATCGTTGTTACCGAGGAGCAGGACCCGGACTCTGAGGATCAGAAGGTCGTAATCAAGGCTGAGCCCAGCCTGCAGCCGAGCGACATCAAGTTCGCCAACACGTACGAGCCGACTCCCGCCAAGCTCGAAGTCAACACCGCCATTCACGGTACCAAGACGCTCGACGGTCGCAAGATGAAGGAAGGCGAGTCCTTCTACTTCCAGCTGAGCGCGTTCAACGAGAACGCCAAGACGGTCCTCGCCAGCCCGAAGACGGTAACGGTCAGCAGCCAGGATGAGATGGGCTTCTCCTTTGGTGAGATGACGTTCACCAAGGTTGGCGAATACGTCTTCACGGTAAACGAGGTGGCCGACACCAACGGCGCCGAGACTGCCGACGGCAGCGGCATGACGTTCGATAAGAGCATCTATACCGTGACCGTTAACGTGACGGACGAGAAGGACGGGTCGCTTAAGGCTGACGTTACCTACGAGAAGGACGACGGCACTTCCGCGGACGAGGCCGCCTTCACCAACGTCTACACCGCAACCCACGACTATGGCGGTGGCGCGCAGGGCGGAATCGTCGTCACGAAGATGATGAGCGGCCGCGAGCTGCTCGACGGCGAGTTCAGCTTCACGATCAAGGGTATGGATCGAGAGTCCGAAGCCCTTCTTGCGGGCTCCGACCGTTCCTTCACGAACAGCGCTCAGACGGTTGATGCCTACTATCGCATGAGAAAGCTTACGGGCATTACGTTTGATCAGGATGACGCCGGAAAGACCTTCAAGTTCCTTGTTGACGAGATTGAGCCTGCAGCCGACATGCTCGCTGGGGTGAGCTACGACAAGTCACAGTTTGAGGTCGATATAACGGTCGTGGACAACGGCGACGGCACCATGCACACGGTCACGAAGGTTACGCAGACTAAGGCGCAAGACGGAACCGAAGCAGATAGCGTAGTCGTCAGTGCGGAGAAGGGCGACTCTTCTAAGGAAGACTACAAGGCGCCGGCCTTTGGCTTCCTGAACCACTATGAGCCCACGCCTGCGGTGGTGTCTGACGATCTGGAGAACGCTCTTCAGGTCACCAAGAAGGTCGAGGGCGCCCCTTCGCCGGACGGCGTCTCCTATACCTTTACGCTTACCGCCACAAATGAGAACGGCCACCAAAACGACATCGAGGGCCTTGACGAGAACAACCAGATCACTGCGACCACCTCGGGTGTGATCGAAGAGGGCCAGACTCAGACCCTTAACTTTGGAGAGCTGAAGTTTACAGAGCCCGGTACCTATGATTTCGAGGTCTCTGAGGTTGAGCCCGCAGCAGATGATGGCTGGACGTACGATACAGACAAGAAAACGATTACGGTTTCCGTTACCGCAGTTAACCCGGAATGGACCGCAAACCCCGACGGAGGGGCGCAGAAGTACGACGGGCACCTCTACATTGATAGCGTGATGGGCAACAACCCGACTTTCACGAACCGCTACCAGGCCGACCCGGTTGTTGTGGGCGGCGAGGACGCCGAGGACAAGATCACCGTCAAGAAGTCCGTGACCGGTGCCGACTCTACGGCCGAGTTCAAGTTCAAGATTGAGCCCGTAATCGACGAGGACCACACCGAAAAGTGGTGGATCGAGCGCGTGAGCGGCGCTGAGGGATTCAACCCTGAGGTCTCCATCTCTGGCGTGACCCAGGGCCAGGCTGGAACGGTCAACTTTGGCGGCATCGTCTTCAAGGCCAAGGGCGTGTACGAGTTCACCATCGCCGAGCTCGGTGCGGCCGATTTCAACGCAGGCGAGAACCGCAACGGCTGGACCTACGACGAGCACACGGCCACCGTTACGGTTACCGTGACGGACACCGACTACGACGGCAAGCTCGAGGCGGAGGTCTCCTACGACAACGCCTCCGCAACCACCGAGGCCGACAAGGCCGAGACTACCGTCGCCGCCTTCACCAACAAGTACACGGCGACCCCGGCCGTCCTCGAGGGCAACACCGCCCTGGGCGTCCAGAAGATCGTGAGTGGCGCCGACACCGATGTTGACTTCACCTTCTCGGCAACCTTCAACGCCAACGCTGAGGACAACACCGGCTCTGCCGACAACATCGAGGGCCTGATGGACGGCAAGCTCACCGTCGATATCACCGACGACTTCGCCGACGGCGATACCAAGTCCGCTGACTTTGGCACCGTGAAGTTCACCGCCCCTGGCACCTATGTCTTTGACGTCACCGAGGACAACAAGGCCGATGAGAACAGCCACTGGACCTACGACGGCTCCACGCACCAGATCAAGGTGACCGTGACCGATAACGGCCAGGGCGCGCTTGTCGCCAGCGTTGACGGCAACGACCCGCTGTTCCGCAACACCTACTACAACGAGGGCGAGGCCAAGGACGTCACGTACAACAACGGAAACGGCTCCTTCGCTGGCGTGGGCGACGAGCTCACCTATACCATCGACTGGGTCAACAACGCCGTGAACGAGAGCGGCGCTCCGGTTGCGGCACAGATCACCATCACCGACGTTGTTCCGGCGGGCACCGAGTTCGTAAGCGCCGATAACAACGGCTCCAACGAGAACGGCACCGTCACCTGGAACCTCGGCGAGAAGCAGCCCGGCGACAAGGGCACCGTGAGCTTTACCGTCAAGGTCACCGAGGCCGCCGTGTCCGCCGGCTCCGTTGAGAACACCGCCACGGTCAACATTGGCGAGAACAACCCCAAGCAGACCAACACCGTAACCACGGACACCCCCAAGAAGACAGCGACGCTCCCCGAGACGGACACCAACGGCATCCAGGTTGGCGATGAGCTCACCTTTACCATCGACTACCTGAACAGCTCCAACGAGAACGGCACCGTCACGGTTACCGACGTGCTCCCCGATTCGCTCACCTACGTGGGCGTGCCCGAGGGCGCCGCCGAGCCGCAGCGGGACGGCCAGACGCTCACCTGGACCATCGAGGACGTTGAGGCTGGCAAGGGAGGCACCATCACCTTCACCGCCAAGGTGAACGAGAAGGCCACCACCGTGTCCGTTGACAACAAGGCCACCGTCACGGTTGGTGAGAACACCTACACCTCCAACACCACCACCAACGGCAAGGTTCCCACCGGCGAGCTCAACGTCTCCAAGACCGTTAAGGCCATTGGCGCCACGGTTGACACCCAGAAGGACTTCACCTTCACCATCACGCTGACAGGCACGGATGGCACCCCGCTTACGGGCACCTATACGTACACGGTTGCCGACGGCGCCGAGCAGGACCTCTC
>ERZ779889.3653-NODE-3653-length-10990-cov-3.761317_pt1 | contig 10990 bp, 11 predicted proteins | sample MGYA00511030_ERZ779889 | MGnify/ENA primary metagenome ERZ779889 (study PRJEB29588, sample SAMEA2160616) | human gut metagenome | biome: human gut; feature: human-associated habitat; material: faeces | place: Denmark | collected 2008/2010 ...
GAGACACAGCGCACGCAAGGGACGCCGTCTGCCGGAAGCACTGGAGTGAAACCGTTGCGGGCCAAGGCGTTGGCCATCCAGCGGACAGTGAGGCTGTCTCCATCCACGCCCACCTCAGGACCCGCCACTCCCGTAGAGAGCCGCCCTGAACGGATGTCGAAATCCATGCCGCGACGACTGAAGAACCGGCTCAGACTGCCGTCCAGCACCAGGTCCTCGGGAGAGCCGGAAATTATCGGAGAAGGCTCCGGAACATCAGAAGAAACGTCAGCAGCATCAGGCAAACCGGCACCGGTACCCGCACCTGACTCCTGGGCTCCTGCCCCACCAGACGAAAGCAGAAGCAGGCGGTCTGAATATATGAGCGCATTGTCTATGTCATGCGTCGAGAGCAGTATGGCCTTGCGCTGCCTGTGTGCCGTATCATGCAGCAGCGACATGGTCTCGATACGGCTGGACACATCCAGAAACGCCGTAGGCTCGTCCAGGACTATGACCGGGCATTCCTGAGCCAGCGCCTTGGCAATCATCGCCCGCTGCCGTTCTCCGTCCGAGAGCTCCGAGACATAACTGTCCGCCTTGTATGATATCCCGACAGAGCGCATCGCTTCGGACACAACAGCCCTGTCCCTTTCACCAAGACGTCCCAGAAAACCGGTATGAGGCTGACGGCCAAGCGACACCAACTCGCGTACTGTAAGCCCTCCGGCATTGGTCCTGTCCGTAAGCACGACCCCGACAGTCAACGCGAAACCGTGAGCGGAATACTCCCGGATATCCCGTCCCATCACCGACACCGAGCCGCTCACCGAGGGCTGGAACCGGCACAGGGTACGGATAAGGGTGGACTTGCCGGCTCCGTTGAGACCGATCAGTGATGTCAGCTCTCCCAGGCTCAGGGTAAAATCCAATCCCGAATGGACGGTCTTCCAACGTCCCCTGCCAAGGGAATAGCCGATGGCCAGATGCTGTGCGGATACTGCGGGATGTTCCATGTCAGTTGAAATATTGGATGTTCTTGCGGTTGACTATGACGTATATGATGACCGGTGCGCCGAACAGGGGGGTCACGGCGTTGAGCGGCAGCAGTGTTCCTGTCCCGGGAATGACTGTGAGCATGTTGCAGACAAGGGCGATGCAAGCACCCGACAGCATGGTGGCCGGCACCAGCACGCGGTGGTCGGAGGTGCCGGTCAGCAGACGGGCGATATGCGGTACTGCCAGGCCGATAAAGGAGACGGGACCGCAGAATGCCGTCACCACCGCCGTCATAAGGCCGGTGCATACGAGAACACTCATCCTCGCCGCCTTGATGTTGACCCCAAGATTGGCGGCGTACTTTTCCCCGAGCAGGAGGGCATTGAGCGGCTTGACCAGCAGAAGGGAAAAGACCAGACCGGCCAGTGAGGCCACTGTGAAAAAAGGCAGCCCCGCCCTGGATACGGCGGAGAAATCACCCATGCCCCACATGACGAACTGCCGCACCTTGTCCGCCGATGCATAATAGTTCAGAATGGAGATACATGACGACACCAGATAGCCGACCATAATGCCTATAATAAGCAGCATGACACTACTGGATACTTTCCGGGAAAAATACACTATCACTGCCAGAATCAGACATGCCCCCAGCATGGCTCCCGCCACGGTGGCCATATACCCTGCGAGAGAACCTACTGTGCCTCCGAAGGCCAGCATCACCAAGGCTACTCCCAGATTGGCCCCGTCGCTTATGCCGAGGATAGATGGGCCGGCCAGCGGATTGCGGAAAAGGGTCTGGAGCAGCAGACCGCTCACGGCCAGGGCAGCTCCGGCCAGCATGGCCGTAACCATCTGCGGCAGCCTGGAGCCTGTGAGGATTATTGACCAGGCCGGATTGTCCGCCTCCCCTCCTGTAAGGATATCCCACACAGCGGCCGGCGGCACAGGCACGGCACCGTAAAAGAGGTTCCCGACAGCCAGAACGGCCAGCAATGGAAACAATACGGCATATATGCGGCGGCTACGACTGGACATGATGCTTCCTGCTGCTGTAGCGCTTACCGTAAACTATTCCGCAGACGTAACGGAAAACAATGATTATCAGAAACAGTATCAAGATAGAAGACTCACAGAAGAGCCTACGGGAGATTGTACCCCTGGCCGTAATCTCCTCGGAGTCCATACTGACAGTACGGGCCACATCCTTAGGGTCGAAACGCCATCCGGACCATTTACGGACCACCATACCGTCATCCACCAGCATAACTCCTCCGTTGGAGCGGACCATGGATATCAAGGTCTTATAGTCCCCGGACACCATCGCCCGCCCTATCCCGGGATAATGCGCGGACACGGAGTCCGTCTCAGCATCAAGTACCGGGACAGCCACGTAACTCCGGCCTCCGTAATACGATATCGAATCCATGCAGACAGACGCTTTATGCCAGTACGCGCTGTCCAGTGCGGATGGACGGAAGGCGACAAAGACAAACACCGGGCTCTCCGAGCCGACAATATCGTCCGCGACATTCTCTCCGTAGACATCCGAGAGAGTCATATCGAACAGCAGATCCTCCTCATCCCCCAGATATATGGTCCGGGTGTCGACGAAATTCCAGTCCGTCCCGGGCAGGCTGTCTATCGCGAAATACTCCTGTTTCCCGTCTTTCTCATAGAGGAAGACCGTCTCGAAATTATTGTTGTCCGATATCTTGTCCAGCTTGGCCGACAGGTTGGAGCCTACACGGAAATTACCGAAATCCAGCAAGGGTATGTTGATGTACGAATATACCGCACACAGCAGAGCCAGTAATCCGTAAGTTCCCAGAAAGGCCCACTCGGCAGCCACCGGGGCCACAGGTTTGAACTTCTTACGGAACAGAAACACAGGGACTATGCAGACAAGCAGCACAACATTCTTGAAGAATGTCTCCCACATGTCAAGGCTGATGGCCTGACCGAAACAGCCGCACTCGTCTATAGCATCATACAGGGCCATGAAGAAAGTAAGGATGGTGAAGAACACCGTCATGACCAGACCTGCAATGGACGCGATGCGCATCCTCACGCACATCAGCACGGCGATACCGATAAGAAACTCCGTCAGCGACAGGAGCATGCCGAAGGGCACGGCTCCGAACCGCAGGAAGTCCAGATGGAGTGTGCCCAGATACTCCTCGACTATCAGCCCCGTACCCACGGGATCAGTCAGCTTGAAAAATCCGGACAGGATAAACGTGACTCCGAAGATAAGACGGAGCAAGAACATCAAGACCCTCAAAGCTCTCATAACACCTCCCTTATCTTCTCAAAGACATCATCCGCCGAAAGCATCTCCCCTTCCGGACCGGAGCAGTCTATCCTGCGGAAGTCCTGGTCAGCGGCACACAGACGCAGATACACCTCCCGCACCCTGTTCTGGAAAGCCATGTCGGCCTCATGAATATCCTCCGCCCCGTGCAGGTACTCCCTGTCACTGCCCTCCCTGACATTGGAGAGCCTTTCCCGCACGAACGAGACCGGCACGTCCAGAAAGACATTCAAGTCCGGACGCGGAATGCCGTAGACACCATATTCTGTATCCAGTATCCACCGCTGAAGCTCCAGCGAGCGGGACTCATCCTCAATCTTGGCGCACTGAAAGGCGATATTGGAATACACGTACCTGTCCAGCAGCACAGTACGGCCCTCATCAAGCCACCTGCGTATCACAGCGGAGGCATCCCTGCGGTCTTCTGCGAAAAGCAGGGCCACTATCATCGGATGCACCTGGTCTATCCGGCCGAACTCACCCCTCAGAAAACGGGCTATCATGTCCCCCACCACCGGTGCGTCAAATCTGGGGAAATGCAGGTACTCCGGACTGCGGCCGTCCCTCAACGTCAGATATTCCGACATCCGGGCCACCTGAGTGGACTTGCCCGAACCGTCCAGACCTTCTATGACTATAAGCATAACTTCCTTTTTAATGAAACTTTGCAAATGTACAAAAATTATCATGTATCTTTGTGTTTTAATCATTACTGTTATGCTTACATCCATCTCTCCCATAGACGGGAGATACTACCGTCAGGTCAGTGACCTGTCCTCATATTACTCCGAGTTCGCCCTCATAAGATACAGGGTCAGAGTCGAGATAGAATATTTCATAGCCCTGTGCGAGCTGCCCCTGCCTCAGCTCAGCAGCTTCGACCACAGCCTGTTCGACACTCTCCGCGCGATATACCGCGACATGACCGAGGACGAGGCAGCCGAGGTGAAGGAGATTGAGAAGACCACCAACCACGATGTCAAGGCCGTGGAATACTATATCAAAAGACAGTTTGACCGGCTGGGTATCGCCCCCCGCTACAAGGAGTTCGTGCATTTCGGACTCACCTCGCAGGACATCAACAACACAGCCGTACCGCTGAGCCTTATGGAAGGCATACAGGATGTCTATCTGCCGCAGCTCTACGAGGTAATCAACACTCTCGACGGCATGGCCGAGGACTGGAAGGACATCCCGATGCTGGCCCGCACCCACGGCCAGCCGGCCTCTCCCACCAGACTGGGCAAGGAGATAGCAGTCTTTACGGCAAGACTGAGGGAGCAGCAGAAAATGCTTCTTGCCGTACCCTTCTCAGCCAAGTTCGGAGGAGCCACCGGCAACTTCAACGCGCACTATGCCGCCTATCCGGACATCGACTGGAACGCTTTCGCCGAGGACTTCGTCGAGGACAGGCTCGGACTGAAACGCTCCTATCCCACCACACAGATAGAGCATTACGACAACACGGCCGCCCTTTTCGACGCAGTCAAGCGCATCAACAACATACTGGTGGACCTGTGCCGCGATATGTGGACCTACATCTCCATGGAATACTTCAAGCAGAAGATAAAGGCCGGTGAGGTAGGCTCATCAGCCATGCCTCATAAGGTCAACCCTATCGACTTCGAGAATGCCGAGGGCAACTTCCTGATGGCCAACGCTGTATGCGAGTTTCTCGCATCCAAGCTGCCCATCTCCAGACTCCAGCGGGACCTGACCGACTCCACCACCCTGCGCAATGTAGGCGTTCCCATCGCCCATACTGTCATCGCCCTCAAGTCCCTCCAGAAGGGCCTGGGCAAACTGATACTCAACAGAGACGCCATCGAGCGGGATCTCTCCGACAACTGGGAGGTAGTGGCAGAGGGCATACAGACCATACTCCGCCGGGAGGGCTACCCCAATCCCTACGAGACCCTGAAGGCCCTCACCCGTACCGGGCAGGCCGTCTCCGACCGCACCATCCGGGACTTCATCGACTCCCTGGATATCGCCGAGTCAGTCAAGGACGAGCTCCGCAGACTCACCCCGTTCAACTACACCGGCAGATAGGTATCCGAACATTTCTCATACACAAGAACAGGATTATGAGACACATCTTGTTGACAATAGCTGCAGCGGCAGTCCTGACTCTCCGGGCCGCTGTCAGTGCTGCTGCCCAGAGCCCGGACTACGACACATATTTTACCACTGACCGCCTACGCGTGGACTTCATTCTGGCAGGAAACGCACAGGAACAGCACGCCTACCTGGCCGGCCTCAAGAAAGAATGTGCCTGGGCCGGGTCCCATGCATCCCTGATCGACCCGTTCCGCTACGGCGAATACATGTTCGAGGCCTGGTCAGGCGAGACCCTGATCTACTCCAAAGGATTCTCCACCCTCTTCCAGGAGTGGAGAACTACATCCGAAGCCAGCAAGGTTTCAAAGGCTTATACGCAGACAGTATGGATGCCCTTCCCCAAGGATGACGTACACATAACCCTCTCAGAAAGGGTAAAAGCCACAGGGGAGTTCCGCGAGATTTTCTCTTGCAGCATAGACCCTGAAGATGCCCTCATCAGCCGCGAGGCCGCCCCTGACTTTACAGTCACACCCCTGCTCACATCCGGAGACATGGAGCACAAAGTGGACCTGCTCTTCGTAGCCGAGGGCTACACAGCAGACCAGACGGACCAGTTCCACCGCGACTGCCGCAAGTTCATGGAGTACCTCTTCTCTATGGAGCCATACAAGTCCCGCAAGAGTGACTTCAACGTCACAGCCGTGGACGTCGTATCCCCCGAGAAAGGCACTGACATCCCCAATCAGGATATCTGGAAGCACACCGCCCTCAACTCGCATTTCTACACCTTCTACATTGACCGCTATCTGACCGTCACCGACCACAAGTCCATAGCCGACAACGTGGCCGGCGCCCCGTTCGATGCCATTTTCATCGTAGTTAATGAAGAAAAATACGGCGGCGGAGGCATCTACAACTCCTACGCCCTGGGCACCGCCGGCAACGAATTCTCCTATCAGGTATTCATCCACGAGTTCGGTCACAGTTTCGCAGGGCTGGGAGACGAGTACTACACCTCCGAGGTCGCCTACGAGAACTTCTACAACCTCGAGACCGAGCCCTGGGAGCCCAACATCACCACCCTAGTGAACTTCGAAAGCAAGTGGAAGGACATGATCGACTCCGGCAAGTGGAGCGAGGAACAGGTAGGTGTCTACGAGGGCGGCGGATACATGGCCAAGGGCGTCTACCGTCCCCGCGAAGACTGCCGCATGAACACCAACACCGCTCCCGACTTCTGCCCAATATGCCAGCGGGCCATCAGCCGGATGATAGACTACTACTGCAGATAATGACCATAAGGCCGTACAGATACTACCTGATAGACCTGGACCGGACACTCTGGGACTTCGACAGTAACTCCGAACACGCCATCGGTCTGCTCATCTCCCGCAATCCGGTGCTATACAAGGCGGTTCAGGAAAAAGAAGGGTGCGGGGAAGATTCCCTGCACCGTTTCTTTATGCGCTACGACGTGCTGAACCACCGGCTCTGGGCCATGTACGAAAAAGGGGAAATGACCAAGGAAGACCTGCGCTGGAAGCGGTTCCACGAGGCATTCCGCCGGTACGGCATAGAGGATGAGGCCCTGGCACGGCAGTTCGGCGAGGATTATCTGGAGCAGATGGTCTGCGAGAACAGACTTATGCCCGGAGCGAGGGAAATGCTGGAAGCCATACGCTCGGCAGGAGGTAAAATGGCTATCCTCAGCAACGGTTTCCGGGAAGTGCAGTACCGCAAGCTGCGCGGTGCCGGCATAGCAGAATATTTCTCGGCGGTAGTGGTGTCGGAAGAGGCCGGCTGCCTGAAACCCAGACCGGGCATCTTCGCTTACGCGGTAGAACGGCTCTCCGGCATCCGCCGGCAGGACAACCTGGAGGCATGGCGCGAGGCCAAGCGGCAGACCCTCATGATCGGGGACGATCCCGTAAACGACATCGAAGGCGCCCAGATATTCGGCATCGACCAGTTCTACTACAACCACAAGGGGCACAAGGCCATCTCCCACGCCACCTACGAAGCCCCTGACCTCACCCAGTTCTACACAGCAGACTGAAAACCGCGACATTACACAAACTTCCTGACAGATAATTTTGATTTATATTTTTTCTTACTAAATTTGTTATCTGTTCATTAATTCATAACCTATGAATACTAAAAAAAACACCATTATCTCCATAGCTGCCATCTGCTGCGTACTGACGCTTTCCTGCACCGGTTCCATCCTGAACGGGCCGGCAAACAGTCCAGATGAAAGCTCCGTTACAAAATCCTCATCGGGAGTTCCTCTATCTCAGAATTCCACACCGATGGTCCTAGGAGAAAAACTCAACAATCCGTATGCTCTTGACGTAATGCAGGCTGCTGTAAAGTCTCTGACTCAAAGTCCAGGACCTGGACATTCTCCTACACAGGCGATAAGAAGATTCCCCTTATTACCCCTGAAACATTACAATAATCACTGCTTTCAATCCGCCATCCATGAAAAGAATATTCAAACTTTCAGCCATCATCGCAGGCATTGCAATACTTGAGTCGTGTGATCCTAATTACCTGCTCTCATGGTATATAGAAAACCAGCTCGGTAAAGACATAATCATTATGAGATCTGACAGCTCTGAAATTTCCAATATATTTATTGCCAACGGAGATATAGGATGCATATACCAAGAATTATTCTTGGGAGGCGCACCATTTTACCCTCTCGAGGACAGTTTCTCATCCGACACCCTGATTATTTTAAGCACCAGCTACGATACACTGTATAAGTTCCACCCAGCACATCACTCCAAGCCGTACCCGAACGAAGAAGTTGCCATGAATATGCATTTCTGGGACATGGACAACTGGACTCACAGCGCAGACAATAAAGAATGGACCGTTTCGTTTTTTTACACCCTGACGCCGCAATGAATTCGCCGACGGCACGTAAAATCTGTCTATAGCAGTTCGTCCATGAGACGGTCCAGGTCGCGGCGTTCCTTCTTGGTCGGACGGCCCGTCCCGCGGTCACGCCTGATATAGACTGTCTCAAACGGGGCATTGAGCTTGTCCAGTTCCTCCTGCGGGGTGATGTCCTCGGCAAACTCGGGTACCAGCTTGGCCCCCACACGGTTGCCTATCGGCACTATTACCCGGTACTGGAAATGCACACTGCCCTTACGCACAGACACGATGTCACCAGCCTTCACATCCCGGGACGCCTTGGCCTCCGCCCCATTGACTGAGACCTTACCGCTGCGGCAGGCATCAGCAGCCTCCGTCCTGGTCTTGTAGACCCTTATAGACCAGAGGTATTTGTCTATCCTTACCTGTTGTTCTTCCATAAGACACTACTCCTTTATATAATCGTCCTTCTCATCCTGCCTGCCGATATACACCTCCATGACATGAGTACCGGGAACCACGGGCGCGAGCACGAAATCAGACATGGCCGCCGGAATCAGGATCCATTCCCCGCGCCGAAGCGGGTATCTCCCCGAGTTGTCCGAAAGAATCACTTCCGCCTCGCCCTCCAGACAGGTGTATAGGATAAAACTCTCATAACGGTCCGGCCATACCCGCAGCGGAGCCGTAAGCGCAAGTTCATTTGCCGTAAAATACTTATTGGAAACCAGAGGCTTGGAGGGTCCGCTCATTCCTGCCGGTACAAACAGCGAGCCGCTGTCATACTTGCGGTAATTGATACAGCTCAGGGCCTGGTCGACATGCATCTGACGGGCCGTCGCCGGATTGTTCTCCCTGCCCCAGTCGTATATACGGTAGGTAACGTCGGAAAGCTGCTGTATCTCGGCTATCACAAGGCCGCCACCGGCAGAGTGTACAGTCCCGGCCTCGATGAAGAAAAAGTCACCCTTGTGCGGAGTCACCACATTGAGCACCTCCTCGAGAGTGCCCTTGGCACAGCGGTCAAGAAACTCAGGCACATCCATATCCTTGTTGAAGCCCATATATATCCTGGCCCCAGGGTCGGCCTCAAGGACGTACCAGGCCTCGTTCTTGCCATAGGAGTTGTGCCTGTCAAAGGCAGTATCGTCGTCAGGATGCACCTGGACCGACAGGCGGTCGTTGATGTCCAGCAGCTTGACCAGTATCGGGAACTCATCCCCGAAACGCTTATAGTTGTCGTCTCCGACTATCTCGTCCATATAGGTCTCAATGACATCAAACAGGGGATTGCCGTCCAGCCAGCCTCCGTCTATCACAGAGCTGCCGTCCTCAAAGCCCGATATCTCCCAGCTCTCGCCTATCAATTTCTCCGGATCGAACGGTTTGTGGAACTGGGTTGCCAGACGGTGACCGCCCCAGACCCTTTCTGCCGGCTGGGGCACAAATCTCAATGGATATATCGCTTTCTTCATTTTTATGATTGAATTGTTGTCCTGGTAATTCTGTATATAAGCCATATCCCGGCAGCGGCGACCACCGCTGACAGTATGACGAGCAAGTAATACAAGCCTGGTGTCATGACTTGACTCAAAGGCGTGAGGGCGACATCCGGGCCGAAAAAGACGGAGACCGCTATGGTCAGGGAGTTGTTGAGCGCGTGCAGCAGCACCGATGCCCACCAGTTGCCTGTTCTGAGGCATATCCACCCAAGAAGACACCCCAGAATAAAGGCCGGCAGGGCCTGCCACAGATTGAAATGAGCCGCAGCGAACATAAGCGAGGAGAGCAGCAGTGCCTTCCATCCGCTCATCTTACGGGCAAGCGAGCACAGTACAATCCTGCGGAACAGGAACTCCTCCATCACGGGCGCCAGCACGCACACAGTCACTGCCGTGGAGAGCAGGCCAGTCTGCATCATGGACCTGAAAAGTTCTGTGTACCACTGCGGAGTCTCTATCCAGGAGGTCGCCGCCCCCGCAAGTACGATTACGGCCACCTCCACCGGACCCGCCACCGCGACTGCCGCGGCCTGCCTCCCCGGCCTCAGTCCGGATGGCCTCACTGCGGCGGCACCACCGTCCCCGCGTCTGGCCCCCATTATATAAAGGTACACCAAAGGAGGTATGTAGGCGATAAGATATGTCAGATACATCGGCAGGGCATACAAGAGCGACGCCGCAGCCTGCCCTGCCACAAACAGGAGCAGAAGCAGCAGGGACTCTTTCAGGTCCGGACAGGCCGACAGGATTTTTTTCATCATCGCCTCGCAAAAATTTTTCAAATATAATGATATTAATCCTAACTTTGTACCGCTATGGCAGAAACATCAGACAAGCCCAGAAAGAAGTTCGTCAGGGTAATCACGAACAAGTATTTCATCGTCACCGTCATCTTCGCGGTGATAGTCCTGTTCGTGGACAGGAACAACCTTATCAGCTGGGCCGGAGACTACATCACAGCACTGCGGCAGGAGAAGGTCATACGGCAATACCATAAGGACATCCGGTTGCTTGATGACAAACTGGATGAACTGACTTCAGACAAAGACTCCCTGGAGAAATTCGCCAGGGAGCAGTACTATTTCCACCAAAAGGGTGAGGATGTATTTATTGTCGATTGAACTGGCTCATAGTCCGCTCTATGCCGGCCAGTCCGAATGACTTGACGGCCTCCACCGCCCTCTCCCGTATCTCGGGCAGCTGCTTCTCCTCCTCATCGTCCCATTTGCCCTCTGCAAGACCGATA
>ERZ779889.3655-NODE-3655-length-10980-cov-3.627368_pt1 | contig 10980 bp, 10 predicted proteins | sample MGYA00511030_ERZ779889 | MGnify/ENA primary metagenome ERZ779889 (study PRJEB29588, sample SAMEA2160616) | human gut metagenome | biome: human gut; feature: human-associated habitat; material: faeces | place: Denmark | collected 2008/2010 ...
TATACTCTCCCATACGGCAGCGGCTGCCAAAAAGTAATGCTGCCGGAAGAACATATACTGTATGATATTCATGGCAATAAAGCTGCCGTTGCCGGCGATATAAAACAAGCAACGCTTGAAGCGCTGCGCAGCCCGATTGAAAGCGCGCCGCTGCAGGAAGTTGTAAAAGCAGGCGATAAAGTAGCCGTTATCGTAAGCGATATTACACGCCTTGTACGCACTGCCGATTTTTTGCCGGTGGTTATTGATGAAATTAATGCAGCCGGCGTGCCGGACAGCGACATTACCATTGTAGTGGCAACCGGCACCCACCGCGCCCATACTCCGGAAGAAGATGTGCTTGTTTGCGGAAAGGAAATTGTAGAACGCATTAAAATTCATCAGCATGATTGCCGTAACAAAGATGAACTTGTTGACCTTGGCGTAACCAGCCGCGGAACGCCTGTTTTAATTGATAAAACAGTAGCGGAGGCTGATAAAATTATCATTACCGGCGCTGTATCGCTGCACCCCATGGCAGGTTTCGGCGGCGGGCGCAAGGCTGTTATGCCGGGCGTAAGCGGGCACGCAACTATTATGCATAATCACGCCATGGCGCTTGCAGATGAAGTGGGTGCAGGATGTAACCCGCTTTGCGAAACCGGCGTTTTGGAAGGGAACCCGCTGCATGAAGATATGAGCGAAGTTTGCGCAAAACTTAATCCTGCTTTTCTGGTAAACATGGTGTTCAGCCCGGAAGGCGACCTGCACGAAGTTGTGGCAGGGCATTGGTATAAAGCATGGGAAAAAGGCTGCGCCGATTTGCTTGCTATGGCAGGCGTACATATTAAAGAACAGGCAGATGTGGTAATTGCTTCTGCCGGCGGCAGTCCGAAAGACATTAACCTTTATCAGAGCTGCAAAGCGCACATGAACGCTGTTTTTGCCGTAAAACCCGGCGGCTACCTTATTTTAACCTTAGAATGCCCCGATATTAAAGAACCTGCCATTTTCACGGATTGGTTCTCTAAATCGGATATACTTCAATTTGAAAAAGACGTCCGTGCGGATTTTTCCATTCCGGCCTTTGTGGCATTTAAAACAAGGTGCATTGTTAACTCGCTGCATACCTATTTGGTAACTAAACCCGAAAACTTTGATTTTGTAAAAGCAACGGGGCAAACCCCTGTAGCAACGCTTGAAGAAGCGTGGAAACTGGTGCAGGAAGATTTGCAAAAGAACAATAAAAAAGATTACAAAATTACAATTATGGGCCACGCTTCGGCAACACTGCCCATTTTGGATAAGTGAGTGTTAAATAATGAAAGAATATAAATTAAAATTTGGCAAAACAACCCAAAGCATAACGCTTGATGAAAATAAAGTAATTCAAATTATAGGTGCAGAGCCGGGCGAAAAAATTAAAGATGTCAAACAGGCAGTGCTTAACGCCCTGCGTAATCCTATAGGCTGCGCACCGCTTTGCAAAACCGTAAAAAAAGGCGATAAAGTGGTGATTCTCGTCAGCGATATTACGCGCGCTTCTAACCGCACCAAAGATTTTCTGCCTTATGTGGTGGAAGAATTAAATAATGCAGGCGTGCCTGATGACGATATTACTGTTTTGGTAGCAACCGGCACCCACCGCCCCGATACCGATGAAGAAAAGAAAATAATTGTAGGCGAAGATTTGTTCAGCCGCCTAAAAATTTATGACCATGATGCGTTTGATATGGATAAAAACGTATATCTTGGCACAACCAAGCGCGGCACCCCGGTGTATATTGATAAAATAGCAGCCGATGCGGATAAGGTAATACTTACCGGCGGTATTACGCCGCATTTGTTTGCAGGCTTTGGCGGAGGGCGCAAAAGCGTAGTGCCGGGCATTGCCGCAGCAGAAACTATTAACCATAACCACGTTTTGGCGCTTAGCGATACCATTGGCGGCGGCATTAACCCTGATACCTGCCTTGCCAAAGAATGGGACAACCGCGTCAGCGAAGATATGTGCGAAGCTACCGCATTGTTAAACCCATGTTTTTTAATTAACTCCATTATGGATTCAGACGGCGATTTTTATGCTTTTCCTGCCGGTCATTGGTACGAAGCATGGCTTGAAGGCACGCGCATTGTAAAAAAACAGCAAGGCGTTAAAGCCATTGCCAAGGCAGATATTGCCATTACCAGCGGTGGCGGCTACCCGCATGACATTAATCTGTATCAGGGCATGAAGGCGTATGTTCCCGCGGCAATGTCGCTTAAAGAAGGCGGCGTAATAATTGCCGTGCTGGAATGTGAAGATATTGCCGAACCGCCTGTTTTCTTTAACAGTTTCCATTATGATGACTTAAAAGAAATGGAACAGGACGTGCGTGACGGTTTCAGCATACCGTTTTATGTAGCGTTTTACACCTGCTGTCTGGCAGAGCGTTTTACCATTATTCTGGTAACAAAGCCGGAAAACTTTGATGAAGCGCGCAAAACACGCGCCGTGCCAGTGGCAACGCTTCAGGAAGCAATGGAAATGGCGGAAAAAATTATCGGCAGAGATGACTACACCATTAATATCATTCCGCATGGCATGGATACCATACCGTTTTTTGATTAACGGTCTGCAAAACTTTAAATGAATATATTTTTAAGGGAAGGAAGATGACTATGGCATTAAAAAAATTTAAATTCGGCTTTGGCGACGGCTATCAGGAAGTAGCGCTGCCGGAAGAACATATTTTGCAGGTAATTGAAGGCAACGAAAGTGAAAAAATTACCGATGTTAAAGCGGCTGTTTTAAAAGCCATGCGCGAACCTATTAACAGTAAACCCTTGCAGCAATGCGTAAATAAAGGCGAAAAAGTAGCTATTGTAGTCAGTGATATTACCCGCCTTGTGCATACTGACCAAATTTTAATTCATATTGTTAACGAACTGAACCTTGCAGGCATACCAGACGAAGATATCAGCGTAGTTGTAGCACAGGGCACGCACCGTCCGCATACGCACGAAGAAGATATTATCGTCTGCGGCCAGGAAGTAGTAGACCGCATTAAAATTTATCAGCACAGCAGTAAGGAATCTGTTTGCGTGCATGTAGGCGATACTCCGCGCGGCGTGCCTGTGTGGATTGACAAACACGTTACCGATGCTGATAAAGTAATTATTACCGGCGGTATTACTGTACATTTGCTTGCAGGTTACGGCGGCGGGCGCAAAGCAATTCTGCCGGGCGTAGCCAGCGAAGAAACTATTCAAAAACACCATTCCCTCGCTCTTGCCGATGAATTTGGCGGCGGCGTATATCCCGGCGTGGAAACTGCCAATATCGAAGGCAACCGCTTCCACGAAGAACTTTGCGCAGCATGCAAATTAATTAATCCGTGCTTTTTGGTAAACAACGTTTTGGATAACGATGGCGATTTTGCAAAAATTGTTGGCGGCAACTGGTATGATGCCTGGCTGGAAGGCACCAAAGAAGTATTAAAAATTCAGGGCGTAAAAACAAAAGGCCGTGCCGATGTTGTAATTGCCTCCCCGGGCGGCTTCCCGAAAGATATTAACCTTTATCAGGGCAGCAAAACTTATGATACATCTGTATTGGCGCTGAAAAAAGGCGGCATTTTAATTGCTGCGCTGGAAGCACGCGAAATTAATGACCCGCCTGCATATATGGAAAGTTTCCGCTTTGATAATTTAACCGATATGGAAAAAGCGCTGCGCGCAGAATTTTCCATTCCGTTTTATGTAGCGTTTGTACTGGCAAACCTGTGTCACGAAAATACCGTATATCTTGTAACCAAACCCGAAAACTTTGAGGCAGCACGCAAAACAGGGCAGATTCCTGTAGCTACCATTGAAGAAGCGTGGGCTTTGGCGGAGGAAAAATTAAAAGCCGAAGGCAAAACCGATTACACAATTAACGTAATGCAGCACGCAGCAAATACCGTGCCTATGATTGAGGAATAGTTTAATAAATAAAAAAGGAATCACAAAAGTGATTCCTTTTTTATTATAATTTAAAGTTTTATTACAGTTTGCCGCTGCTGTTGAGTACGTCGCGCATTTTATGGATAACCATTTGTTTAATGGCTTCGCGTGCGGGTTTTAAGTATTGGCGCGGGTCGAAGTCTGCAGGGTTTTCGCAGAGGTGTTTGCGGATGGATGCCGTCATTGCAAGGCGCAGGTCGGTATCGATGTTAATTTTGCAAACGCCGAATTTGCCTGCTTTTAAGAGCATATCTTCGGGCACGCCCTGTGCGCCGTCAAGTTTGCCTCCGTATTTGTTGCATTCTTCAACAAACTGGGGGATAACGGTGGAAGCACCGTGCAGTACCAGCGGGAAGCCGGGCAGTAAGTTGGTGATTTTTTCAAGGCGGGCAAAATCAAGTTCCGGTTTGCCTTTAAATTTATAAGCGCCGTGGCTGGTGCCGATTGCAATGGCAAGGGAATCAACACCGGTGCGTTCTACAAACTCTACTGCCTGGTCGGGATCAGTGTAGGTAGCGTCTTTGGTATTTACTTTAACAGCATCTTCAACACCTGCAAGGCGGCCGAGTTCTGCTTCTACAACAACGCCTTTGTTGTGTGCATAATCTACAACGCGTTTGGTAAGTTCAATGTTTTCTTCAAACGGGTGCTTGCTGCCGTCAATCATAACGGAGGTAAAGCCGCCGTCAACGCAGGCTTTGCAGATTTCAAAATCTTCGCCGTGGTCAAGATGCAGGCAGATGGGCAGGCCGCTGTCTTCAACTGCTGCTTCAACAAGTTTCATTAAATAAATGTGGCTAGCGTATTTACGCGCGCCGGCGGATACTTGCAGAATTAACGGGGATTTTTCTTCCTGTGCGGCAGAAACGATACCCTGTATGATTTCCATATTATTGACATTGAACGCACCAACGGCGTAATGTCCTTCATAGGCTTTTTTAAACATTTCAGTAGATGTTACTAATGGCATTTGCTACAACTCCTTTGCGAGATTTTATAAGTTAATTATAGCATACTATATTGAGAATTAGTATATAATTTTCCGTAAATCTTCCGGAAGTGAAGACGAAATTTCTAAAATTCTGCCGGTGACGGTGTGCGCAAATTTTAAATAGCCGGAGTGCAGGGCGTGGCGGCTTTGCGGACCGGGCGTGCCGTAAAGGTTGTCATTATAAAGCGGGCAGCCGATATGCGCCAGGTGTACGCGTATCTGGTGCGTGCGCCCTGTGTAAAGCGTAAGTTCTACAAGCGCTTTGCCTTTTGCTGTGGCAAGAACTTTATAATCCGTGCGGGCATATTTGCCGTTTTCACTTACGCAGCGCTCGATAATGCTGCCTTCCTTGCGCGCGATGGGAGCTTCAATGCATCCGCTTAATGCGGGAGGGATGGCGGATGTGATGCCAAGATATTTTTTTATGACCTGCTGCTGCGACAGCAAAAATTGTATGCGCGGCTGTTTGGCAAAAATAACAAGCCCGGATGTATTGCGGTCAAGGCGCGAAACCGGGTGCAGGCCGCTTTTGATGCCGTTTGCTTCGTAATAGTTTTTTACATAATTATAAAGCGTGGTGCCGTCTTCTTTTACGGTTGGGTGTACAAGCATGCCGGCGGGTTTATTGATGACGAGCAGGTATTCGTCCTCGTAATAAATGCTGCCGTTTCCTAATTCAAACATCAGTGCTGCACCGTGTCTTCTTTATCTACAAAAGTAATGCTGTCGAGCTTTTGTTTTACCTGCGCGCGGATATTGCCGAGGTACATTTGGTAAAGTTCTTTTTGTTCAATAAGTTCGCCTTCGGTTAAACCTACAGTGCGTTTTTTGCGTGCTAAAAAATTAATGCGTGCAATCATTTCTTTCATGTCCATAAATAAGTGTCCTCCTGTATCTGTTTTATTATAGCAGGGGGCGCACGGGCAGGCAAGTTTTACACAGTGGAGTATTATTTTTTATTGGAATTTTAAAAATTGTATGGTATAATGTTACGGTAAGTTAATAAGTCGGCCTGTGTACTGCGGTGCAATTCCGCAGCGGTCCCGCCGCCGGCATTAGCCGGAAGCATGGCTGATTTGGCTGTATCTACGGGCGATGGAGAGAGCAAAAACAGTGCTGCCGCAGGCAGTGCTTTGGGTATTTGTGACTTCTGCCGTAGGGCAGGAGCCTTTTTTATTATCAGCATAAATTACTATCTGGCAGATAATGCCGGATTTGGAAAGGATTTGCATGGAAGAATATACGTTTTCGCAGGGCAGGCAGATGCGCTGCGGTTATACAACGGGAAGCTGTGCTGCAGCGGCTGCCAAAGCGGCGGCGCAGATGCTTTTAAGCGGCAGGCGCGTTGATGCGGTGGAGATTGATACGCCGAAGGGCATACGCCTGCATTTGGAAACGCGCGAGGTTGAGCTTACGCCGGATTATGCGGTGTGCGCGATACAAAAAGACAGCGGTGATGACCCGGACGATACCAACGGTATTTTAATTTATGCAAGGGTAGAAAAAACTGATGCCCCGGAGCATATTTTGGAAGGCGGCGTTGGCGTGGGCAGAGTAACAAAGCCGGGTCTTGCGTGCAGTGTCGGCGGTCCGGCAATAAACCCGGTGCCGCGCAAAATGATTTTGGAAAGCCTATCATCTGCCTGCGGGCAGTTTGGTTTTGGCGGCAGCTTAAAAGCGGTTATATCCGCACCGGAGGGCGTAAAAATTGCGCCTAAAACCTTTAACCCGCGCCTTGGCATTGAAGGCGGCATTTCTATTTTGGGAACAAGCGGCATTGTTGAGCCGATGAGCGATACGGCGCTTGTTGAAACAATGTATGCCGAAATTAATGTACAGGCAGAAAAAGGCAGCAAAGATTTGCTGGTGTTTTTTGGCAACTACGGCGAGGATTTTACCCGCGATAATTTAATGGTGGATATTGATAATGCCGTAACTTGCAGCAATTTTGTGGGCGAACTTTTGGATTACGCCGTTTATAAGGGTTTTGAAAGCCTGCTTTTAATTGGGCACAGCGGCAAACTGGTTAAACTGGCGCAGGGTGTTATGAACACGCACAGCAAGTATGCGGACTGCCGTACGGAACTGTTTGCTTTACAGGCATTGTTTAACGGTGCAAGCCTTGATGTTGGTAAAAAAATTTACGAATCGTTAACTACTGATGAAGTTATTAAAATCCTGAAGGCAGAGAACTTGTTTGAAAAGGTTATGCCTGCCGTTACTGAAAAAATAGATTATTATATGCAGCACCGCGTGCATGGCAAATTAAAAACCGGCGCGCTGATGTTCTCGAATGTGTATGGCATTTTGGGCAAAACGGCTTATGCTGATGAACTTATTAAGCTGCACCAGATGAAAAGGAAGGATGAAGATAATGCGAGGTAAATTGTACAGCGTGGGCATAGGCCCCGGCGATCCGGAGCTTTTAACGCTGAAGGCAGTACGCCTGCTGAAAGAGTGCGATGTTGTAGCTTTGCCGAAAGGCGACGGCGACATTATGACTGCGAAAAACATTGTTAACCAGGTAGTAAACATTGATGAAAAAGAACAGTTAATTGTTTACATGCCGATGACAAAAGATAAAGAGGCTTTGCAAAAAGCGCATCAGGAAGGCGCCGATGCCATTATAAAACTTTTGGATGAAGGCAAAAACGTGGTATTTATTACCCTTGGCTGCCCAACTGTTTATGCAACCTGCATTTACGTACACAAACTGGTGCTTAAAGCAGGGTATGAGGCAGAGCTGGTTGCCGGCGTTACAAGCTTCTGCGCTGTGGCAGCAAGGCTTAACGTATCGCTTTGCGAAAAAGCTGAACCGCTTATTATTCTGCCCGGCAGTTATAAAGAATCAAGCAGGTTTTTGGATGCGCCCGGCAACAAAGTGCTGATGAAATCAGCAAGCCAGATTGCCGCTGTGCGTGATGAACTTAAGGAACGCGGGCTTTTGACCCATGCGGCAATGGTGGAACGCTGCGGTTTGCCCGGCGAAAAAGTTTACCATGACTTGAATGAAATAGACGAAAAGAGCAGTTATTTTTCAATTATATTGGTTAAGGAAAAGGAGTTTGACAAATGATTTATTTTATTGGCGCAGGCCCAGGTGCTGTTGATTTAATTACCGTAAAAGGCAAAGAACTTTTGGAAAAAGCTGATTTGATTATTTATGCCGGTTCTTTGGTAAACCCGGAACTTTTAAAATATGCTAAACCTGACTGCGTAATTATGGACAGCGCTAAAATGACGCTGGAAGAAGTTATTGCAGCTATGGTTCCGGCAGCTCAGAGCGGTAAACTGGTTGTACGCCTGCATACCGGCGACCCCAGCATTTACGGCGCTCACCGTGAACAGATTGACCTTTTGCGCAGCTATGGCCTCGATTATGAAGTTGTTCCGGGCGTAAGCTCTTTCTGCGCAGCAGCAGCTGCTTTAAAAGCAGAATATACTCTGCCGAATGTAAGCCAGTCTGTTATTATTACCCGTATGGAAGGCCGTACTCCTGTTCCTAACAGACAGAAAATTGCCGATTATGCAGCACACAATGCGACAATGGTTATTTTCCTGAGCAGCAGCATGCTTGACAAATTGCAAAAAGAATTGATTGCAGGCGGCTATAAAGAAGATACTCCGGCAGCAATTGTTTATAAGGCATCCTGGCCGGATGAAAAGGTTTGCCGCTGCACCGTTGGCACTATTGCTGAAACGGCGGCTAAATACAATATTACCAAAACTGCGCTGATTACCGTTGGCTACTTCCTCGGCAGCGAATATGACAGAAGCGAACTTTATAACCCGACCTTTGCCCACGGCTACCGTGAAGCTGACCCCAGCAAGCTGGATATTAAGCCTGAGGTTAAATAATGCAGGCGGTATTATTTTCGTTCAGCAGGCGCGGCGGCCTGTTAAGTGCTGCCGTAGGCAGATTTCTGGCAGGTATGGGTTATGAAGCAATGTGCTATACGATGCCGAAATTTGCTGATGCCTGCGAAGGTTTAACCGCTACAAATGATTATAAAACAGTTTGCGCAGAGACTTTTAAAACGGCAGAACTGCTTGTTTTTGTGGGCGCAAGCGGAATTGCGGTGCGTGCAATTGCTCCGCATGTAAAAAGCAAAACTACCGACCCGGCAGTGCTTGTTATTGATGAGCAGGCAAATTTTGTAATTTCGCTGCTTTCCGGCCATATTGGCGGGGCTAATGAAATGGCACGCAAAATTGCCGCAGAAATTGGCGCGCAGCCGGTTGTTACTACGGCAACTGATGTAAACAAATTGTTTGCCGTAGATGAATGGGCTGCAAAGCACGGTATGGCAATAGATGACATGAAGGCAGCCAAAGCCTTTGCTGCCGCGCTTGTTGCCGGTGAAAAAACTGGTTTTTACAGCGATTATCCCTTAAAAGGAGCATTGCCCGTTAATGTTGAGCAGTGCGAAAGTGCCGCAACCGGTATGGCGATAACGACGGACAGTAACAAAAAACCTTTTGGCACAACCGTTGTTTTATTGCCGCAGATTGTGCATTTGGGCATTGGCTGCCGCCGCAATACGCCAATGGAAAAAATTGAAAGCTTTGTGCTGGCGGAACTTGCCGAACATGGGATAGATATGCGCAGCGTAAAAGGCATAGCTTCAGTAGATTTAAAGGCAAGCGAGCAGGGGTTGCTGCAATTTATGGAAAAATACAACCTGCCCGGAGTTTTTTACAGTGCTGAAGAACTTAAAAATGTGCAGGGAGAGTTTACGCCCAGCGCATTTGTGCAAAGCATTGCCGGAGTTGATAATGTATGTGAACGCGCAGCGGTGCTTGCAAGCGGCGGTAAACTTACCGTTAAAAAAACGGCTCATGACGGCGTAACTTTGGCTGTTGCCGAAGAACCGCTGATAATAGATTTTGAAAACTGATATTAGGATGGTGCAAAAATGCAGAAAGTTTATGTTGTAGGTTTAGGCCCCGGTGGCGTGGAACAGATGACCGCCCGTGCCAAACAGACTTTGGAAAAATGTGATGTAATTGCAGGTTATCACGTTTATATAGATTTAATTAAAGACGATTTCAAAGATAAAGAGTTTTTATCTACCGGCATGCGTAAAGAAGTTGACCGCTGCCGTCTTGCTGTTGAAGAAGCCTTGAAAGGCAAAACAGTTGCCATGATTTCCAGCGGCGATGCTGGTGTATATGGCATGGCGGGCATTATGTACCAGGTTGCGGCAGAACATCCGGAACTTGATATTGAAGTAGTTCCCGGCATTACCGCTGCCTGCTCCGGCGCTGCTGTTTTGGGCGCTCCGCTTATCAGCGATTTCTGCCTTATTTCTTTAAGCGATTTGCTTACTCCGTGGGAAAAAATCGCCAAACGCCTTGATTGCGCTTCCCAGGCAGATTTTTGCATTTGCCTGTATAATCCTTCCAGCTTTAAACGTCATGACTATCTGCAAAAAGCCTGCGATATTATGCTGAAAAACCAGCGTCCGGATGTACCGGCAGGCATTGTGCGCAATATCGGCCGCGAAGGCGAAAGCTACGAAATTACTACTTTACAGGAACTGCGCGATAAAAAGGTTGATATGTTCTCAACTGTTATTATCGGCAATTCCCAAACCGAAGTTATTAACGGCAAACTGGTTACGCCCAGAGGCTATAAACTGTGAACAGGCGTATCTGGATTATCGGCGGAACCAGTGAAGGCCGTGGCCTTGTAAAAGAACTGGCTCAGCTTGATATTGAAATTTATGTTTCTGTGGCTACTGTTTACGGCGCGGGGCTGATTGAACAGCACAGCAATGTAAAAGTGCTGCCTGAACGTATGGATTTGCCGGCAATGCAGAAGTTTATTGCAGAGCATCAGCCGGACTGCGTTATTGATGCAACGCATCCTTATGCTACGGTTGTAACGCAAACGGTAAAAAAAGCATGCGAAGTTTCCGGCACTGAATATTTACGTTTGGTGCGCCCGGCAGAAGCCGGTTATGGAAACGCTATAGTTGTGCATGGTTTTGACGAAGCTGCCGAAGTATTGAGACATACGGAAG
>ERZ779889.3657-NODE-3657-length-10977-cov-8.593481_pt1 | contig 10977 bp, 7 predicted proteins | sample MGYA00511030_ERZ779889 | MGnify/ENA primary metagenome ERZ779889 (study PRJEB29588, sample SAMEA2160616) | human gut metagenome | biome: human gut; feature: human-associated habitat; material: faeces | place: Denmark | collected 2008/2010 ...
TTTCAAAATTTGCACCTAAGCTTTTCACTTAGGAACGAGTCGCACCAAAAAAGTAGTTGTGAATGGAAAAACCGAGCTTGTCAAAAGCCCGGTCGCTGACCTGATACTGTCCAAACGGTACGTTGCCCACGGCGAGGTCGAAGAAGTCCTTCCGGTCGGTGGTTTCAAAGCCGGCCACGGTAATATCCGCCTTGGGGTAAAGCTGCTTAGCAATACGTCCCGTGATGGAATCCAGCTCCACGCCGTAGAGCCTGCTGCTTTTCATGCTCTCCGGCAGCATACCGAAGAAGTTGCCCACGCCCATGCTGGGCTCCAGAATATTGCCGGTCTGGAAGCCCATGTTCTCCACCGCGTCGTAAATGGCACGGATAACGGTGGGACTGGTGTAGTGGGCGTTCAGCGTGGAGGCGCGGGCGGCGGCGTATTCCTCCGGTGTGAGCACGCCTTTCAGTTCATCATATTCAACGCGCCAGCCTGCCTTGTCTGTGTCGAAAGCGTCCGCAAGCCCGCCCCAGCCGACGTATTGGGAGAGGATATGCTGTTCCTCCGGTGTGGCGTTTCTGTTTTCGCTTTCAATCTGCTTCAGCGTGGCGATTGCCTTGATGTTGCGCCAGAATTTCTCCTTTGCACCGCCCTTGCCGAGATTGTCGTCCAAAATGCGGAAGTTTTCCGCAGGCGGCAGCGGTGCGAAAGGCTCGTCTATCTCGGCCTGAGAGATGGCATCATCGGGGTCGGGTACAAATTCGCCCATTTCTGAAAGTGCCGCTCGGCCTTCCTGTTCCAGAAGCAGCGCTTCTTCCTCGCTCATAGCAGGAGGTTCAGGCTCGGCGGGTTCCGCAGAGGGTGGGTCATGCTCCGGCTCGTCAAAACGCAGAGTGCGAATCTCCACATCATAGGGGAGGTTGTTTTTGTCGGCTGGATACACCGCCACGGTTTCCTCGGTGTAAGCAGGTTCCTTTTCCGGCTGCGGATACCGCTCCATGAGCCGCGCGAAGCTCTCCCTGCTCTCCGCACGGGAAACGGGATAGCGAAGCGACGGATCGCGGAGAGAAATATCAAAAAGACCGATGCTCTCAATAATAAACGGCTTGCCGTTTTCCAAATACACCGTATCCCCTACGGAATACGGGAACGGTTCTCTCTGCGGGGCAGGAGCCGTTTCTTCCGGTTCATGCCAGCGGTATTGCTCCACATCCTCATCCGAAACATGAATGAGGTCGCTGAAATCGAGGTTTTCCAGCTCGTTGGAAATAAGCTCCTGCAAAGAGCCGTACTGCCGGGTTTCCAGATGCTCGTCATCCAGATAGCGCTCCAGCCGGTAATTCACAAGGTCGATGTTCACCTGAAGGGGAATCTCATCATCGGTGACGGTGGTGTAGGCGACGCCGATTTTCGCCGGGTCGCTGAAATCCGCCTCTGAGCCGTATTCACTCCGGCAGAAGTCGGAGATCAGCCCCTTTGCACGCTCTAAAAGCGCCTGCTCCGCCTGTCCTTGCAGCTCCAGCCGGTACGCCTCCGCCTGCCATTCGCTTGTAAATTCCTCGGTCACGCCGTCCGCGTCCACATAGTAGCCGTGGGTCTCGTCGTCCCACACGGCGTATAGGGTGCGGAAGCCCCGGTCAAGACTTACCACATGGAAACGTTCTGCGGGGATAATGCTTTCTGCGGTCGGCTCACGTCCCGCTACCTCTGCGTGCGCCCGTTCATCCGGGTAATCACCGTAGATACGCAGATACTTCCGTGCCTGCTGGTCGTAGATGGCTGCGCCGTCATACGCAAAGCCGTCGCTTTCCATCGTGCCGTCCACATAACCCTGTGCGGCTTTTTCTGCTTCTTCCAGCGTCTGATAGTCCAGTTTCTCATCAAAGCCGTTTTCAAAGTGATGATATGCCACAACCTGATACCGTGGGGCCATCCGCTCGGCATAATCATCAATCATTTCTTTCGTCAGCCATTCCGGTTTTTGAGGAAGCGCGTCATACAGCTCCCGCATTTTGACGATCTGTGCATAGACGCTGCCCGCCCACAGGTGCTTTTCTGCGCGGTTGCCTGCGCCAAGAAAGTATTCGCAGTCTGCCCGCAAACGACCCAAAAGGCGATAGTCCGGGTTGTTTTCCAGCAGAGACTTTTCCTGTTCTGTGAAGAATTTATCTTCTCGGATGAGCTGCGCAATCCGCCGCTGCACTTTCGGCCATGTCAGCTCAACAGTTTCCGGACTTCCGGCGCGGACGATAAAGAGATTGTTGCCTTCCTTGCCGCCGTACTCATGAGCAAGCCATGCAGCGGTCTCCCTTTCGCGTTCGTGTTGCTGCATATATCGCACTACAGCATGTTTACTCCCGATATTTCCGTTCCATATACGGAGCGCATCGTCTATATCGTCCTGCGAGAGCGGACGCAGCAGATCATGGAGCCGCTCATAGGTTCCCTCAAAAACCTCCTGATGCAAGTGGCTGCGGAATTCCGGCACATCCGAAAACAGCCGGATCAGCTCCATATCTTTTGAACTGAGGATAGCACGGCGCACAGCGGCATTGCACTCGATCTCCGCATTTTCCCGGTCGGAGTGTCCGCAGGCGTTGCGATAGGCCGTATCCTCTGAAACCGCTGCCATCACCATCGGCCTGTAATGCTCCAAACGTTCCTGCACTGTGGGCTGCGCTTGCTCTGCGGCGGGGTCGCGGAACACCCGCGTCCCATCCGCGCCGAACTCCGCTTCATAGGCATTGATGGCCTGTTCTGCCTCGTGGTCGATGGACGGAAGCGTATATGCCGTGTGTTCATGGCCGGAATCGCCAATGCGCGAAATTGTTACATCATGCTTTTCCCGCAGCTTTTCAACGTATTTCTCCAAATCCTTTGCAGGGAAGCCGCACATGGTAACACGGCCTACTCCCTCCAAATTGCGGCGCGTCAGCTCAAGGCTGAGATCATCTGCAACTGCCCGCGCATCCTCGCCATACAGCTCGAAGAAGTCCCCAACCTGATACAGCACAATTTCATCGGGGTGCGCCGCCTTTACGTCGTTATAGTCGTTATAAACCGCGTTCCGCATGGCGTCCTGCGCCATTTCCTTGTCATAGGCTGCCTGCTCATCCGGCGTAAGGTAGCGGTTCAACCGAACCAGCTCCGAGATGCGCGAAGCGACCTTGTTCCAATTCATCTGAATGTCTGCACAGCCGTTCTTTTTCAGCACAATGCCTTTGCTGCCGTGATCTTCATAGCTGCCGCTTTCTCTGGATACAGCATGGGTGCGTCCTCCGATGCCGTATTCCTTTTTCAGAAAATCAGCGCTCTCTTTTGTCGTGTGCGGAGTCTGGAAAAACTCATGGATGCGGGTCTTTCCACCCTCAAAGCCGCTTCCATTTGCAAGAGAAGCCGCAATTTCATCTTCAGTGATAAACCGGCCCGTCTTCGGAACAGCCGCCATATCGGAGTGATATTCTTTGCGCGGCAATGACAGATCTTCCATGCGTGTAAGAAGCGCCTGCGGACGGTGGAAATGGAAACGCAGAAGCTCCCGATTCTCACGGTAGGCATCCACGAATACCTTGTATTCCACCAGAAGCCTTTCCCGAAACTCCGGATTCAGCAGATCGTCCGTCAGGCGTTCCGTTTCCTCCGGGAAATTAGTGCTATGGATATTGCCCAGGCAGGACAGATACCCCAGCGACTTCGCATCATCCGAAAAATCGTGGTAAAGGTTCCAGACCGCCACGGCGATACTCAGCCGCTCATAGCGAGGGGCTTCCGTGACTTCAAGATTGGTGGCAAATGTGCCGCTATCCAGAAGCTCATCAATGCGCTCTGCTGCATCCGTCCAACGGATGAGCTGGGCAGAGCGGAGATGCTGTGCGGCATCTCCCTTTGCGATGTGGATACCGTCGTCGCCATACCATGCGGAAAACCTGCCGTTTTCCGTAATCAGACCATTGCCGCCATAGTAGAGATTTTTGAGAAAAGCCGCGCGATCCGCTATGGGCTTTTGCTTGGAGAACTCAGCGGCAATTTTCATGCGTGCTTCATCCGCATTGCCGCCTGTGCGCAGAATGCGGTCAATATCGTCCTGCGAAATGAACGCAGAAATAGCGGAGGGCGCATCATTGGCGCTCTCCGCTGTGTCGATATATGCAATTTGTTCCTCTTCCGTAGGAAACAGGCTCATCTGATATGCCGCTGTGGGCTGCGCCGGTTCTGCTTCCAGCGCGTCATTGGTCAGTTGTACACCAACTCGTTCAGAATGATCTCTTCCGCCTGTGCCTTGCAGCTGTTCATCAGCCCCACCCACGTCAATGGGTCGCTGGCTTTCAGCGCTTCCGTCACGCCCGCCGACTGCATCAGCACCGGCATCATCTGTTCCAGCCTCCGGTGCGCCGTCTCGTCGATCTCCCGCAGGTGCGGGAACAGCGTCTCGGACAGGATCATCTGGTTCCAGAGGATGGGACGATGCTCCTGAAGGTACGTCTTCCGCAGCATCCCGTACTTGCCCAGGGGCTTGCTCCCCGGCTCCTCGCTCAGCTTCAGGTCGGGAATCCGGTAATCTCCGTTCTTCGTGTAAGTCAATTCGGTCATTTTTCTGGCTCCTTTCGCGCTCATAATTTCGGATGGCAACTTCTATCTGTCTGAGTACCTGCTGGCTGATCTCGCTGACCGCCGTGCCCAGCGCCGCAACCGCAGCCGGTGTGTTGAAGTCGAACACGGGCATAAAATCTTCCGGTTCCATGTAGGCTTCCGGCTCCAATCCGCATCGGCTCATGAGCATATAGGTGATGCTGGCTTTTGCAGCGTTTCGGAACTGTACCTCGGTGTTGAACTCATCATACCCATCAAGATAGGAATCGTCAATGTTGTAGAGGATGTCCCGCTTGTGATCCGCCCAGTATTCCCTTGCAAGCTGGGCAGCTGCTGACTCCATCTGCTCAATAATGCCGTTGCTGCCGGATACATCGTAATTTCGCTCCAGCGTGGCAGCGATGGCATCCTCATGCTCTGCGCGGAACTGCCAGAGATGCACGGGGCGCGAGTGTTCCCGTTCGCCGGTGTCGGCCACGTCAAAGACGTATCGCAGCTGCGGCTTCTGGCCGCTTGTGTCTATAAGGGCAATGCCGGTGGAGCCGCGCCGGATAAAGCGCCCCATCTTTTTGTTCCAGAAATCGTACTCGGCGCAGGCGGTTGCATCCGGCCTCTGGGCGTGGATCATGACCTGTTCGTTATAAGGATACTTGTAGAGCCGCGCGGCTGTGCGCAGGAACTGCGTCCAGCTTTTATAGCTGCTGGTAAGCTGCCGCTCCGCTGTGTCTGCCATCTGCCTGTATTCCTGATATTTACTCGGCATAGGGCTACCTCCTTCGGGTAAAAAATTAGAGCACCCGGAATTGGGCACTCTATGTATGAGAGATGACAGGCTCTTAATATGTTTCCGCGCGAAGCTTGCCGCTATAAGCACAAAATTTCAAGTGCAGCGACTGCCACTCGTCAATCAAGCTGACAGAAAAATACCCGCCTGTTGTGACAAGCGGGCATTGTGCCATAGGTGTTACATTTTTCCGTTCTGTCCGTCGGCCTCCGCCTTTCCAAGCAAATACAGAAATGCGATGGCAGGTACTCGCAAAATCGGCACATGGGTTTCGTGCTTTGCGATGCCGAAATCATCCAACTGTTTTGTAATGAGGAAAGCGCTTGTGACCTTTGCACTTTCATCCTTGCAGAGTTCGACGATGGCGTCCGTGGCAGGTATATGGGAATTGTTGCGGTATTTTACCTCACAGAGAATCTTTTCACGGGGCAGCTCAATGACCACATCGACCTCTTTCTGATTATCCTTTGCCTTTCTGAAGTAGCCGAGCTGCGCCGTGCTGCCCTGATAGAAGGATACGATATGCTTATATACCGTCGTTTCCACCATCGCCCCAAGCTCCCGTTCATCCGAGAGAACATCGTCTATCATCAGAACGGCGTTGCGTATAGCTGCGTCGGCAATGTATATCTTCGGTTTGCCCTTCAAAGCACCCTTGCTGCCCACATCCATCGGCTTCGACAGATAAATCAGGTTAGACATTTCAAGCGCCTCAATATAGCTGTCTATTGTAGCGGCAGAGGTGTTTTCCAACTCCTTTGCCGCCGTGGTCACGCTGAAAATCTCTGTTGAGTTCATGCAGAGATACAAAAACAGTTTTTCCATCAGAAGCGGGCTTCGGATATTAAAAAGTGTCAGAACATCACGCTTGATAACCTTATCCACCACATCTTCCCGCAGCATCCGCTGTGCATACATATCATCGTCGGATAATACAAGCTCAGGAAAGCCACCGATCATAAGGTAACGGTTGAAATGCACTTCCAGCGGCGCAAACCGATCCATCAGATCGCCCAACTCTGCTTTACTCATTTTTACGAGCCTTGTGAGCCGCAAATTGTCTGGAAGAATCGGCTCTTCAATTTGCAGCAGACGACAATATTCATAAAATGACATGGTGGGTATCTTCAGGATGCTCCATCGCCCTGTCCCGCTGTCGGTCGAGCCTTTTTCCAATATCGGGCTGGCCGAGCCAGTCGCTGTAAGGCGAATGTCCTTCCTGCTGTCGTAGATGACCTTCATCCAAAGCTCCCAATGCTCGGTATATTGAATTTCATCGAGAAAAATATATCTTGTTCCCTCAATGGGGTAAAGGGACTCATAGATGGAAAGGACTGTCTCCACATTGACGAGCTTTACAATCGGATTGTCGAAGGATACATACAGGATATTTTTGGGGTTTACGCCCTCGTCGATCAGGCTGTTCATCATCTGATACATGATCGTCGTCTTGCCGACACGCCTTGCGCCGGATAAAACGGCAAACCGCCGAATCGTTTTGTGCGAAATCATTCTCAATGCTTCGTAGTAGGCAAGCCTTTTCTGCGGCTTGTTTTCCTCTTTGATTGCCAGCGGATTGCGCCACCAGGGATTGTACTGCCGCAGCACCTTGATGACCTGCTCATCGCTTACGATTGCCATACAAACACCTCCGTACAGGTAGCATTTCCGCAGAGTTGTATCTTCATACCAATGAAACTCCGCGGGAGTTATGCAAGTATATTATAACAACAGTCACGCTTGAACGCAAGAGGGTTTTGAAAGATGCGGAAAAAACGTCAGATATTTTGCTGCCTGAAGCCTTATATCTTCCTTCGTGTTTGCTGCAATAACGATAATGTCAACAGCGAGACGGCTCCGAATGGAACCGCCTCGCTGCCTTTGTTGTTCAGTCAAAATCCGGTATCAGTTCCATCCCAGTGTAGGCTTCATCCGTCAGGGCGGCAAGCTTGGCAAGCACGGAATCCGTGAGTGCCAGCAGCTCCGTCTCGTCCGGCTCCAGATGCTTGCGCATGTCGGTCAGCACCTGCATCAGACCGGCGCGGGTTCCGGTATTATAAATGCACATCAGGTTGATCTCGTCAAAGGTAAAGTCACTCATGTCACAGCTCCCTTTCCGCGCTCCGTTTCGGGGCGCTCTTCACAGATTTGGTATCGGCCACGGACGGTGCTTTCAGCTTTGCAAGGATGGAAGGCTTTTCGCCGGGCTTTTCTCTGCGCACCGGCTGCTGGGCTCGGTGCTTTTCCTCGTCTTCGCGGTGTACGGCCTGTGCCAGTTCCAGCAGAGAAATGGGCTTCCCGGTCTTGGACTGCTCCTCCAGCTCCGCAACTGTTTTGCGCGGGCCATTGTTGATGATACCGTCGATCATGCCGAAATCATCCTCCATGGCCATCTCCGCATTTTTCAGATAGTTCTCCGGCTTGAGGAAACCCGGCAGCTCCTTGAAGCCCCAGGAATCGACGTAATGACAGGATACCACGCCGTTCTGCTTCAGCGCTACGATGTCGCTGACGGACAGACTGTGACCGCGAAAATCCTCCGGGCGGCGGATATTGAAGGTCTCATACAGCCCGTTCAATTTATCCTGCGTATCACCCCTGCGGTCAAGGTTGCCCGCATAGACAGCGGCGTAATTCTCCTTTTGGACGGAAAGCCCCTTCTTTTCCAGATACTCAGAGTTCATATAGTGGAGACGCGCCGTGTCATCATTATCCCGAAGCTGATAAATGGCAAAACTGTCGGCTGGGTTATCGAGGAACGCTTTCTCATAGTCCTGCGGCGCGAAGCGGTCTTTGACCGTCTCCCATTCGGAAACCTCCACGCCGAAGATGCCGTCAAAGCTGCGGATTTCATCGGCATCAAACGCCATGGCCTCAGTGTTGTCCGTGTGAAGCATATACACGGTCACATCACGCTCCATGAGTTCCAGCGCACGCTCCTTTGTCAGCGGCAGCATATTGGAATCTGTGTAGCCATAGGCGTTCATACTCTCAACAGAAATCGCAGGGTCGGGTACAGCCCCATTGTCCGGCGCGCTGACCGGCTCCGGCTCCTGCACCGTGATCTCCTGCACAGGTTCGGCAGCAAGGCTTTCCGGCTCCTTATCCAGCCCACGCTCCTTCATCAGCGCCTTATAGTTCCGGTCGATGTCCGTAATCAGGCCGGATGCCGTGCGGTTGATGGTTTCCAGCGAGGCTTTCAGCTCCGGCAGCTCCTTGCCCTTCGACCAGGTGGCGATATAGCCGAAGCTGTTCTCGCCGGTCTCAATGCCGAAATAGGCGCAGACGGCGTAGGAAATGCTCTCGGCCTGCACTTCCTCGGTATTGCGGGAGAGTGCTGCGGCCTTTACAGCGCTCAAATCTTCTTCAACTTCCAAACGCCATTCAAACCGGTTTTCGTCCAGATAACGCCAGTTTTCCGCTTCGGCAAAATGGTTCGCTTCTGCCTCGGTCTTGAAACCAGAGCTGAAATCGTGCTTCGTGCCACCTTCACTGACCATAACTACTTTCCAACTGGGTGTCACCTCATTAGTCTCTTTGGAATGACTGTGCAGAAGGGAATGTGCAATCTCGTGGATCGCCGCGCATACCGTCTGCACCTCGCTCATGCCGGTGCGGACGGCAATGCGCCGATTCTCATCATTGTAATAGCCGTCCATACCGGTCAAATCCTCCATGAAGACCGGCACCGGCGCACTGCGCTTCACAGCCTCCATGAAGACCTCATAATTCTGCACATTGCCGGTAAGATCGGCGGCAAGCTGCGGCAGGGGCTTGCCCTCTGTCTGGCTCACATCAAAAACCGTGACCGGTTTGTACATCGGAATCTTAATTTTCTTTTCTTCCATGATGGCCTTGCCGTTAGCATCCAGCATGGGGAGCTTGGTGTCCGGGTCGAGTTTTGCTTCCTCGATTTTCTTTTTGTACGGCGTCGGGGCAATGATCTTGATGCCTTTTTCGCCTTTCAGCACATTGCGGCCAAACTGATCGCGCCACTTGTTGAAACCGGCAACAACGGTGGCGTCCGGCTTTTGCATATAAATGAGCATCGTGTTGTTGACGCTGTACTTGTGGAAGCGGCTCATGGTGCGGAGATACTGCCGGTATTTCTCACTCTGGAACAGCTCCTGAATCCCTTTTTCGATACTATCGGTGATCTCCTTGAGCCTGTCCCTGTTGGACTGCTTTTCTGCCATATACGCTCCTTTCCGGGATTCAAATCCCTACATGTGTTTAGCCCCTGCGAGAACATGGGAATCCTCGCAGGGGCATGAAGCTTATTCGGATTTTGGGGCGATGCCCCTGACCGGAGGCTTGTACCCGGCCTGCTTGGCACGCTCACTAGCGGCACGGCGGCGCTCTTCACTGTACGGCTCCCGGATGGAGATGCAGTTTTTCGGCACGATGAAGCAGGCAGAGCCGGAGCGTCCCTTGCTGTCCGGATAGATTTTATCCGGCTGCCGCCGATGCAGCTCCTTGAGACGTGCCTTGAGCTTTTTATCAAAGGTATAGACGCTGGCGGTATCATCCGCATCCGAGAACAGGATGATAGTCTCACGCTCCGAAGGTTCCAGTCTCATCGCTCTGCCTCCAGCATGGAAGCGGCAAACCGACGGCAGATTCTGTGAAAAAGGCGGCTGGCCGACGAGGCAAGGGTCATTTCAAAGGCAGTCGCAATCTCCAGATATTTGCACACTTTCGTGGGTACAAATCCTTTATGGGGATCGAAGCCCAGACGCATCCCCAAAACCGTCCGATCCCGATATCCCAGCTTCTCAAAAACAGACATGACGGTTTCGCACAGGTTGTCGATGGTGTCGCAATGGGTGCTGAAAGCGGGAGCGTCCTCTCCCTGCATGGTGAGAATTGCTGACAGGATCAGGTGCGCCGCACGCATTTTATGAATACTGTTTTCCATTTGCTTTCCCTCTTTCAAATTCCAGCCGGTAGGCTGTCTTCGTGCCGTCGTCCTCCAGAACGATATAAGCGTCGTAGGTCTTGCCGGTTTTCTCGGAGAAGATGCCGCTGGCATAGGTTTTTCCGTCTTTCAGCAGCGCCTCCGCCATCTTCTTTGTCAGGTTGATCTTCTTGGCCGCAAGAAAACGGTTGTCCCGCCAAAGGCCGAAATGGCAGTCGTTCCGCTCACAGAAATAGCCCTTTTTGCTCTCGGTCACATCGCTGCCGCAGCGTGGGCATTTTCCGACGACCGTTCTTCCGGACGGAAACAGCACGTCGGCTCCCAGCACCGTTTTATAGGTCTTGACCAGCTCGCAGACCATATCGCGGATGCCCTGCATAAAGGTTTCCGGGGATTCCTCGCCGCGCTCGATTTCTTTCAAGCGATGCTCCCACTCAGCCGTCATCAAAGGCGATTGAAGCTGTTCCGGCAGCACGGTAATCAGGGAGACGCCCGCGTGGGTGGGAATCAGATTGACGGCTTTTTTGCTTTTCTTGCGCTCCACAAAGCCGGTGGCCACCAGCTTTTCCAGAATGGCCGCGCGGGTGGCAGGCGTCCCAAGCCCTTTGCGTTCAGCATCTTCGGGCATTTCTTTCGCACCGGCGACCTCCATCGCAGAAAGCAGCGTATCCTCTGAAAGCTTTTGTCAAGGGGGTGCGTGGAT